>JAEEGL016934918.1_pt1 | contig 14334 bp, 8 predicted proteins | sample 9134231 | NCBI WGS metagenome assembly JAEEGL01 (sample SAMN16246548, study PRJNA631951) | gut metagenome | biome: gut microbiome; feature: rumen; material: fiber-attached | host: Bos | place: Iran: Karaj | collected 2018-10
TCCACGGAGATGGACACGCCGAAGATCTCGTCCGTGACCATAAAGCCGAGCAGCAGGCGCTGGAACAGCGGCACCGCGGCGCTCAGTCGCTGGCTCAGCGCGGTGCTCATGAGCAGATAGCGCGCGTTGGCAATGGCCTCCATGACGAACATCTCCGTGTAGCTCGCGCCCGCGGCGATGAGGGTGAAGCCCACGTATTCGCCGGCGGAGGCGTTGTTTGTCAGACTCGCCAGAGCCGCCTGCAGCGCCGTGAGCCCGGCGTTGCGCGCGGCGATGCCCAGCGCCAGAGAAACGGCGAAGTAGCCGAGCATAATGGGTATGCCGTCCCGCAGTCCCTTTACGTACCAGCGCGTGGAGCTCATGTGCCGCCTCCCGGAGTAGAATTGAACTCTATTCTACAACAGTTTAGCGCGTTGCGCAACGAAAATCCGCTTGCTTTGCGCGGGTTTTGCGCAATTGACAGAAACGGGGCGCGGTGATACACTGATTCCAGCAAAATAATTAAAAACACGGAATCGAGGTCAAGAAGAATGGCAAACAGGATCTATCACGAGCCCGCGAGCGACATCGAGGTTTACGCCGAATGCGACGTGCTGGTCGTCGGCGCGGGCGCAGCGGGACACAGCGCGGCGGTCGCCGCGGCCCGCGCGGGCTGCAGGGACGTCATCCTGATGGAGCGCTACGGCTACTCCGGCGGCGACGTCACCGGCGACTACGTACTAATGGTGCCGAAGCTCTCCTGGAAGACGCTGCCCTTCGTGCGCGGCATTCAGGAGGAGTGGTTCGACCGCATGGAGAAGGCAGCGCCCGGCTCGACCTGGGGCCCGACCATGCAGGAGATCGGCAGCAAGGACCCGGCGCTCATCGAGCGCTGGAAGATGAAGATGGACTGCACCAACCCCAGCAACGAGGAGTGCGTCCGCTCCGTCTACTACGACGGCCCGCAGCTGGAGATCGAGCTGGACATGATGCTGCTCGAGCTCTCCGACCGCATCCGCATCCTCTACCACAGCTGGGGCACGCGCCCGATCATGGACGGCAACGTCATCAAGGGCGTCATCTTCGAGAGCAAGGAAGGCCGCAAGGCCGTATTCGCCAAGGTCGTCATCGACGCGACCGGCGACGGCGACCTGTTCCGCCAGACCGGCGCGCCCTACGAGGATTTGTCCGGCGAGAACACCCGCAGCCACAATACGACGCTGGCCTGGCGCGTCGGCGGCGTGAACACGCAGTACCTCGAGGATTGGCGCAGAGCGCACCCGCAGCTCTGGTGGGGCATCGCCAAGGAGGTGCAGAAGATCACCGGACTGTCCGGCAACGCGCCCTTCTGGGACGAGCCGAACGGCAACTGCCTGGTTTTCAACCGCCACGAGAACGTCAACTGCTCGACCATCAAGGACCTGACCGCCACGGAGATCAACACCAGAAAGAGCATCCGCGACGTGATCGCCTACTGCAAGCGCGTCCTGCCCGGCGCCTATAAGGACATGTACCTGCTCAGCATCGCGCCGCAGACCGGCGTGCGCTGCAGCCGCCGCCTCTCCGGCGAGTACATGATGTCCGCCAAGGACTGGGTCTTCGGCCTGCAGCACGACGACGTCATCGCGTGGCACTCCACCATCTGCCGCCTGAACGACTGCGCCCCGGTCGAGATCCCGTACCGCGCCATCCTGCCGCGCGGCGTGGACAATCTGCTCGCCCCGGGCCGCCACATCTCCGCGGACCCGATCGCCATCGACTGGGTGAATCTGATCCCGCAGTGCATCGGCACCGGTCAGGCTGCCGGCGTGGCCGCGGCTGTCGCCGTGGCGGACGGCGTCGGCACGCACGACGTGGATATCCGCAAGGTGCAGAACATCCTCGTCGACCAGAACGTCCCGCTGCCGCGCAACGAGCGTGTGGATCCCTGCTACGAGGAGCTCTGCCGCGAGTTCGATTACGGCCGCTACACCGACATCGCCAAGCAGGCGAAGGAAAACCCGGCCATGATGGATAACTACAGGCCGAAGCCCGGCTGGAACTGAATCCGTAAAACAATAGAACAGTAAATAGTAACAGAGCGCCTCCCGTCTGCGGACGGGAGGCGTTTTCTCGTCAACACGGGGATTATTCTTCGTATAGTTCTTGACGATTCCGCAGGAAATGTTAAAATAAAACAGATAAGCATTCCCAAGGACGGGGAGGAAGCAAGACGTGCGTATCGTGATCAATGCGATGATCTTTGCCGGAAGCGCGCTGATGGTGTACAACATCCTGCGCTACGGCATGTTCGTGCGGGACAGCCGAAAGCTCGAGCAGAGCAACCGGAAGATCGGCGTGCTGATCGTGCCGCTCCTGCTGCTGATCTTTTTCCTGATCGGCTACGTGGTCGTCGGCCTGTCCGGCATCGCGGATCTGATGGTCGCGGGCATCCTGTTCGGCGGCAGCGTGTTCGTGTTCCTGCTGCTGACGGTGATGTTTTCCATCATCTCGCACATCCGGAGCACGGACCAGCTCCTGACGGCCCGCTATGAGGAGATGAAGGCGGAGCTGCACAGACTGACGGAGGACTCGCTGGCGGCCTTCCTCGTCAACCTGACGGCGGACCGGATCCTGGAGCGCGCGGGCGAGTATCTCTATGACAGCGATTATCAGTATGACAGCTATTCCGAGCTGCAGACGTCGCGCGGCGACTACGTGATCGACCCGAACTTTGCCGGCACGGACAAGAGCCTGTTCCGCAGAGAGGAGCTACTACGCCGGTATCAGGATGGGCAGACCGATGTCTCCGAGGTCATGCTCGTGCGCCGAAAGGACGGGGAAGCGGCCTACGTCCGCTTTGAGGCGACACTGTCCGCCATGCCGGTGTCCAACGACGTCGTCGCTTTCATCACCGAACGGCCGGACAATGAGGAGATCATCCATCAGGCACTGCTCAAGCAGGTCCTTATGGATCAGTACGACCGCATCGCCTATCTGGTCGATGGGAAGTACCACGTCGTCATCAGCAACGTCGGCAAAAAGACGGGGCTGCTGTTCCCCGACGACGAGGACGACAGCTACGAATCGCTCTATTTCAACTATATCCTGCCCGCGCGGCCGAAGGGCAGAAAAACGGAGGGGCCGAACCCGCTGCGCCTTTCTGTGATCGACAAGGCGCTCGCGGAGCACGGCGTCTACGTCGTCGACGAGCCCTTCATCCTCGACGGACAGGAGCGCTACAAGCGCGTCAGCTTTTACTGCATCGAGCCGAGCGTGAAGTTCTATCTCATGCTCGTTTCGGACTCCACCGCGATCCAGGAGGAGCAGCGGGCGCAGAACCAGCGCCTTTCGGAGCTGCTGGAGGAGGCGGTGCGCTCCAATCAGGCGAGGACGCTCTTCTTCACGCGTGTTTCGCACGATCTGCGCACGCCCATGAACGGCATCCTCGGCTTTGCGAATCTCGCCAAAACGGAGCCCGACGCGCTCAAACGTGCGGAATATCTGGACAAGGTCGAATACTCCGGCAGGCTGCTCATGTCCGTCGTCGAGGATCTCTTCACCATGAGCCTGATCGACAGCGGCAAGCTCCAGCTCGAGGAGAAGCCGACCGACCTGCGGGAGCTGGGAGAGAAGCTGCGCGAGCGCTTCTCCGCCGAGCGCCCGGAGAAGGAGATCACCTTCCGACTGGACACCGAGGACCTGCGCGACGGCGTCGTGATCTGCGACGGGCAGAAGCTCATCCGCGCGCTTGCCCGGCTGCTGGACAATTCCTACGTCTACGTGCCGCAGGGAGAGACCGTTTCGCTTAGCATCCGTCAGCTCGCGTCGGACAAGCCGCAGACGGGCGGCTACGAATTCAAGATCTGCAACTGCGGCGTCGAGATCCCGGAGGACATACTCGGCCGCATCTTTGAGCTGCGCTCCTGGGACGACAGCGAGAGGGCGGGGGAGATGCCGGGCGTCGGCCTCGGCATGAGCGTTGCAAAGGCGGTCATCGACAAGATGGGCGGCACGGTCGACGTGCGCAACGGCGAGAATTCGATGACGGAGTTTTCCATCCGCTTCGAGTTCCCGATCGTCCGCAGCGTCGAAGAGGAGGAAACGCCGGCGCCCGCCGAGGGCAACGGCCCCGCGCTCCACGTGCTGCTGGTGGACGACAACCCGATCAACCGCGAGATCGCCGAGCTGATGATCACCGCGGAGGGCTGGACGGTCGAACAGGCCGAGGACGGCGCGCAGGCGCTGGAAAAGGTGGCGTCCTCCGAGCCGGGGCATTTCGACCTTGTTCTGATGGACGTGCAGATGCCGGTGATGAACGGCTATGAGGCGACGAAAAAGATCCGCGCCCTGCCCGACCCGGCGCTCGCCGGGATCCCCATCATCGCCGTCACGGCCAACGCCTATCAGGAGGATTCCAACGAGGCGCTCGCCGCCGGTATGGACGGCTACGTGACCAAGCCCATCGACCCGGAGGCGATCCGTAAGGTCGTCGACAAGGTCATGGCGAAAGGAGAACGCAAATGAGCAATCCGGTATCGTCCACGACTGACAATACGCCGCGGCTGCTCCGGCGTCTCTCGCCGCTCGCGGTCTGGGCGCTCGCCTTCGGCTGCGCCGTCGGCTGGGGCTCCTTCGTCATGCCCGGCACGACCTTCCTGCCGATCGCGGGGCCGCTCGGCACGGTGCTCGGCGTCACGATCGGCGCGCTGGTCATGCTGCTGATCGGCGTCAATTACCACTTCCTTATGAACCGCTATCCGGACGCGGGCGGCACGGTCAGCTTTTCCAACAATGCCTTCGGCCACGACTACGGCTTCCTGTCCGCGTGGTTCCTGGGGCTTGTGTATCTGGCCATCATCTGGGCAAACTCCACCGCGATCCCGCTGATCTTCCGAAGCATTTTCGGCGACGTGCTCCGCTTCGGCTATTGCTACACCATCGCCGGCTACGACATCTTTATCGGAGAGGTCGCCGTGTCGCTGTTTGCAGACCTCCTGTTCGGCGTCGTCTGCCTGCGCGGCACAAAGGTTTCCGGAACGGTGCAGACCGTTTTGGCGCTCATTCTTGTCGGCGGCGTGCTGTTCGGGTTTTTCGCCGTATTTCTGAAGACGGACACAACGCCGACGCTGCAGGGTCTCGAGCCGCTGTTTTCTCCGGACCATAAGCCCTTCGCCGGCGTGATGCTCATCGCCTTTTTGGCGCCGTGGGCGTTCGCGGGCTTTGAATCCATCTCGCAGTCCACGGAGGAATTCCGGTTTTCCACGAAGAAGGCGCTTCGGATCATGGTCGTGGCGCTGCTGACCGCCGCCGTCGCGTATATCCTGCTCGCGCTGATCGGCGCCGCCGCGCTGCCGGAGGGCTTTTCCGACCGCGTCGAGTATCTGCGCGATCTCGGCGAACAGAGCGGGCTGCGGGGCATGCCGGTCTTTTACGCGATCAGCGCCGCCGCCGGAACGCCGGGCCTCATCATCCTCGGCGTCGCCGCCGCCGCGGCGATCATCACGGGCCTTGTCGGGAACATGACCGCGGCCAGCCGCATGATCTACTCCATCGCGCGGGACGGGCTGATCCCCGCGCCGCTCGGAAAGCTGAACAGTCACGGCGCGCCGGAAAACGCCATCCTGCTGCTGATCGCGCTCGCGCTCCCGATCCCGTTCCTCGGCCGTGCGGCGATCGGCTGGATCGTGGACGTGAATACCATCGGCGTGACCGTCGCCTATTTCTTTTCTTCGGCGGCCGCGTTCCGGGAGGCCCGCAGGACGCCGCGCGGGGAGGACGGCAAACGAAAGGGCTGCCTCTACTGCGTGACCGGCCTCCTCGGCGCCGCCATCTCGGCCGGCTTCCTGCTGTATTTCCTGATTCCGAACAAGTCCAACGTCGCAGACCTCTCCACGGAGTCCTACCTGATGCTTCTCTCGTGGTCGGTGCTGGGCTTCATCGTCTACTATCTCGTGTTCCGAGGCGACAAATCGCGGCGTGTGGGCAAGAGCACCGCGGCGTGGATCGTGCTTCTGCTGCTGATCTTCTTCGCCTCGATGGTCTGGCTCATCGGAACGACGGAATCCGCAACGCACGCCGCCGTGACCGAGATGGGAGCCTCCGTCAACGCAACGCTGGAAATGTACGGCAGCAGCGGGGAAAGAAAAGCGGCTGTAAAAATGTTTACGGAGCAGCTCAACGACCGGTTCGCACGCGTGACGGGCATGATCCTGCGCAATACGGTCATCCAGTTCGTCCTGTTTCTGGTGTCCCTGCTCATCATTTTCCGAATATACGCCACCGTGCACAAGCGGCACCAGACCGCCGTGGAGGGCCAAACGATCGCGGAGCAGAGCAGCGCGGCGAAGAGCACCTTCCTGTCCAACATGAGCCACGACATCCGAACGCCCATGAACGCGATCGTCGGCTACGTCACGCTGGCAAAGCGGGAGAAAAACCTCACGCCGAAGGTCGCAGCCTATTTGGACAAGATCGAGAGCTCCAGCGCGCATCTGCTGGCGCTGATCAACGACGTGCTGGAGATGAGCCGCATCGAGAGCGGCCGCATGGAGCTGATGCCCGTTCCGATCGACCTGCGCAAGCTGATGGAGGAGGTGCGCAGCCTGTTCTCCACGCAGATGGAGACCAAGCGCCTGAACTACGTCGTCCGCTGCGAGGACGTTCGGGACCCGAAGGTGCTCTGCGACGGCAACCGCATGAACCGCGTGCTGCTCAACCTCATCAGCAACGCCTACAAGTTCACGCCGGAGGGCGGGACGGTCGCCGTCACCCTGCGGCAGACCGGACGGGAGGCCGACATGGCGTCCTTCGAGCTGCGCGTGAAGGACACCGGCATCGGCATGAGTCCGGAATTCGCCGCGAAGGTCTTCGAGGCCTATGAGCGGGAGAAAACCGCAAAGGTGGAGAACATTCAGGGCACCGGCCTCGGCACCGCCATCACCAAGAGCATCGTCGAGCTGATGGGCGGCACGATCGAGGTATTCTCCGAGCAGGGGAAGGGCTCCGAATTCGTCGTCCGCGTCGCTCTGCCGGTGGACCCCGCCGCCGGTGAGGCGGTCGGCCTTGCCGAGGGCGACCGGGATGCCGCCGCCGCGTTCGCCGGCATGCGCGTGCTGCTGGTGGAGGACGACGAGGACAACCGCGAGGTCGAGAAGACGCTGCTGGAGGACGCCGGCTTCGTCGTGGACGTTGCGGAAAACGGCGAAGACGCCGTGGAGATCATCGCGTCCTCCACGCCCGGCGACTACGCGGTCGTGTTCATGGACGTGGAGATGCCGGTCAAGAACGGCTACAACGCCACGAAGCTCATCCGTTCCCTGAAAAACAGGGAGCTGGCGTCCGTCCCGATCGTCGCCATGACCGCCAAGGCCTTCAGCGAGGACATCGCCGCCGCGCTCGAGGCGGGCATGAACGGGCATATCGCCAAGCCCATCGACATGAAAAACGTCATCGACACGCTCAGCGACGTGCTCAAGCTCTGACAAAGGAAAACAGGAAAAAGACACCCTGCTTAATAGGCAGGGTGTCTTTTCTGTATTCATGCGCTTCAGCGTCTGAGCGAACCGAGCAGCCCGCGCACCAGCGAGCGGCCGATCTCCCGCCCGATTTGATTCACGGCGGAGTTGACGACCTTGGAGCCGACGCTGTTCTTCCGCTTCGCGGCGGTCGCTTTCTTCTTCGCCGCTTCCGCTTTCGCCTTTTCGGCGGCGGCCTTTTCCTCCGCCTTTTTCTTCTCGGCGGCGGCTTTTTCGGCGGCGGCGCGCTCGGCCTCCTCGGCCTGCGCGGCGGCCTCCTGCTCGCATTTCGCGGCGAGCAGCTCGTAGGCGGATTCGCGGTCGACGACCTCGGTGTACTTCTCCGCGAGCGGGCTGGCCTCGATCGCGGCGCGGATGGCGCTCTCCGGCGCGGCGGCCATGGAGCTCTGCGGCGGGAGGATGCCCGCGCGCTGTACGACGGTCGGAACGCCCTTGGCGTCCAGCACGGACACCAGCGCCTCGCCGACGGCCAGCTCCTGCAAAACCGTCTCCGTATCGAATTCCGGGTTGACGCGGAAGGAGCGCGCGGCGTAGCGCAGCGCCTTCTGCTCGTTGGGCGTATAGGCGCGCAGCGCGTGCTGCACGCGCGAGCCGATCTGTCCGAGCACGGATTCGGGGATGTCCGCGGGATTCTGCGTGATGAACCAGACGCTCACGCCCTTGGAGCGGATCAGGCGTACGACCTGCTCCACCTTGTCCAAAAGCGCCTTAGGCGCGTCCTTGAAGAGCAGATGCGCCTCGTCGAAAAAGAACGCGATCTTGGGCTTGTCCAGATCGCCTGCCTCCGGCAGGAGCTCATAGAGCTCGGAGAGCATCCACAGCAGGAAGGTGCCGTAGAGCAGGGGGTGCTGGAACAGCTCCTGACACTCGAGAATGTTCATCACGCCGCGGCCGTCCTCGTCCCAGTCGAACCAGTCCGAGATGTCCAGCGCGGGCTCGCCGAAGAACACGTCGCCGCCCTCGTCCTCGAGCGTGAGCAGGGCGCGCTGGATGGCGCCGATGGACTGCGGCGCGACGTTGCCGTAGCGCAGCTTGTAGTCCTTGGCGTTGTCGCCTACGTGCTGCACCATGCTGCGCAGATCCTTCAGATCCAGCAGAAGGAGTCCCTCCTCGTCCGCGATGCGGAAGACGATGCGGAGGATGCCGCTCTGCGTCTCGTTCAGGCCGAGCAGGCGCGCGAGCAACTCCGGGCCCATGTCCGAGATCGTGGTGCGCACCGGATGCCCCAGCTTGCCGTACACGTCGAAAAAGCGGACGGGGTAGGCCTTGTAGTCGAAGCCCTCGATGCCCATGCCGTCGATGCTGCGCCGGATGTGCTTGGTCTCGACGCCCGGCACGCACATGCCGGAAACGTCGCCCTTGATGTCCGCGATGAACACCGGCACGCCGAGGTCGCTGAACGATTCCGCAGCCACCTTGAGCGTGACGGTCTTGCCGGTGCCGGTCGCGCCGGCGATCAGACCGTGGCGGTTGGCCATGGCGGGGTTGAGATATACGCGCTCGCTGCCCGTCGCCAGCCAGATCGTGCCTTCGTCCTTCAGATACATGCGCTGCGCCTCCTTCGGAGTCATTCTTTTCTCAATATAGCACAGCCGCGCGCGTTCGTCCAGTCCCGCGCACGTCTTGCATTTGCATAGCGTATCGTATATAATCAAACAAGAACAATGATTCGGAGGTATACCGCAATGACGGTTCAGGAACTCTATGAAAACATCGGCGGCAGCATCCAGAGCGCCCTGCGCATCCTGCAGATGGACAAGATGGTGGCGAGGTTCATCGTCCGCTATCTGGACGAGCCCTCCTGCGGAAAGCTGCTTGAGGCCTATGAAAACAAGGATGAAAAGGGCGTCTTCGAGGCCGCGCACGCCATGAAGGGCGTCTGCGCCAACCTCGGGCTGGACAGCCTCTCCGCGGCGGCCAGCGAGATCTGCGAGCAGTTCCGCCCCGGCGCGGCGCGCACGCTCTCCGACGCGGAGCTGGACGAAAAGGTCGCTTCTCTCAAGGCGCTGCACGAGCGCACCGTGGCGGGCATCACAGCCTTCAAGGCGGAGCAGTAAGCCTAAAAACAGAAAGCGGCGGAGGCAAAAGCCTCCGCCGCTTTGCAGTATCCGGCATCAATGATAGGACAGCGAATCCGTGCTTACGCCGGGTGCGAACTTGTTTTTCGGGTCGGTTTTGAACTTCTTCACGCTGCGCATGTCGAGGAATTTGTCGTCCATATGGATGTCGATGCCCTTGTCCGCGAGCGTCTTCTGCAGGCGCGGGATGTCCATGTTCTGCACGGCCTTCCTGCCGAGGTCGAGCGAAAGCGCCGCGGCGGTGCCGGCCACCTCGCCGGTGAAGACGCAGCAGGGAATGACGCGCGCGACCTCCCAGGCGTAGCCGCCCGCGGAGATCATGCGTCCGGCGACGAAGAGGTTGTCTACGCGAGAGTCGATGAGCGCGCCGTAGGGCATCTCATGGTGCGCGGCGGGATTCTCCATGCTGTGGCAGACGCAGCCGACGGAGTTCTCCACGTGGCCGACGTTGAGCAGGAACTCCTCCTTGCCGATCAGGCGGCGCGTCATGCGGAACTGCGGCTGGAAGGGAAGCGTCACCATGGCGAGGCCGGGGCGCTGGTTCTGCTTGAGATAGTCGAGCGCCAGCTTGCGCGAAAGCTTGATATAGCCGTTTACGCCCTCGCTGCTCGTGCCGTGGAACTCCGGAATGCCGGAATTGCTGTTGTCCACGTCCGGGCGCAGGCCGAACCAGCGCATGTGCAGCAGCTTGAGGGCGCTGCCGCTGTCGAGATTCTGCCGGATATGGTCCACGTCGATCTCATAGGCCCAGTGCGACACGATGTTCGGCAGATCCTCGCATTTGCAGCCGGCGTGGAAGGCGACGTCCGCGTCGCCCGAGGCGTCGACGATGTAATCCGCCAGATAGGCGCCGCGGCCGGACTTGTTTTCCACGAGCACGCCGCGGCAGTGGTCGCCGTCCATGATGACGTCGCACACCACGGTGTCGAAGACCACGTCGATGCCCAGCTCCGTCGTCAGCTCGTCCAGCGAGAGGATGCAGGCGGGGATGTTGAAGGTGGAGAGATAGCGCCCCTCCGGCGCGTCCACGTGCTTCACGCCGGGCTTCCAGCAGGGGGCGACGGTGTTGTAGCCGTAGCGGGCGCACTTCCAGAGCATCTCCTCCGCAAGACCGCCGTAAACGCGGTTGCCGAGGCCGTCGTCCAGCGGGAGATAGACGCAGACGTGGCCGAGCGTAGCCAGCCCGCCGAGCGCGATGCTCTTTTCCAGCAGCGTGACCTTTTTGCCGAGCCGCGCGGCCGCTACCGCCGCGGTGACGCCCGCCAGACCGCCGCCGACGACGAGGATGTCCGTTTTCTGAACGACCGGCGTGCGCCGGTCCTCCGTGATGTATTCCGTTGCCATACAATAATCACCTCACTGTTATTTTACGCCAAAACGTATGCTTGTCAAGCAAAACGGCCTGTCCTTCGACAGGCCGTTTTTGGATTTCGCTATGCGGAGTGTTCAGCGGCAGGCGAAACGGGGTTCGATCACACGCCGAGCTTCGTCCAAAGGGCGTTGTAGACGGACAGCGTGTCCTGCGGGAGATTGGTGTACATCTGGCAGCGCTGGAGCACGTCGTCCGGGGTGATGATGATGTCCAGCGTCTCCTCGTCGAGCTCCTCGCCGTACTTCTCAAAGTAGAAGTCGGGATACTGCTCCATGGCCTCCACGTTCGGGGAGCCGTACCAGAGATAGTCCATGTTGGCGAGGCTGGAGGTGGTGGAGCTGATGAAGTTGATCCACTCCTCGGCCTCCTCCTTGTGCTGGGCGGTCTTGAGCACGCACATGGCGTCCACGAACCAGTTGGAGCCCTCGTCGGGGATGACGTAGGCCAGATCCTCGTTGTTTTCCTGCATGGTCAGGAAGTCGCCGGCGTAGTACATGGCGATCGCCGCGTTGCCCGCCTCCATCTTTTGGAAGACCTGATCCATGACGAAGGCCTGATAGACGCCCGCGTTCTTGGCGTCCGCCAGAAGCTGATAGGCCTCGGTAAGCTGCGCCTCGTCCGTGGTGTTGATGTCGTAGCCCAGATAGAAGAGCCCCGCGGCCAGCGCGTCGCGCGAGTTGTTGATCATGAGCACCTGTCCGGCGTAGCGCGGGTCGAACATCGCGCTCCAGCTCGTGATCTCCTCGTCGATCAGCGCCGTGTTGTAGATGATGCCGAGCGTGCTCCAGGTGTAGGGCACGGTGTATTTGTTCTCGGGGTCGTAGGAGAGGTTTTTCAGCCGCGGGTCGATCAGCTCGAAATTGGGGATGTTGCCGTAATCGAGCTCGGCGAGCATGTCCTCCTTGATCAGGCGCGCGATCATGTAGTCCGAGGGCACGATCACGTCGAAGTCCGCGCCGCCCATCTCCAGCAGGGAATAGAGGGCCTCGTTGCTCTCGCAGGTCTGATAGTTGACGGTGATGCCCGTGCGCTGCTCGAACTCGTCGATGAGATCCTCGTCGATATACTCGCCCCAGGAGCAGACGTTCACGATGCGCCCGGAGCGGGAAGCCGCGCCCGTGGCGATGGTGGCGCCGATGATCGCGCACACCAGCACGACGGCGCCGACGCGCTTGAACACCGGGCCGAGGCTGCGGCGCCTCTTTTCGCTGTGCTCGACGTAGACCGCCGCTTCGCCGGACACGGGCTTGACCTTCTTGCCGTCCTTGTCCTTGCGGAGGTTGACGATGGCCAGCAGCACCAGCACGACGACGAACAGCAGGGTGGACACGGCGTTGATCTCCGGGCTCACGCGCCGCTTGGTCATGCCGTAGATGGTCATGGCGAGCGTGGAGGCGGAGGAGCCGGCCGTGAAATAGGAGATGACGAAGTCGTCCACGGACATCGTGAAGGCGATGAGCGCGCCGGAAACGATGCCAGGACGGATCTCGGGGATGGCGACCTTCCAGAAGGCCTGCATCCAGGTGCAGCCGAGGTCCTGCGCCGCATCAAGCAGATTCTTGTCCATCTGCCGAAGCTTCGGGCCGACGGAGAGGATCACGTAGGGAATGTTGAAGCAGATGTGCGCGATGAGCAGCGTGCCGAAGCCCATGGTCAGGCGCTCCGGAAGATGCACGGCGCTCTGGATGGAGTTGAACCAGGCGGCGATGGAGCCCCAGCCGTTGAACAGGGCCACGAACAGCAGGCAGAGCGAAACGCCCGTGACGATATCCGCGTTCATCATGGGGATGTTGTTCACGGTCATCAGCGGATCGCGGACGCGCCGCCGCATGGCGTAAAAGCCGATGGCTGCGAAGGTGCCCGCAACGGTGGCGATGATCGTGGCCAGCAGCGACACCAGCAGGGTGGTGTAGACGCTGCTGAGGATGAGCCGGTTGTGCAGCAGCTCGCTGTACCAGTGCAGGGAGAAGCCCTTCCAGACGCTCGAGCTCGTGCCGGCGTTGAAGGAGAAAATGATCAGGATAAAAATGGGCGCGTACAGGAACAGGAAGACCAGCGCCATGAAGAAGCGGTTCCCGAACAGGTTTTCCTTTTTCACAGCATCACCGCCTGTTCTTCACCCTCGCCGAAGCGGTTCATGATCAGCATGCACACAACGACGATGATCATCATCACCAGCGAGATGGCCGCGCCGAGCTGCGGGTTGTAGGCGCCGCCGAGGAACTGCCGCTCGATCAGGTCGCCGAGCAGCAGCTGCGTGCCGCCGCCGAGCATCTGCGATATGGCGAAGGTGGAAACCGAGGGGACGAACACCATTGTGATTCCGGAGAGCACGCCGGGCAGGGACAGCGGCAGAATGACCTTGTGGAACACCCGCGCGCTGTCGGCGCCCAGATCGCGCGCCGCCTCCAGCAGATTGCCGTCCAGCTTGATGATGACCGAGTAGATGGGCAGTATCATGAAAGGGAGATAGTTGTAGACCATGCCCAGCACAACGGCGCCCTGCGTGTTCATCATGGTGAAATAGGCGACTTCCTCGCCGGTGACCGAGTTGTACAGGTCGATGAGCCCTATGGCGCGGAAGAGCTGGTTGAGCAGACCGTTGTTTTCCAGAATGGTCATCCACGAATAGGTGCGCAGCAGGAAGTTCATCCACATGGGCAGCATGATGAGCACCATGGCGAGCTTCTGGAAACGCACGCCCTCGCGGGCCATGTAGTAGGAAACGGGATAGCCGATGAGCAGGCAGATGGCCGTTGCGATGAGCGCCAGCTTGAAGGAGCGCCAGAACACGACCGCGTAGGTGCCCATCTGCGCGAAGTTGCGCAGCGAGAACTCGCCGCTCGCGGTGGAGAAGGCGTAAACCACCATCAGCACGATCGGCGCGACGACGAAGATCGCCATCCAAACGACGTAGGGGACGGCGAAGCGGGAGAGCCTATTCTTCATCCTCGCTCTCCTCCTCCAGCTCGAGGCTGGCGTCGCCGATCTCTTCGTACTCCTCGGAATAGGAGGAATAGTCGCCGAACATGCCGGAGTATTCGCTCTTTTTCATCACGTGGATGCCGTCGGGATCGATCTTGATGCCGATGCGGCTGCCGACCGGGGAGAGGTCCGTGGTCTGGATGAGCCACTTGAAGCCGTAGAAGTCCACGATGATGTCGTACTGCATGCCCTTGAAGGTGACGTTCGTGACCGTGCCCTTGAGCTGGCCCTGATCCTCGGGGACGATGTCCACGTCCTCGGGACGGATGACCACGTCCACGGGCTCGTCCGGGGCGAAGCCGCCGTCCAGACACTTGAACTTCCGGTTGAAGATCTCCACGACGCCGTCCGCGCGCATGATGCCGTCGATGATATTGCTCTCGCCGATGAAGTCCGCCACGAA
>JAEEGL017312353.1_pt1 | contig 14334 bp, 9 predicted proteins | sample 9134231 | NCBI WGS metagenome assembly JAEEGL01 (sample SAMN16246548, study PRJNA631951) | gut metagenome | biome: gut microbiome; feature: rumen; material: fiber-attached | host: Bos | place: Iran: Karaj | collected 2018-10
ATTTCCGAGAAAATGCGTTCAAGGCGTTCGGTGCTGTCGAGCGTGAATGCTCCCGGTTTGTCAAATCCCATGTCGGCAAGCATCGTATCGCAGGCATAGCCGCCCGGAATTATCCAGTGATTGTCCCAGATATTGCCCACGGGACGGTATTCGTGCGGATAGGACGCGGGCAGAAAGAACCCCATACCGGGTCTTATCTCGGTTTCGGTGCCGTCAACGCGCAGTATGCCGCTGCCCTTGGTGGTGTAGAAAAGCTGCGGGTATGCGTATTCGGTCCCGCGTCGGGTGAACGGCTGACAGTCGTGTACGCCTATGCTTATAAGATAGAGCGGAAGCCTGCTTTCGCGCCCGATTATCGGATAATGAAAATAAAACATATTTTTCACCAAAAAAGTTCAATAAAATGTTCATATCGTTATATCTTAATAATATCATCTATTGATTTTTTTGTCAATATCGTTTATAATAAAAACACTGTCTATGGCTTGAATAAATTCTTGTTCCAGTCACCTCCGACTCCGGCAAGGCTGACAGAAACGCGGACCTTAACATAAAGCCCGGATATATCTTCCCGCAACGGAGCCGGAAAAATGCAAATAATGTTTCTTGTGCATGACAGCGGATAAAATCATTATATGGGGAGGCGCTCGGATGAAACTTGACAAAGAACTGATAAAAATACTGCCTTCCGACAGGCAGGTAAAATTCCAGCAGCTTGAGTTCTACGCGTTCATTCACTTCACCGTGAATACGTTCACCGACAAGGAGTGGGGCGACGGCACCGAATCGCCGGACATATTCGCTCCCCGTGCCCTCGATGCCGGACAGTGGGTGAAAGCCGTCAGGTCGGCAGGTATGCGTGGCCTGATACTCACCTGCAAGCACCATGACGGCTTCTGTCTATGGGACACGAAGCTGACCGGACACAACGTCATGCACAGCCCCTATGGCAGGGATATCGTCCGTGAAGTCTCGGATGCGTGCAGAAATGGCGGCATAAAGTTCGGCGTTTATCTCTCGCCGTGGGACAGGAATTGCCCGCTATACGGCAGCGGCAAGGCGTATGACGATTTCTTTGTCGGACAGCTCACCGAACTTCTCACAAACTACGGCGACGTGTTCTCGGTATGGTTCGACGGCGCCTGCGGAGAGGGTCCGAACGGCAAAAAGCAATACTACGACTGGGACAGATATTATGCGGTGATCCGGGAATTGCAGCCCGGAGCGTGCATTTCTGTCTGCGGTCCGGATATACGCTGGTGCGGCAATGAAGCGGGTCACACGAGGAATGCCGAATGGAGCGTTGTCCCCGAAAGAGCCCGCGACAGCGAGATAATATCAGAAAAAAGCCAGCACGAGGACAGCGACGAGTTCCGTCGGCGCCGCGTTGATGCCCGCGACGGCGACCTCGGCAGCAGACAGATACTTGTCAATGAAAATAAGTTGATATGGTACCCTGCCGAAGTGAACACCTCTATCCGTCCGGGCTGGTTCTGGCATGAAAGCGAGAACGACAAGGTGAAGTCGCTCGACGAGCTGGTGGATATCTACATACGCTCGGTCGGCGGGAACTGCACGTTTCTGCTGAATATCCCGCCTACAACGGACGGACTGCTGCACGAAAACGATGTGCGCAGGCTCGCGGAGCTCGGGGAATTTCTGAAAGCGGCGTTTGCGAAAAACCTTGTTCCCGGAGCCGCACTTTCCTGCGAGAGCGCATCGCGCGGCTGCGAAGTGGAAAACGTGGTCGATGACAGCTACAAGAGCTGCTATATGCCGACCTCGAGCAATGCCGACATTATGATAAAGCTGAAACAGCGCGAAAAGCTCGGATACATCGTGATAAAGGAGAACATCCTTATGAGCCAGCGCATCGAGAGCTTTGCCGTGGATATATACGAGAACGGTTATTTCCGTGAGGTTTACCGCGGCACGACAGTGGGGCATAAGCGCATTGTACCGCTCGGCGGGGTAGTGACCGACTGCGTTCGCATACGGATAACAGATTCAAGAGTCAGACCTGCGATCTCATTCATAGGAGTTTATACCGGATAAGTCCGAGCGAAAAGTTCACCTTACACAGCTTACGGCCGATGCCGGAAAATACGGCGTGTGAAGAACAACAACGTTCAGCGAGCGATGGACAGACTTACGGGTACATGAAGAAGCCCGGATATATAGGGAACCTCTAAAAACCCATTTGAGAGAAAAAGAGCTACTTGCACCGATAGCTGCGTCAAGCCTCCTCACCGTGCGCCAGCACGCTTTCGGAGTCTCTCCTTGCTCTCGGTACAATTATCTCATTTTCTCTTTTCAAAGCGGTTTTTAGAGGTGCCTTATAGGCGACGGTTTTGTTGACCCCGCGGAGGCGTTTGTTGACGGCAACGCCCTTTTCCTCGGAATGGAGCCAGCGTGGAGCTGCGGAGCACCGAGAAAGGAAAAGTTCAATGCCGACCTCAGTGCGATGTTACGGGGCGGCGAGGAGTCGCTTCCGGCCGGTCCGCTGTATGGCGGCGCATCGTTCACACAGCTGCGCGAATCGTATTACTATCCGACAGAAACGATACTTGACGATTTCGGAAAAAAACAAGAAATTCATAAGAGGAGGCAATTATGAACATTCCGGACATTGCAAAAAACGGCTCGCCCAAGAGCCTTATGACACTTCACGAAGACCCGCGGAAGCTGCACATCGGAACGCTTCCCGACCACGCATATTTCATCCCGTTTGCGAAGGGTCAGAACGCGTTTGCGGAACGTGAGCAGTCCGCGCGGTTCGAGCTGCTGAACGGCGAGTGGGGCTTCACTTATTATGACAGCATAATTGATATGCCCGATGATTTTATTGCACGGGAAAGCGCGGAGAAGCTGCCCGTGCCGTCGAACTGGCAACTTCACGGTTATGACAAGGCGCAGTACACCAACGTGTGCTATCCGATACCGTTCGACCCGCCGTATGTGCCGGACGACATCCCCGTGGGAGTGTATCGGCGCGGCTACACTTTCAAGCCCGACGGAATGCGGAAAATACTCTGCTTCGAGGGCGTTGACAGCTGCTTCTATCTGTACATCAACGGACAGTTTGCGGGCTATTCGCAGGTGTCTCACCACACTTCCGAATTTGACATCACCGACCTGCTGACCGAGGGCGAAAACAGTATCGCTGCGGCTGTTCTGAAATGGTGTGACGGGACGTATCTCGAAGATCAGGACAAGTTCCGCCTGTCCGGCATTTTCCGCGATGTGTATGTGCTTTCCCGCCCCGGAAAGCGTCTTGAAAACTATCGTATCACATCCGGCAGCGACGGTAAGTTCTGCCTCTCGGTGCAGGGCACGGATGTTAAGCTGCGCCTGTATGACGGCGATACACTGATATGTGAGGGTGAAGTTACGGACGGCGGAACTTTCGAGCATACTGTAGATAACGTGAAGCTCTGGTCTGCGGAATCACCGTATCTCTACCGTCTTGAAATTGAGACAGACAGCGAGCTTATCGGTGAACGCGCCGGTTTCAGAAACGTTGAGATAACGGACGGCGTTTTCAGACTTAACGGAAAGCATATAAAACTGTTCGGCGTGAATCGCCACGATAGTTACCCCGACACGGGATATTACGCTGACAGGGCGAAAATGCGCCGCGATCTGACGCTGATGAAGCGCCACAACATAAACGCCGTGCGCACCTCGCACTACCCGAACGCGCCGGAGTTTTATGCTATGTGTGACGAGCTGGGGCTGTACGTCATCGACGAAGCCGACCTTGAAAGCCACGGCTGCGTGAACGTCTATAACGATCTGAAATGGTCGTGGGCTGACGGCTACAACGGTATCGCGCTGATAGCGAAAGATCCGCAGTTCAAAGAAGCTATTCTCGACCGCGAAAGGCTGCTTGTCACGCGCGACATAAACCGCCCTTGCGTCATTTTCTGGTCGCTCGGAAACGAGAGCGGCTACGGTGAAAATCTCCGCGAGGGCGCAAAGCTGATAAAGTCGCTCGACAGCACCCGACCCGTGCATTACGAAAGCACTCACAAGCTCGACGACACGTCCGACGATGTGCTCGATATGGTGTCCGAGATGTACACCTCGCCCGACGACATACGGAAATTCCTTGCTCGTGAGGATGAAAAGCGCCCGTTCGTGCTGTGCGAATACTGCCACGCAATGGGCAACGGCCCCGGTGACCTCGAGGATTACCACAACTTATTTATGGAGAGTGACCGGATTATCGGCGGGCTTGTGTGGGAATGGGCAGACCATGCCGTGATACTCGGCAAGACCGACGACGGTCGTGTGAAATACGGTTACGGCGGCGACAGCGGCGAGCGTCACAACGACGGCAACTTCTGCATGGACGCGCTCTGCTATCCCGACAGAATGCCGCATACCGGCCTGCTCGAAGTTAAGCAGGTGTACCGTCCCGTGCGCGTGGCAAAGTGCGATGAACCGGGAAAGTTTACGATAAACAGCCTGCTGCGCTTCATCGACGCGGGTGAATATCTCGATTGCAGATGGGAGATGACCTGTGACGGCGGCAGGGCAGGGGAGGGCAGTTTCGCGTTCTCCGTGCCGCCTGTGGGGACGGCTGAGATCACGATACCCGAGGCTGCGGGAACATTTGACAAAGACGTGTATATCCGCTTCATCTTCTCTGCGAAAAACAGCTATGGCGCGTTTGCGGACGGCGAGGAAGTCTGCTTCGATCAGCTGAAGATCTTCACTGCGGAAAGGCAGGCTGCTCCCGTGTGTGAAACAGCTCCGACAGTTACGGTAACTCCGCTTGGATACCGCATCACGGCGGGCAATGCCGGATATGTGTTCGATCGCAGAACTGCAAGGTTTACCGGCATTTCCGTGAACGGCAGTAACATCCTCGGTAAGCCGTTGGAATACAACTTCTTCCGCGCGCCCGTAGATAACGACACGATGAAAAACGACTGGTATCAGGCGCACCTGAACGACTACATTGTCAAGGTCTATGACACCGCGATAAGTGAGGAAAACAACTGCGCGGTGATACGCGTAAAACAGTCGTTCGGGTGGAGCATCCACCAGCCGTTCGCAAGGCTTACCGCCGAATATCGTATTGACGGGAACGGTGTGCTTGATATATCCTGCTCGGCGGAGTTCTCAAACAAGGTGGAATTCCTGCCGCGATTCGGACTGCGGCTGTTCGTTCCGAAGACGTTCGCGGATGTGGAATACTACGGCTACGGCGAGTATGAAAGCTACACCGACAAGCACCGGGCCTCATACATCGGGAACTTCACAGCAAAGATCGCGGATATACACGAGGACTACATCAGACCGCAGGAGAACGGTTCGCATTACGGCTGCACAAGAATGACGTTACTCGGCGAAAAAACAGCGCTGACATTCACGAATCCGGACGGATTTTCATTCAGCGCATCGGAATACACACAGGAGGAGCTTGCCGCAAAACGCCATAACTTCGAACTTGAAAAGTGCGAATATAACGTTATCTGCGCGGATTTTGCAATGGCAGGAGTCGGCTCGAACGCATGCGGCCCGCAGCTTGCCGGAAAGTACAGGATAAAGCTGCCGGAAGTCAGCGGAAAAATCACAATAACACCGAAAGGATAAACAAACCTATGAAATCAAGACTTAAAGCGATGTTTCTTGCGGCGGCAATGCTCGTGACAGGCGCCTGCACAGGAGCTCCCGCACCCGCGGAAACATCAGACAGTGAGACAACGACCACCACGACCGCACAGACCGAGCCGCCCGAACCGGAACCCGTTTTCCGCACAGCGACCGAAATTGCCGCCGACATGGGGCTCGGCTGGAACCTCGGCAACACCATGGAAGCGTATGAAGCATCCGGCTGCGAGAAGATCACCTTCGAATGGATACCCGTTATCGGTGACAACAAGCCTTCCGATTATGAGACCTGCTGGGGAGCTCCCGTGACCACGCAGAAAATGATAGACGGTGTGAAAGATGCGGGATTCAACACCGTGCGCATCCCCGTGTTCTGGGGAAATATGATGGAGAATGACGGCACATGGACGATAAATCCCGAATACATTGCGCGCGTCAAAGAGATCGTCGATTACTGCATGAATGATGAGCTGTACGCGGTAGTGAACATCCACCATTTCGACGAATTCATAATACGGCGCAACGACCTTGCCGGCTGCAGCGAAATCTTTGAAAAGCTGTGGATGCAGATCGCGGAGTATTTCAAAGACTATCCCGACACCCTCGTTTTTGAGGGCTTCAACGAGTATCTCGGCGGCGACCGGTTCAACGAAAACGGCGAGCTCAAAGCGCAGAAAAAGGACGATGCTTATCTTCAGACCAATACGCTCAATCAGACCTTTGTGAATGCTGTGCGGGCAACGGGCGGGAATAACGCCGGACGTGTGCTGATAATTTCGGGCTACTGGACCAACATCGACAACACCACATCGCCCCGTTTCCTCATTCCGGACGACACCGTTTCCGACAGGCTTATGGTATCGGTGCACTACGTTGACAATTCGATGTTCTGGATAAATCAGATCGGCTCGAAAAAGTGGCTTGAATACACCGACAGCCAGATAGCGCTGCTCGACAAGGCTTTTGGCAGCAAGGGAATACCGGTGTTCCTCGGCGAAACGACCTCGCGTTACCCGAAGAAGAATTTTGCGCCGGATGCGGAATATACGACCTCGTCCGAATGTCTCGGAATCGTGCTGAATAAGCTCACCGGGCACGGATTTGTTCCTGTCCTGTGGGATGTTACCGACAATTTCTATTCGAGAGATACCTGCACGATAAAGGACAGCGACGATGCGAAGGTCATAAAAGCACTTTCGGAAAAATAAAGGGTGCATTAAATTATACGATAAGCGATAACGGCGGTTATAATGGCGGCGTGGGAGCACACGGTGTATTTGTTATAAGCGGCGGTGAAATGATCGACAAAAAAATAACACACAAAGTCGCGTGGGGCATTGCTCTGCGCGGTTTTGTTTTCTCAAAAAGGTGACGTAAAATGAAAAATTGCCGGAAATGATGTAGTTTTTTTGTGGAAAATGCTTGAATTTTTTGAAAAGATATGTTATAATAAACTTGCAATACAAAGTAAATATTTGCCATTTTGAAAACGTGGGTATTTATACCCATTTTGTTGTTATGTTTTTTGTCTTTCGGCAAAAACGTAAACTCTGTATTAAACAAAACATAACGACAAAATGGTATGTACTCACGAGTTGAGTTGATGTTTATTACTTTGTGTGGCAGCAAATGAGTTGCGTTTTTCGGTGCGTGGCTCTTTGCTGCGCACTTTGGTACCGGTGAATTTGAAGCTTGGGTAAGTGGTATAAACTCACAAGGTTCAAGCGACTATTCCTTACGTTATTCTGTTGTGGACAAATCGACATTGATCAATATTGAAAGAGTGACCATTTCTCCTATTTCCGACCAGACCTACACCGGCAAAGCGATAACACCCGCAGTAACAGTTACCGACGGCGCAAAGACGCTTGTTCTGAACAAGGATTACACAGTTTCATACAAAAATAATATCGATGCCGGCACGGCCACTGTGACCATAATCGGCAAGGGCAACTATACAGGCACAAAGACAGCGACATTCAAGATCGTCAGATCCGAAGAGCCCGCAAAGACCCTTACTGTTGCGGAGATCCCCGACCAGACCTACACAGGCAAAGCGATAACTCCCGCGCTTACTGTGACCGACGGCACAAAGACACTTATCAAGGGCACCGACTACATTGTTACATTTGCCGACAATATCGATGTGGGCACTGCAACAGCAGTTGTTACCGGTATAGGCAACTACGAAGGCGTTTCAAAGGTTGTTACATTCAAAATAGTTGCGTCAGATCCCGTAATATCCTTCACTGTAGTTGCGATCGCAGACCAGACCTACACAGGCAAAGCGATAACTCCCGCAGTAACAGTTACAGACGGCGTAAAGACGCTCGTAAAGGGAAAAGATTACATAGTTTCCTACAGCGATAACGTCGAGATCGGCACTGCAACGGTAGTCGTTACCGGTATAGGCGATTATGAAGGCGTGTCGAAGATCGTCACATTTAACATTGTGAAGGGCAGCAGCCCCGCCCCCGTGGTCAATGCAAACGTTGTAGTTACGATAGACGATAACGACAAGGAGTATTCCGACCTCACATCTGCTATGAAAGCGATAGCGGGCGCTTCCGGTGATATCACGATCACGATCGGCAAAAATCTCACGGAAGCCAAGTCGATATCTGTTCCGAAGAACGCTTCAAGCATCACGATAACTGCCGATGATGCGACCACACTTACGCTGAAAAATTCCATACTTTCATTCAAATGCCCGGTAACGCTTGAGAATATAACTCTCGTAAAGACGAACGGAAAGGGCATTGCGCTGACTTCCGGCCAGAGCATCACAATGACAGATTCGAGCACCGGCAACGTTACGGCGACAGGCAGGCTTGAACTGACCGATTCCACCGTAAATGGCAAGATCACTGCAAAGGGTCAGCTCGCTATGGAAAACTGCGATACCGGCGCGGTGACCTGCTCTGACAAGCAGAATACCGCTATGATCGTAGATTCGAGGATCAACGGCAAGATCACCGCAGCCGCAAGTCTCCAGATCGCCGACAGTACTGTTTCCGGAAACATTTCCGTCAAGGGAAACCTCATTGCAGTCGGAGAAGTTACCGTCACCGGCAGCATATCGACGGCAGGCCTTGCGTCGGGCGAGGACGGTTCCGTGCTCTCCTACACCTCGCTTGCTGTGACAAAACTCGGTTTCTCCGGCGAGAACGATTTGACGCTTTGCGTTATAAACAAGCGCGGCGATGCCGTTCCGATGACCGCCGGCGACAAAAAGAGCGTTGCGGCAAAGACATTCAAGGGCTCATTCGATGCCGAACTGCTGAAGATAAGCGATGACAACTGCTTTGACGGACAGCTTAACCTTGTCAAGAAAAAGCTCATGGTAGTCAGCTGATCGCAAGAAATACCCTGTTATACAAAAGAGTCGGGATCTGTCATAGGTCCCGGCTCTCTTTGTGCTGCGCAGCAGCGTGATGTTGTTTTATACTTCCGGGTTTCGGATTGCAGACAGGATCTGTTCCTGTTTCTTCCCGGAGGGAGGCGGGGAAAGTACGAAAACTTATGTCGTTTACTGTAGAAGATTTGACTGCTGACAGAAAAATCTTGATTAATTAACTGAAATATGCTATAATAAGACAACAGACGTGAATATGCCCGAAAAACCGTACTGCGAAAGCTTCAGGAGAATAACTCCGGAACTGTTATAGCTGATCAAAAGGAGAAATTACCTAGCAAACCAGACTCAGAAGGCTGAAAGCCACAGTCGCGGGATTCGCCGCGAGGAGCTTTTCCTGTCCGATAACAAGCTTACTGAACTTATTATCAAGGGGCTCACAAATCTGGTCGGGCTTACCTGTGCAATGAACGACCTCACTTCGCTCGATCTGAGCGGGAATACCGCGCTCATCCTTGTGGACTGCAGCTATAATGGCATCACGGCGCTCGACGTTTCCGAGAATCCCGGGCTCGATACACTTAATTGCTGCAACAACAAGCTTACAACGCTGGATGTTTCGGAAAACACGCTTCTCGGCGCGCTCGATTGCGGGTACAATATGCTCACGAGCCTTGACACAAGCAATACCCGGCTGGTACCGGAAGGTGTGCTTAACGATTTCAGCGGCAACCGCTATGAGGTAGAGCTTACGGACGGCGTGTTCGCGCTCTCCGGTCTTCCCGCAGGATTTGACGCTTCGAAGGCTTCCGGTTGGAAGGGCGCTTCGTACGACAGCGGAATGCTGAAAGCCTTCACCTCCGAGAGGGTAACGTACAAGTACGACTGCGGCAATAACATCACCGAGACCTTCTCGCTCATCTGCAAAAATGTTCCCGGCAATGATATAGAGATAAACGAGGTGAACTTCCCGGATGAGACTTTCAGGGCGTTTATATCTGCGCTTGCGGCCAGGTAGAGGATCCTGGGCGAGGGTGGCAGGATAGTGCTGAAAAACGGCTTCAAGCCTCTGACATTACCGAGATCGGCCGGGGATGTAAACGGCGCGGTAACGCTCGTTCCCGACGTCATAGCGAGCGGCACGGTGGTACTTGCCACCAGGATACCGCTTGACGATCTGAAGAAGGTATTCACCGTTGAAGGCGGCGAGCTCGAAGCAGGCAAGAGCGGAAAAATAAGCATAAAGATCATATAGACCTCAAACCTCCGGCATACGTTTTTGCGCGTTATGCCGGCTTTTTTTGCTTCGAAAAGCGTAAAATACCCGTCCAGACAGCGCCCGGATTGACTTTTTATGAAAGATGTGATATAATAGACCCCGGCGATCATAATCGGTGAACAGTTATGGAATATGGTTAGTTGTCTCAATCGCCGCAATTTGTTATGACAGAGCAAATGTAAAAATATATATCAAGATAAAAAGAGAGGTATAAACCAATGAAAAGACACACGTTAAGACACGCTGCGGCTCTTATTGCTGCAGCGCTGCTGCTGTCCTCCTGCGGTAACAACAGCGGGAATGTCACCGGACAGTCCGTTTCCGAAACACCGGTGCAGACCACGACTGCTGCGCCCGGAACAACTGCCGGCACATCCGCCGCGGAAGAGCCGCTCACGACCACGACCGCCGCTCCCGAAACGGCTCCGGACACATCCCCGTCGGAAGAGGCGGCTCCAAAGATCATTGAATCGGACGGCTCACCCGATGCGCTGAAAACGGGACTGGAAAGTGCCGATTTCTATGTTCAGAACGGCAAACTGTACGAATTCGACACATTAAAGCTTGCTTCGGAGGGAAAGCTGCTGACCTGCTTCGGCAACAACGCAGGATCCGCTTATCTTATACTCGATCTCCCGCCGGCTCCGGAACAGGATCCGGCAGCCGGAAACGAAGAACGCGGCTGGGAGGGCGAGCAGCCTGCGGCCTATGATGACCCCGATGTTGAGAACGCTCCCGCAAATCCGTATTTCTCGCCTGCGGGGATACACTTCAAAATGCGGCAGGATGAAGCCGTAGTCGTCATAACCAGGCTTCCCGACCCGTGCAAGTACTGGTCGTTTATCGCTTACGAGATGTTTTCCGCGCAGCAGGAAGGGAAGGACTATTCAAAGGAAAAAGGCTTCTTCGGTATAGGAAATGAGGAGACAGGTCTTTATCACACGATCTTCGGTTCTATCGGCGCCCCCGTGGATATGCTCAACGCAAATCACGACGGAGACAGCGCATTCGGTACAACAGCCGTTATCGTCATGTGCGCGAACAGCACCGTTCGTGACAAGGTGATGAACTGTCTCGCCGATGCCGGTTATCCGGAGGGAATGGTAAATGTCATGGAGATACCCACCGACATATACCGCATGGGGCTTGAGCGCGGCAAGGACACTTTCAGCCTGTTCGGGCGCGTTTCTCAGCCGGAAGACAGGGACGCATACCGTGCATACATAGACAGCCTTCCCGAAACAGCAACGGTGCTGCGCGTGACTCCGAAAACGGAAACCGGGGAAGCCGCTTTTGAAGTGCAGCCGCTCACAACAAGAGGCAGCGGCGTTCACGAAGCCGCACAGGTGGCATCCTGCACCGCAAACCTCGACAGCATACGAAGCGGGCTGATCGCGAAGTATTCCGACGAATACGACTATGAGGAGCTTACCACGGAAATAGGTATCATCGACGGCCTTACGGCCTACACCAACGACGTGAACGCGAACGGTGATGTGCACGATGCGGCATATCTGATATCTCCCGATTTCACTCTGAACAGCGACGAGGATTTTGTCGTCGTCTATGGCGTCAACCACGCATATACCAGAAAGGCGCATTACTTCAATGCCGTGCTCCATGCAAGGCCTATGTTCAACGGCGTATGCACCGTGTTTGATTCAATGGTGACGGGAAGTGCGGAGGAATTCATTGAAACTGGTGCAGAGGACGCAGCCGGATTTTACGCATACAGGATGGCAAGAGAAAAGACGGACGACAATACGGTGGAGATCCCGTATTCCACCGGCAACGAGCAGGGAAAATTCTACGGTGTGGACAACAATTCCCCGGTGTTCGTGCTGTTTCGCATCTACCTTGACGAAACAGGCGTCGGCGCGTCGTATTACGAGCTTGTCAATGACCGCGTGATGGTCTTCCACAAGAAGCAGTCATAAGGTCATTCTGATTTTATACGGCGCGGAGATCTCCCGGCCTTCAGAGAAAGGGGAATGCAATGATATTAAGCGTAAGCAGGCGCACCGACATTCCCGCTTTCTTTTCGGAATGGTTCTTCAACCGTGTCAGAGCGGGGGAGGTCTGTGTGCGCAATCCGAGAAATGAGCACAGCGTCAGCAGGATAGACATATCCCCGTCCGTGACCGACTGCATAGTGTTCTGGTCGAAAAACCCCGCGCCCATGCTCGGCCGGCTTGACGAGCTGAAGGATTACAGCTGTTATTTTCAGTACACGCTGAACGCGTATGACAGCGACATAGAGCCGTATATACTGCCGCTTGACGAACGCATCGACACATTCGTAAGACTGTCGGACATGATAGGCAGAGAGCGCGTGATATGGCGGTATGACCCTGTTCTGGTCAACGACAGGTACACTGTCGGCTATCACACAGACAGGCTTGCCTACATCGCCGGAAAGCTGAAGGGCAGGACCGGAAAGTGCGTATTCAGCTTCGTTGACCGCTATACACAGAAAAATCTCGCAGCGCTGACAAGGGTGAAGCAGCGCGATCTCACGGACGACGAGCAGGACCGTTTTTTGCGGGAACTGTGCGGCATAGCCGAAAAGAATGGGCTTGCTCTCGCAACGTGCGCCGAGCCGTCCGGACTTGAAAGCCGCGGCATAGCGCACAACAGCTGTATCGACCGTGAGCTTATAGAGCGTATTACCGGGCACAGGCTGAAAAAGATACCGCGCGACGATCAGCGCGGACTGTGCGGTTGTGTGAAGTGCGAGGACATCGGCTGCTATGACACATGTCCGCACGGCTGCATATACTGCTATGCGAATTTCCGCCCGGCGAGGGTGCGTGAGATGCTCGGACGGTACGACCCGACATCGCCGATACTGTGCGGTCACGTCGACCCGGAGACCGACAAGATTACGGACAGACCGGTGAAGTCGTACAGAATGGCGGGACAGTGACACAGGGTGTGAAAGGGGGAAAAGTGACGTTGATCTCCGATATAATGAACATATATGATGATTATTTCCGCAAGGCGGACAATATCCCGGCTAAACAGAAGCTGTTCGGGGGATTGTTCGGGCTCGCGAAAAAGCCTTCCGATAATGCCTGCCACGAGGAGTTTTCCGGCCGGCTGAAAGCGGCGCTGGATATTGCCGCCGGAGAGTGTTCTTCCGCTGAACTGCGTGAGATACTCGGATACATATTTGAAATGCCGGTAAAGCATGAGACAAGTGCGGATGTTTACTGGACGCTGACAGCCGTTCAGACGCATACGGTCGCTGCTGCGGAGAAGCTGATGCCGGAGGACGCAGAATTGCTCGCCGAAAGCTATGACCGGTATTATCCGGCAAGCAGGCGCCTCCCCGCACAGAATAAAGTGTATGAGGCGCTGAAAGCGCGCGCCGACGACCGATAACAAGAAAGGATGTATCACAATGAAAGAGAATAACAGCATAATACTTTCCCCCGAGACCCGCGGGAAAGTCATCGTCCGCACGGGTATCATCGGCATTGCCGCGAACATCGTCCTCGTTGCGTTCAAGGCGTTTATCGGCATAATGTCGAACTCGGTCGCGGTGGTGTCCGACGCGCTCAACAACCTGAGTGACGCTCTTTCGAGCCTTATCACGATAATCGGTACGAAGCTCGCCGGCAAAAAGCCCGACAAGAAGCACCCCCTCGGCTACGGCAGGATAGAGTATATGTCCGCGCTGATAGTTTCCGCTATTGTACTTTACGCGGGCGTTACGGCGTTTGTCGATTCCGTGAAGAAGATAATAAACCCCGAGACACCCGATTATTCTGTAGTGTCGCTGGTGATACTCGGCGCTGCCGTGGTAGTCAAGATACTGCTCGGGACATACACCAGGGCAAAGGGCAAGGCGGTCAACTCCGGCTCCCTTATCGCATCCGGCGCGGATGCGCTCAACGACGCGATACTCTCAACATCGGTGCTGCTGGCTGCGGTAGTGTACATGATCTGGCATGTCAGCCTCGAAGCGTGGGTCGGCGCAGTGATCGCCCTGTTCATCGTAAAAGCCGGTATCGAGATGATCTCGGATGCGGTGAATGAAATGCTCGGCGCGAGAGCGGACACGGAGCTCGTGAAG
>JAEEGL014803772.1_pt1 | contig 14333 bp, 11 predicted proteins | sample 9134231 | NCBI WGS metagenome assembly JAEEGL01 (sample SAMN16246548, study PRJNA631951) | gut metagenome | biome: gut microbiome; feature: rumen; material: fiber-attached | host: Bos | place: Iran: Karaj | collected 2018-10
CGTAGACACTCTGTTCCTATTCCCATAGTAAAGCCACGACGTGTCATTTATTCGGCGGACAAACCTTTCTGTGACGCTGTCGTCTACAGCCTTCACAAACTCCTGCGCATTTGCACCCAGTGCCATAAACAGCAGGAAAGCGCTGAAAAACAGTCTTTTCATAACAAAATGCATTTATATTCCCTACTGCAAATATACAAAATAATTTGACTTGGCGGGGAAAAAGCGCTCCCTCCGGCTCTTGTCCGGGCAATAGGCGGTCCGGCCACAACAAGCCAAGTCCGGGAAAAACACCGTCAAAAAAAATGGGAAAACGCCGTAGGAAGGAGGCCCCGGCACCGTCAAAAACAGACTGTCTGCCAGCTATTTCGCAGCAATATCTCTTACTCATCGCCTACTCTTCGATTTGTTATCGACTTTATAAAATTCACTTCAGTAGGCAATAAATAGTGTAAAAGTACGTTATAGTAGGTAGAAGAAATGCAATAAAATCCTGATTATCATGGCAAAGATGTATGGTGGATATCTCGGAGGCTTCAGCGGACGGCTGGGGCCCGCAGTGGGTTATATGTGGAACGGCAAGTGGTGCCTCCGCAGCCGTCCGGGTCGGGTTACCAACCCGCGCACAGCGGAGCAGGTGGCACACCGCACAATGTTCCGCGAGGAGGTGCGCCTTGCAGCCCGCCTGCGGCGTGCCGCCGAGGTGGGGCTCACCGCCATGGGGCGCGAGATGGGGATGACCTGCTTCAACCTGTTTGTGAGCATCAACCAGCAGGCTTTCGGCCTGAGGGACGGCGAGTTGGAAGTCGACTACAGCCGCCTGACGGTGGGTATGGGACCGGTGGCGCCGGTGGAGTTCGGCGAGGTGCGGACAGACGAGCACAATGTGCTGACGGTAAGATACAAAGGCAACCCGGCAAAAGCCGTCTGCACGAGCTACGACCGAGTGATGCTGTATGTCTACTGCCCCGAGGTCGGCGAGGGCTGCATGTCGGCACCCATGTATCGCTACGACAGACAGTTGTCATACTGCCTGCCCGACGAGTATGCGGGCCGCGAGGTGCACGTCTACGGCATGGTGCAGGACGACGAGGGGCGCGCTGCCGACAGTTGCTACCTGGGCAGCTTGACGGCAGGCGACGCAGTTGTGGACAACGACAATTTACTGCTTGACAATCTTGGTGTTGGCGACGCCGAGGGCGGTCACGGCACGGAGCAGGTAGAGGCCTGCGGGGAGTGCCGAGAGGTCGATGCGGCCGGAGGCGGAGGCGGCGACGCGACGGCCCGCGAGGTCGAACACGGATAGGCTCTCGACCGGACTGTCGGCCGTGGCGGTGAGCCACTGGCTGACGGGGTTGGGGGCGACAGAGAGGTTTATTTCGGCCGGATGGCGGATATCGAGGTAACGGCCGCCGCCGACATTGGTGAACCGCAGCCAGCAGAGGGCTTCGGCACCATAGTCGCCGAGGACGGTGAGGAACTCGTTGCCGTCGGCATCGGTGGCGTGGAGCCCGCGGTCGGCACGGCACATGCCGTCGGCACCGGCATCGCGTAGGTCAAGGATATAGAGGCCGGGGTCGGCGGGGTCGATGACGTAGGTGACACTGCGGTCGGCCAGGGCGAAGCCATAGGTGCCGCCGAGCAGGGGCTCGCAACCCGCCTGACGCAGGAGCGAGAGCGAGGTCTCGGCGGGGTAGGCGTCGAGGTCGACGGTGAGACGCACCGGTCCCCGCACGCTGAAGATGTCGAAGTCGGCAAAGGTGACGCCGACGGGGTCGGCCACGGCATAGCGGACGAGGCCGGTGGTGCGGTCGAGATAGCTGAGCAGGCGCGCTGTGCGCGTCTGGGTGCAGTGCTGCACCGGACCGGCACCCGGGACGACGGTGTAGGGCGGAAGGTGGACGGTGTCGGTAGAGAACGGGGGGATGGCCCGGTCGACCGACAGGGTGTCGCCGTCGCAGACTATCAGCAGGTTGGAGATGGTATCGCGCGTGGTGTTGGCCACGGTGGCACAGGGGGTGAAGGTGCGCGAGCAGCCGTTGTTGAGCACCTCGAGCGATGTAATGGAGGCGCGGTCGGAGACCAGGAGGGCCCGGGCGGCGGTGAGCACCTCGCGGTCGGCACGGCTCGCGAAGACGACCACCTCGAGGTCGGCAAAGTTGTTGCCGACGGCCAGGTCGCCAATCTGCTGCGGCAGGGTGAGGGAGTAGGAACGGGTGAGGGCGGAGCCGGCGGCTACGACACCCAGGCTGTCGCCCCACAGGGGTGTGAGCAGGCTGCGAAGCACGTGGTTGTGGCGGTAGAGCGTGCCGACGACCATCTCGGGATAGAGCCCGCCACCGTTCTGCGGACCTATTACGTTGTTCTGCAAGAGCATGACGTTGAGGAAGAGGTCCTCCTGCGGCAGTGTCGACAGGGCGAGGAGCTGCACGTCGACGGTGAGCAGACGCGACTCGCTGTTCACCTCGGCTTCGGCGGCAATCTCCACAAATGAGGCGCCATCCGCAACTCCGGCCACGGCGGCGGCCCACCCCGAACGACCTATGGCGACGGAGTCGGCGGCGAAATGGTGGCGGCCCACGGCGGCGGTGGGATAGCCGGCGGGGCGTGCCCAGGCGGCTATCGAGTCGCCCTCGGGGGTGGCATAGAGGGTGGCGTAGGGACCGGTGTGTATGTTGACCGTGATGGCATCGGCCGACTGGCAGAGGGCATCGGCGGTCTTGTCGCCCAACGGGCAGTTGACGCTCTGCACACCGGTGAAGACCTCGAGGAGGGCCACACGGGCTGTGCGGCCAGAATCGTCGCTTTGTTGCGCCGCCGCCGCGAGGGGCAGCAGGGCGAGTAGCAGGAGGGGCACGGCTTTCATGTCGGATAACGTATATGTTGCTAATAACGGAGCAGTTACCTCTTTTATTGTCCGCCGCCACGGCGGGGTCTAAAAAATATTTGCCAAGGCATGCAATAAAACGGGCAGGGGCTCGTTATAGGATTTTGAGATATATAAAAAGACGATGAAAAAAACACTTACAATAGCGCTCATGGTGCTGTGCGGCAGCATGGCCATGTCGCAGCAGGTGGCGTCGCGGGCCAAAGCGATGCGCATGATGAACTTCAGCCGTCCGGAATATCAGATAAAGGACATAAAGGTGTATGCCGACACGATGACGGTATACTCGCTGGCGCGCTACGTCATCTACCCCTTCGGCGAATGGACCTCGGTGGAGCAGTATATCACCGACAACGAACTGCACTGGTACCGCGACATCGGCTACAAGAAGTACTACGACTCGATGGAGGTGAGCGTGAACCGCCTGCGCCGCGTCGACGACAGCTATATCGACATGTACTACTCCATCTGGACACGCCAGGTGGAACTGCTGGGCGGCTATGTGGCCGACCCCGAGATAAAACTCGTCAACGGCTTGCATGTGGGCATGAGCAAGGACGATGTGTTCAAGGTCTTCTTCAAGAAGTACCCCAAATCGTACACCTCCGACGTGCTGGTGCTGAAAGTGGTGAGCGGAGCCGGCGAGGTGGCCGAGATCTACACCTTCAAAGGCCAGAAACTGCGCCATATCAAGATAGAGACGGCGTATAAGTATTATTAAACTGCAGGTTGTGAGCTGTAAGTTTTAAGTGGCTGACGCAACGGACGACGATGCTGCGCAAGCCACTTAAAATTTACAGCTTGCCGTTTGAAAACAAAGAGAATGAAGCGCACAGCCCTGTTCTTTGGGTCGTTCAACCCGATACACGTCGGGCATCTCGTCATAGCCAACACCATGCTGCAGCTGGACGAGATCGACGAGGTGTGGCTCGTGGTGAGCCCGCAGAACCCGCTGAAAGAGCGCGCGAGCCTGCTGGCCGACCACCACCGCCTGCAGATGGTGCGCCGCGCAATAGACGACAACTACCGCCTCAGGGCGTGCGACATAGAGATGCACCTGCCGGTGCCGAGCTACACGGTGGTCACCCTCGCCGCCCTCGGCGAGAAATATCCCGACCGCGAGTTCTGCCTCATCATGGGCAGCGACAACCTGCAGTCGCTGCACCGCTGGCGCAACTATGAATACATACTGGCCAACTACCATATCTACGTCTATCCGCGTCCGGGCAGTGCCGACTGCGACTTGCGGGAGCACCCCTCGGTGACGATGGTGGACGTGCCTATGATGGACATCTCGAGCAGTTATATCCGCCGCCTCATAGCCGAGCGGCACGACGTGCGCTACCTGCTCACCGAGCCGGTATACAAATACCTGACAGAGATGCACTTCTACGAGACTACCAAATAGACACAGGCAAAAACACAATCGACATAGAATATGAAAAAGATTTTCAAGGTATTGCTCTGGGTGGTCGGCATAGTGCTGGCGCTGCTCATAGTGGTTTCGGTGGTGGCCGGACCGGTGGCCAAGAGCTATGTGAACAAGCATGGCGAGGAGTTGCTCGGCTGCCGCGTAGAAGTGGAGCGCGTGGGGGTGAACCTGCTGACCGGCAGCGTGAAGGTGCGCGGGCTGAGCCTCTACGAGGCCGACAGCGCGACCGTGTTTGCCGGCTTCGACACCTTGAGTGTGCGCGCCCTGTTGCTGCAACTGCCCTTCAAGACCGTCAACGTGCGCCACATCACCCTGGCGGGTCTCCATGCCGACATCGTGCAGGACGGCGAGCGTTTCAACTTCAGCCCCATCATAGACCATTTTTCATCGGACGACACCACAGAGACCGTCAAGGACACCACGCCGAGCGAGTGGACACTGAAATTCTACAACATACGTATCAGCCATGCCAACCTTGGATACAACGACCTGCGGGGCCGCAAGCAGCTGCGTGTGCCCGATGTGAACCTGCGAGTGCCGGGCTTCGTGCTGGGTGGCGACGAAGACACCGAGGGCGGACTGAACCTGGCCTTCGACAAGGGGGGACACCTCAACGCCAACGCCGGATACGACGCCGCGTCGGGTTCATACAACGCGACGCTCAACATAGACCACTTCCTGTTGAGCAACATAGAGGGGTATGTGACCGATGTCATAGACCTGAGCGAGATGGCAGGCAGCCTCTCGGCAAGCATTGCCGCCACGGGCAGCAGCTCGCAGATACTCAACAGCCACATCTCGGCCAAGATACACCTCGACAGCGTGAACCTCGAGGGTGGCGGAAGCAGGCTGGCCGGACTCGACCGGCTGAGCGTCACCGTCGACGACATAAACCTCTACAACAACACTTTCGACATTGCGGAGGTGCGCCTCGACGGCCTCTTCGCCAACTACGAACAGTGGGACGGCTCGAACAATATCAGCCGCTTGATGGTGAAGAACCAACAGGAAGAGGACGGCGGCCTCACGATGCAGACCACCCTCGACGAACCCTCCCCCACCCCGCAGCCGGCGGCAGACACCACAGCTGTCGACAAACAGCCGCTGAAGCTACATGTGGGCAGCGTAGTGGTGGAGAACTGCGCCCTCACCTATACCGACCACACGATGCCCGAGCCGTTCTCATTCCCCGTGACGGGCCTCTCCATCACCGCCAGCAACCTGAGCACCGGCGGCGACAACAACGCCCTGGTGCGTGCCACCCTGCCCGGCGGAGGCCGACTGGTGGTACGCTGGAACGGCGACATCAGCAACTGGAAACGCCACCAGGATCTCTTCCTTACCGTCAAAGGACTGGACATGCGTCAGCTGAGCCCTCTGGCTATGAAATACACCGGCTATCCGCTCGAGGAGGGCATCTTCGGCCTCACCTCGCGCAACACCATCAACGCCAGCAGCATGTCGGGCCAGAACGTGCTTGACATATACAAGGTCAGCGTGGGCGACCGCCGCAAAGATGTGGACCCCAACATAAAGATACCCCTCAAGGCTGCCCTCTACGTGCTGAAAGACAAAGACGACAAGATACTGATAGACATGCCCGTAAAAGGCAATGTGGACAGCCCTGAGTTCAACTATATGAAGGTGGTGTGGAAGACGTTGGGCAACCTGCTGGTAAAAGTGGCCACATCGCCGGCTCGCGCACTGGGCAACGCACTGGGCATGAACGGCGAGAACCTCGAATTCCTGCCCGTCGACCCCTCGCAGCACAGCCTCACCTCGGAGCAGTACCACACCCTCGGACAGCTGGCCACCATAGCCATGGCCGACAGCCTGCTGACGCTGAGGCTGGAACTGCGCATGCCCGCCGCAGGCGACACCTCGTCGCGCCGCAGCGAGATGCTGAACCGACAGGTGATGCAGTACCTTACCGACCAAGGGGTCGACGCGAACCGCGTGACCGTCACATCGGCCACCGCCGAGCCCAAAGAACCCACTGGCTACGCCATAAGTTCGGAACTGATATTGAAAGAAGAAGAATAAAGACTACCCTATGGAAGACGAAAACCTGCTAAACACTGTAACCGACTACAACGACGACTCCATCGTCCACCTTGAGGACATGGAGCATATACGCCTCCGCCCCGGTATGTACATCGGCAAACTGGGCGACGGCTCGAGCCATGACGACGGCATATATGTACTCATAAAGGAGGTAATAGACAACTCGATAGACGAATTCACCTCGGGTTTCGGCAAGAAGATAGAGTTGAAAATCAACTTCGCCGAACGGCGGGTGAGCATACGTGACTACGGACGCGGCATACCGCTTGGGAAACTGGTCGAGGCCGTGTCGAAACTGAACACCGGTGCAAAATACGACAGCAAGGTGTTCCAGAAGTCGGTGGGCCTGAACGGTGTGGGTACCAAGGCGGTGAACGCACTGAGCAGCTACTTCCGCGTGCAGAGCTTCCGCGAGGGGAAGACCCGCTGGGCCGAGTTTGCCGACGGCAAGCTGACCGCCGACAGCGGCATCGTGGCCGGCACCCAGTCCGATACCGGCACCCTCGTCGAGTTTGTACCAGACAGCAAACTCTTCGGCAACTACCACTTCCTGAGCGAGTATGTGGAACGCCGCATCTGGAACTACGCCTACCTTAACCGCGGCCTCACCCTCTATTACAACGACCGCCGCTACTATTCCAAAAACGGTCTGCTCGACCTTCTGGAGAACAACCTGCAGAGCGACCCTCTCTATCCTATCATCCATATCAAAGAGGGCGACTTCGAGGCAGCCTTCACCCACATACAAGGGCAGAGCAACGACTACTACTATTCGTTTGTCAACGGCCAGCATACCACCGAAGGTGGCACCCACCAGAGTGCCTTCCGCGAGGCATACGCCCGTGTGGTGAAGGAATTTATAAAGAAAGACTTCTCGCCGGAAGTGATACGAGGAGGCCTTGTGTGCGCCCTGTGTGTGCGCATTCAGGAGCCTGTCTTCGAGGCTCAAACAAAGACAAAGCTCGGCTCCACCCACCTCGAACCCAACAAAGTGGACGGCACCAACGACTCGCCGTTGCTCAAGACCTATGTGCTTGACATCCTCAAACGCCACCTCGACAACTACCTGCATATACATGCCGACACCGCAGAAGCCCTTTTGGCCAAAATCAACGCCAATGAAAAGGAGCGCAAAGAGATAGCCGGCATCAAGAAGGTGGCGCGTGAAGCAGGCAAGAAAGCGTCGCTCAACAACCGCAAACTGCGCGACTGCCACGTGCACTACAACACCGGTCACGCCCGCCGTCTCGAAAGCACCATCTTCATCACCGAGGGTGACTCTGCCTCCGGCTCCATCACCAAAAGCCGCGACGTGGAGACCCAGGCCGTATTCAGCCTGCGCGGAAAGCCCAAGAACACATACAGCATAGGCAAGGTAGATGTGTATAAGAACGAGGAGCTGAACCTGCTGCACAACGCTTTGGATATCGACGACTCGCTCGACAACCTGCGCTACAACAACGTGGTCATTGCCACCGATGCCGATGTCGACGGTATGCACATACGCCTTCTGTTGCTCACCTTCTTCTTGCGCTTCTATCCGGAACTGATCTCCTCCGGACATGTCTATATCCTGCAGACCCCACTCTTCCGCGTGCGCAACAAGCAGAAGACCGCCTACTGTTACACCGACGAAGAGCGCATCGAGGCCCTTCGCACCACTCCACATGCCGAAATCACCCGATTCAAAGGTCTGGGCGAGATTAGCCCCGACGAGTTCAAGAACTTTATCGGCAAGGATATGCGGCTCGACCCTGTCATACTGCACAAAGATTTCGACATCAAGAATGTGCTTTCGTTCTATATGGGCGAGAACACACCGGAGCGACGCGACTTCATAATGCAGAACCTTAGAGTAGAAGACGATGAGTCTATTGTGGTTGCATAAAAAAAATTTTGCCAGTATTTAATTTTTTGCTATACTTGCACCAAATTCAAACTACTATGGCAACTACCAGAAAGCACAAGAAAAACCTGATTGTCAGCTATAAAAACCTCACTGACGACCTAAAGGAATTATTCAAAGAAGCCTATCCCGACGGCTATAACAACTATATCACCCGTTTTGTAAAGCCCAACGGAGAGGCTATTTATGTAGTCCCCTTCGAGACTGAGGACACGGCATATATGGTGAAATTCGATGTCAAGATAGACACCTTGGGCGAGGACCTCGACAAAGCCCTGTTCGACGACGAAGAGGAAGAGAGCAAGGATACCGAATTCGCCCCCCTGAGCGAGGCTTTGGAGAAGGAGGAAGAGAACACATCACACCGCGAGAAAGTGCTGCGCCACGGCGACTTCGAGACCAATCTCGAGGAAGACGAGAAGCGCAAGAAGAAGCTCAGCCTGGGCATCAACAAGGAGGAGATACGTGCCGCCTTCGGCGACGAAGAAGACCCGGACGAGCTTGACAGCTACGAGAAGATTGACGATGACGACGAGCCCATGGACGACGACTTCGAGCCCTCAGACGAAGACCTGCGCGGCATCGAGGAGGAATACCTCGACGCAGAGATACCGCCGCTCGACGCCACCATCCCCGAGGAAGAGATGGTAAAGATAGAGAAACCGTCAGCCAAGTCCGCAAAGAAGCCCGCAAAGAGCAGCAAACCAGCCAAAAGCAGTGCCAAACCCGCAGCCAAGACCGCTGTAAAACCTGCAGCCACCGCAAAGAAAGTGGCGGCGAAGCCTGCCGCAAAACCTGCTCCTGCGGCTGCCAAGCCAGTCAAGGCTACTGCAAAACCTGCAGCCAAGCCTGCGGCCAAGCCTGCGGCTAAAGCGACCAAGACCGCCAAAGCGCCAGCCAAGACGGCCACAAAAACAACCAAGAAAAAGTAAACAAAACCATATTATCATGAACAGAATAGTAAAAGTAATCTGCCTTGCCACTGCCCTCCTGTCGGTCGGCAGCATCGCACAAGCCCAGTTCCGCCAGTCGATTTATCTCAACGGTAACCTTCCCACCGGCTCTTTTGCCAGCAAAGTGAACACCACCCACAAGAATGTGCCCCTCACATACGAGGAGATAGGCAAAGCCGCCAACGTCGGTTTCGGCCTCGGCTACCGCGCCTCCTACCGATTCGACATAGGTTTCGGCGAAGTGGCTCCCTTTGCACAGGCCGATGTGTTCTGGAACACCATCGGAGGCGAATGGGGCAAGAAATATATGGATGCCGAGTACACCACCCCGTCCTACTTCAACGTACCCGTCATGGCTGGTGTGAGCTACTTCTACACCGGTCTATGGAACGACATCACCCCCTACGGTGAGTTCGGTGTCGGTGCCGACATGTTCATCATCACCCGCGAAGGCAAAGGTGTCAAAGAGAACAACGGCACACTCTATTATGCCTACAAGCCCAGCGTCACCATGGCCTGGATGGTCGGCCTCGGTGCATGGTTCGGCCGCCACGTCAGCGCCGGTATCTACTACTACGGCCTTGGCACCCACCCCATCGACTACACCAGCCGCACTCTCGACAGAAACGCCCTGGCAAATGCCCAGGTCGAGTTGGACAAGAGCCTTGGCAACGGCCGTCAGCTCCGCTCCATCGGCAGCCTGGCCCTACGCATAGGATTCCACTTCTGATCAGTTAAGAGTTAAGAATTAAGCGATAAGAGTAAGGGCTGACGCGTCGAATGACACATCAGCCCTTACTTTTATTTACCAAATCGTATTAACCGATCTTGTCGAAGCCCAGATAGGGACGCAGGCACTCTGGCATGACGATACCGTCGGGAGTCTGGTTGTTCTCAAGCAAAGCGGCCACAATGCGCGGCAGGGCCAGAGCCGAGCCGTTGAGAGTGTGGCAGAGCTGCATCTTGCCCTGCTCGTCCTTGAAACGCAGTTTCATGCGGTTGGCCTGGAAGGTCTCGAAGTTGGAGACCGAGCTCACCTCGAGCCAACGCTTCTGGGCGGCGCTCCACACCTCGAAGTCGAAGGTCATGGCACTGGTGAAGCTGATATCACCGCCGCAGAGTTTCAGTATATGGTATGGCAGGCCCAGCTTATCGAGCAGACCACCCACATGCTTCTTCATCTCTTCCAACTGGTCGTATGAGCGGTCGGGATGCTCAATGACCACTATCTCCACCTTCGAGAACTCGTGCAGACGGTTCAGGCCGCGCACGTCCTTGCCGTAGCTGCCGGCCTCGCGGCGGAAGCACTCGCTGTAGCCCACCCGCTTGATGGGGAACTGCTTGGCGTCGACCACCTCGCCACGGAAGATGTTGGTGATAGGCACCTCGGCGGTGGGGATCATATAGAAACCGTCGAGCGGGATGGCATACATCTGGCCCTCCTTGTCGGGCAGCTGGCCTGTACCCAGACCGCTGGCCTCGTTGACCATCAGCGGGGGCTGTATCTCCACAAAGCCCGCGTTGGCCGCCTCGTTGAGGAAGAAATTGATGAGGGCGCGCTGCAGGCGGGCGCCCTTGCCCTTGTAGACCGGGAAACCGGCACCCGTAATCTTGTTGCCAAGCTCGAAGTCGACTATGTCATATTTGGCACAGAGCTCCCAATGGGGCAACGCGTCGGCGGGCAGGTCGGGTTTCTTACCGAACTCAGCCACCACAACATTGTCGGCCTCGCTCTTGCCCACCGGCACCGAGGGGTGCGGCGCATTGGGCAGCGATATAAGCTTCTCGTTGAGTTCCTTCTCAGTGGCAGCCTGCTGTTCGCCGAGTCTTTTCTCCTCGGCCTTCAACTCGGCGGTGCGTGCCTTGGCGGCTTCCGCCTCGGCCTTCAGCCCCTGCTTCATAAGGGCGCCTATCTCCTTGGCTATTTTGTTCTGCTCGGCTTTCACAGCATCGGCTTTCACCTGCATGGCACGGCGGTCGGCATCGATGCGCAGAATCTCGTCGATACGCTCCTCGACATTCTGTACATTCTTGATTTTCAAACGGGAGATACACTCCTCACGATGATCTTTGATATATTGCAGTTGTAGCATCTTGATAATAATTTCCTCTTACAACGTAGATAACACGGCTTTTAGTATACCTTGCATAAAAAAAACGGAACCGACCGGTTCCGCTTTTTCTCTCACAGAGGGGGCTTATTTCCTCTTGAAGCTCATTTTGACGGTTATCTCGATATGGGCGTTCTGGCCGTCATCGGTGTCGTCATAGCTATCTTCGGCAACGAGGAGCATGCTCTTCTTGTCGATGTTGTCGATATCCATTGTCATGGTTACACCATCATAAGTCAAAATGAGATCGTCATCCTCCACCTTATAGGTGCCGGTTTCGGTCTCGGTATGGCCATCTTCCACAGTAGTGGAAACAACGGTGCCATTATCTTTGAAGGTAAGAGTAGTGTTACCATTCTCGGTCTCGGTACGAGTACCGTTCAACACGGCATATTCACCGGTATAGCCACTGGCGACGGAGGTCATCGTGAAGTTGGTTGATTCCCAAGTTCCGATGATAAGGTCTTCAGCACTCTTGGTGCAACTGGTGAGACTGAACGTGAGGGCGGCGATGACAACAACTGCCAAAGTTTTCAATGTTTTCATTTTTTTCTGCTTTAAAATGTTAAACTACAGCGGAGAGAGAGGGATTCGAACCCCCGGACCCTCGCAGGTCAACGGTTTTCAAGACCGCCGCAATCGACCGCTCTGCCATCTCTCCTGGTCGTGCTTTGAAGTTGCAAAAGTACACACTTTTTCGCAGTTGACAAAATAATATTTGCAACCATCGGGCTATCAAACCGTTGAAACCGCAGCGACGACGGCTGGCACGCTCTTGGTGCCGGTCGTCGTCGTCCGGTTTGCAATAGCGGGATGCGGGGCATCAGTCTCGCTCGGCCAGCCTCCATCCTTTGTCGTTGAAATAGACGAAGTTTACATCGCGAACCAATTGGCGGTCACCGTCGGAGAAATGTCGGACTTGGGTCGGACCTGGTACGGAGTCATCACGGTGCCGGAGGGGGGCGAAAAACGTCTTTTTCACACCGAGTTGAAAACTTTACGCGCGGGGATGAAAAAAAAGACGTATCTTTGCAGTTTGAAATGAAACGTATCTGGATAGCAATAGTGAAGATGCAGGGATGGCGGTTCCGCCTGCCCGAGGCAGGGTCGCGGCCCGAGCTAAAGCGCTGTGTGATAGTGGTGGCCCCGCATACCTCGATAGCCGATTTCACCGTCGGCATAGCCTATCTGTGGTCTCTCGGGGTGAACGGGCGGGTGTTCATCAAGAAAGAATTCTTCCGCTGGCCCCTCGGCGGATTGCTGAGGAAGATGGGTGCCATACCCATCGACCGCGGCAACCGTAAAAACGACATGGTGGGGGCGGCGGTGGCGGCTTTCAACAGCCACGACGACCTGGCGTTGGTGCTCACGCCTGAGGCCACCCGCAAGCCCGTGCAACGCTGGAAACGCGGTTTCTGGGAGATAGCCACCCAGGCAGGGGTGCCCATCGTGCCGGCCTGTATCGACTTTGGCAAGAAGGAGATAAGCCTTTTCCCCACCATAGAGACCAGCGGCGACTACGACGCCGACCTGACGCGCGTGCGGGGGCTCTACAAGGCCTCCATGGCCAAACATCCGGACCATTTTGTGGAATTAAACAACTAAAAAATACAATACAATCATGGTAAGACGTCTTTTTGTTGAAAAGAAACCTATGTTTGCCGTCCGCGCCCACGAGCTGATGGACGAGATGTCGGAATACCTCGGCATCGAGGCCACGGGAGTGAGGGTGCTGGTGCGCTACGATGTCGAGAATGTGAGCGACGCCACCTTTGCACAGGCCAAGCAGACGGTGTTCAGCGAGCCACCGGTGGACGACGTGTATGAGGAGGACTTCCCCCACAAGGAGGATGACTTCTGCTTCACGGTGGAATACCTGCCCGGGCAGTTCGACCAGCGTGCCGACAGTGCCGAGCAGTGCGTCAAACTGCTCAACGACAGCGAGAACCCCATCATCAAGAGTGCCACAACATACGTCATAAGCGGAAAACTCAGCGACGAGCAGCGCCAAGCGGTGGTGAAACACTGCGTCAACCCCGTGGACAGCCGTGTCACCGACGAGCCCAAGCCCGCCACCCTCGAAGACCACTTCGACGAACCCGCCGACGTGATTGTATTCGACGGCTTCAAGGATATGGCAGAGGCACAGCTGAAAGAGCTCTACGGCAGCCTGGGCCTGGCCATGACCTTCGCCGACTTCAAACACATACAGCGCTACTTCCACGACAAAGAGAAGCGCAACCCCACCATGACGGAGATACGTGTGCTCGACACCTACTGGAGCGACCACTGCCGCCACACCACCTTCGCCACCGAGCTGAAGGATGTGAAGTTCGACGACGGCTACTACCGTCCGCTCATCGAGGGCGCCTTCCGGCAGTACCTCGCCGACCACAAGGAGCAGTACGCCGGACGAACCGACAAGTATGTCTGCCTGATGGACATAGGAACACTGGCCGCCAAACGCATCAAGAAGATGGGCCTGCTCGACGACCAGGAGAAGAGCGACGAGATCAACGCCTGCTCCATCGTGGTGCCGGTGGTCATAGACGGCAACGAGGAGGAATGGCTCATCAACTTCAAGAACGAGACCCACAACCACCCGACGGAGATCGAGCCCTTCGGTGGCGCAGCCACCTGCCTCGGCGGCTGCATCCGCGACCCGCTTTCAGGCCGCACATACGTCTATCAGGCCATGCGCGTAACCGGCGCCGCCGACCCCACCAAGCCTCTGAGCGAGACCCTGCCAGGCAAACTGCCGCAGCGCAAGATTGTCACCACCGCCGCCCACGGCTACTCCAGCTATGGCAACCAGATTGGTCTAGCCACCGGCCTGGTGAACGAGATATACCATCCAAACTACGTGGCCAAGCGCATGGAGATCGGCGCCGTCATAGCCGCCGCACCGCGCCGCGCCGTGCAGCGCCTGACCTCCGACCCCGGCGACATAATCATCCTGCTGGGTGGCCGCACCGGCCGC
>JAEEGL015571023.1_pt1 | contig 14333 bp, 13 predicted proteins | sample 9134231 | NCBI WGS metagenome assembly JAEEGL01 (sample SAMN16246548, study PRJNA631951) | gut metagenome | biome: gut microbiome; feature: rumen; material: fiber-attached | host: Bos | place: Iran: Karaj | collected 2018-10
AGTTAGTTGCGAAGATCGTTTTAACTGGTGGACCTTGTGCTGGTAAAACAACAACAATTACAAAAATAGAAGAACACTTGATTGAAAAAGGATATCATGTTTTAGTCGTTAATGAGTGTGCAACAGAAATGATTAAAGGTGGTATACGTCCTTTTGGTGACAATAAAACAAATGTTTATGATTTTGAAAATGAAATATTAAATTTACAATTATATAAAGAAAAAAGATATAAAGACTTCTTGTCTAAATATCCTGATGATACAAAGATTATAATTCTATACGATAGAGGTAGTGTTGATATTAAAGCATACCTTGGTGAAGAAAATTATAATAAGATGTTAGAAGAGAATAACTTAAATAATGAAGATTTATTAAATGAATATGATTTAGTTATTCATATGACTACAGTTGCCAAAGGAGAAGAAAATAAGTATTCAAATGCAACTAATAAAGCTAGATTTGAAGAAGCTAAAGAAGCAATTGATCTTGATAAAAGAACTAATGAAGCTTGGAGCAAACATAAAAATTTAAAAGTTGCTCCAGTATGTGATTTACTTGAAGAGAAGATAAATATCGTACTTGGTTACGTTGATGAATTATTAAAAGAAAAAGGTCTCGAATAATCGAGATCTTTTTTATTGTTCTACTTTAGTACAATTAACTACTTCCGTTTTTGTACAAGTACCATCTTTTTCAGTATAACCAGTTGGACAAGCAGTTATGGTTACTTTTTTAACTACTTTTACACAATAGTTGTTATAATATGCTTCTCTACCAGACATATCTCCATCACATTGACGAATATTTGCACTTACTGCACCTTGCATAGTAATACATTTACCATAGTACTCAAATGCTCCACTAGGGCATCCTTGTTTTGTCACTTTATCAGCTGTTGTTACTTTAGAGCAAGTTTTTCCATCATCATTAATAGCACAATCTTCTGGACATTCATATTTATCCCACATTGGTTTTATAGAAATATCTTTTTCAACAATAAAGTCTTGTCCTATTTCTTTCATCATATCATCATCATTATACCAGAATGCAAATACATATCCTTCTTTTGCTGGATTCGTTGGTAATTTAATAATACTACCTTTTTCTTGCTTGTATTCACCAACTTTTTCTCCTTCAGCAGTTAAAACAGTTATTGTTACTAATTCTTTTTCTTTAGATATCCAATTTGCTTTTAATGTTAAATCTCTATCTACTTTAGGTGTACCAACTAAAACCATACCATTTTCAAGTAACCATCCACCAAAGGTATATCCTTCTTTAACTTGATCCTCAATTAGAATTAAATCTGCATTCTTTTCAAGAGTTAATTCTGCTAGTTTAGTATCTCCATCCATAAATGTTACTTTAACTGTTTCAGCATCATCTTTAACATAAACTGGAGTTATTTTAGAATCTTTTTTAACTTTAGATCCTTTTTTAACTACTCTATTATTTTCATTAACATAAGCAACTACTTTATATCCTTCTTTTTCAATAACAGGTAATTCAACTATTTCTCCATTATCTACTTTTAATTCAGATTTTATTGTTCCACCATTTGTGTTAACAGTAATCTTATCACCAAAGAATAAGAAATAACATAATACTCCAATTACTATTAATAATAGAACTATTATAATTATTGCAATAAGTCCTTTTTTACTTTTCTTTTCAACTTTTTCTTCTTCTTTTTTATCTTCTTTCTTTTTCATATAGTCTCCTTATACTTTAATAGTAACATATTTATTTGAAAAGTAAATAATCTAGTTAACTCTATGATAATTATTATATTTTTGTTATTATTAAATAGAGGTGTTTATGGAAAAAGAATTAGCAAAAATAATCGTTAATCACAGTTTAAAGATTAAAGAAAATGAAAAAGTATTAATAACATATGAAGGCAAAAGTAAGAGTTTAGTTAAATACTTAATAGATGAAATAAATAGAGTAGGAGGAGTTCCTGATTATCGACTTATTGATGATGATTTAGATAGTTATGCCAATAAGTATTTAAATGATAATTTGATTGATGTTCGTACTAAAAAGATTAAATATGAAGTAGAAAATTATGATTGTTTTATTAGAATATGTTATTGTGAAAGTGATTATTTTGATAAGAATACAGATATAGATTGGAAAAAGAAGTATCTATCTAGTATAAGACCATATAAAGATATTCAAGTTAATGAAAGACGTTGGGTACTATTAAATTATCCAAGTTTAGTTGATGCTTATAAAGCTAAAATGGAACCTGATGAATTCTATAATTTTGCTATGTCTTGTATGACGGTCGACTATGATAAGATGGAAAGAGATTTAATGCCACTAAAGGAATTAATGGAAAAGACAGATAAAGTAAGAATAGTAGGACCTGGTACTGATATTAGTTTTAGTATTAAAGGTATGCCAGCAATTATATGCGCAGGTGATAGAAATATACCTGATGGTGAATGTTTTACAGCACCTATAAAGAATACTGTTAACGGAACTATTTCATATAATACTCCAAGTCCTTATCGCGGTAATGTTTATGAAAATATTAAACTTACATTTAAGGATGGCAAGATAATTGATTGTTCTAGTGATCATACTGATTTAATGAATGATATATTTGATAGTGATGAAGGGGCAAGATTTGTTGGAGAATTCTCACTTGGAGTTAATCCAATGATTAAATATCCAATGGGAGATATTCTTTATGATGAAAAAATATGTGGAAGTCTTCACTTCACACCAGGTACATGTTATAATGAATGTGATAATGGTAACCATTCACAAGTACATTGGGATCTTGTCTTGATACAAAGAACTGACTATGGTGGAGGAGAAATCTACTTTGATGATAGACTCATTAGAAAAGACGGATTATTTGTAATTGATGAATTAAAACCACTTAATTATAAAGGAGAAGAAGAATGAAAAAAGGATTATTTTTGTTAATTGCAATTTTAACAGTAGGAATGATTAATGCAAAAGCAGATATAGCGGCTCCTGTATTAGCTGATAAAACTATTACAGTTGAAATTAGAGAAGGTTATACTGCTGAGGATGTAAAAACATCAATTGATAAAGTAGAAGGCGTTTATTCATCAGCAATTGTTGATGAAAAAACAAAGAATGAAACATGTCCAACATGTGAAAAATGTGAAGTAACAAAATGTGGTACAAGTGAATCATTATCTGATAAAGATATTGAGAGTCTTAAAAATGCAACGTTAATCATTTATATTACTTTAGGTATCTTAGTAGTATTAATGATTGTAGTTATTGCTCTTATGGTAAGTAGAAGAAAAAAAGACAGTAAAAAGGATGCTTAACATCCTTTTTTTATGTTAAAATTAAATAGAGGTGTATTATGCAAAAACTTAAAGTATCTAAAACAGATGAAAACTTATTAGAAAAGAATTTTATTAAAGCCTTAAAGAATGATGATTTTGTTAAAGTAGTTAATAACTTAGATGTTGATGATAAAGTAAAATATCGATATACTTCATCTTTAATGGATATTGCTAATAATTTATCTACTTGTTCTAAATGTAAGGGTTTATCTTTCTGTCCTTATGAAATAACAGGATTAGTTAAATATGCTTATGTTGATGATAATATTATTAAGTTTGCTTATAAGAAATGTCCTTATAAAGAAAAAAATGATCTTGATAATGAATATCAAGATAATGTTTTTGCTAATAAGATACCAGAAGCTATTAAAGAAGCTAGCTTTAAAGATATATATAAAGATGATTCTAATAGATTAGAAGCTATTAAAGCAATAAAGAAGTTTTATGATGATTATATTAAGGGAGAAAATCCTAAAGGACTTTATTTTAATGGTAACTTTGGTTGTGGTAAAACATATTTAATTGCAGCCCTATTTAATGAACTTGCTAAAAAAGGATATAAAAGTGTAATAACTTATTTCCCTGAATTCCTTCGAAGTTTAAAAGCCAATTTTGATGATAGTGATGTATATAATTACCAATTTGATAGAGTTAAATATGCACCACTTCTTCTTATTGATGATATAGGAGCAGAAAACCTATCAGATTGGGCAAGAGATGAAGTATTACAAACTATTCTTCAATATCGTATGGAAGAAAAACTTCCTACATTCTTTACTTCTAATTTAACTATTGAAGAACTTGAAAGTCATTTAGCCATTACAAAGAGTTCTGATAACAAAGTAAAAGCAGGAAGAATTATTCAAAGAATTAAGTTTTTAACTAATAATGTTACAATGATTAGTGCTAATAGAAGAGAGTATTAAAAAACTAAGATTAAATCTTAGTTTTTTTATAATCCAAAAGAATTTATTTCTTGAATCAAATTATTTACTATTTCATAATTTTGTTTTGGTTTAGATACTCCTGAGAATAAATTTGGTCTTTTAATCTTCATATCATCAAATAAAGCATTTTTAACGAAACCAAATGTAGTAATATTCTTATCTTCTTTAGATATTATCCAGTAATTTGTTCTTGATGAATAATGATCAGGAGTAATTAAAATACGATTATCTACAGAAATTTGAAAAGCAATTATTTTTTTACTTAATTCATTAGTTGTTAATTCAGGTATACCTAAAGAAAACTCATAATTACCAATATAACTATATAGTTCTTCAATTGTATATAAACCGCGAGTAGTAAATACTTTAATATATGACATATATACTCCTTTACTATTAAAGTATATCATTTTTTAATTAAATATAATTGTTTTTCATAGTTTATAATTGTTAATTAGACACTTTTGTGGTATAATATGACGAGGTTGTAGGTGATACTATGAAAAAATTATTAGTTAGTGATTATGATTTAACTCTTAAATTACTATATGATTTTGATAATGATTTTTTAATTAGAGCTAATGTAGAAGCTATTAAAGAATTAATGGCTAAAGGTAATATCTTCATGCTTAATACCGGAAGAGATTATAATAGTATTAAAGAAGAAGTTATTGCTAATAAGATTCCATATAATTATTTAGCATGTAATGATGGTACTATTTTATTAGATGAACATGATGGATTAATTCATTATTACGATTTAGAAGTTAAAGAATATGATTATGAATTATTATATAATTTATTAAAAAGTGAAGGATTAAGACCTCATGCAATATTAGGATGTATGTGTACAGAGAATTTAGATGCTATAGAAATTGCTAATAAGTATTATTTAGATTATAATATAGAAGATGGTTGGCTAAAATTAATGCCTTTAAGTTTACCTCAAGCTCTAAAGGTTTTTATTAATAAATATCCAGAATTTAAATTAAGATCATGGGAACAATTTAATAAATTATTAGAATATGAAGTATCACCAGTTAATAAATTAAAATATCTTAGTCTAAGAAAAGATAAAACGGGTATGATTGAAGATATTAAATTAATTGCTGAACTATATCATACACAAATAAAAGTATTTATGGATAAAGTAGCTTATATGCGTAGATTTGGTATAGATAAAACATCAATGATTGAAGAAGTAAGAAAAAGAGAAGAAATAGAAAAAGAAGATGTATATACAATTGGTGATAATTATAATGATTATGAAATGATTAGAGATTATCATGGATATACACTTCCTTGGGGAAAGACTAATTTAAAAGAGGTTTGTGAAGGAATAGTACCTTCAGTTAAAAGTTTAATAAAGAAAATGGGGTGATAATATGTTTATCGATGAGGTTACAATAAAAGTTGTTGCTGGTGCTGGTGGTGATGGTTGTACTGCGTTTCGTCGTGAAAAGTTTGTACCAATGGGTGGACCTTTTGGTGGTAATGGTGGTCATGGATCTAATATTGTATTTCAAGTTGATACAGGGCTTCACACTTTAATTGACTTACATTATATGAAGACAATTAAAGGTAAAAAAGGAGAAAATGGACTTGGTAAAAATCAAACTGGTAAAAGTAGTGATGATATTATAATTAAAGTTCCACAAGGAACAGTAGTAACTGATTTAGATACTGGGCTTATTATCGCTGATATGAAAGAAAAAGATGATAAAGTAGTAGTAGCAAATGGTGGCCGTGGTGGTCGTGGTAATACAGCCTTTAAAACCATTTCTAATCCTTGTCCAACATTTTCTGAAAATGGTGAACCTGGGGAAACAAGAATTTTAAAAGTAGAATTAAAACTTCTTGCTGATGTAGGACTTGTAGGACTTCCTAGTGTAGGAAAAAGTACATTCCTATCTAAAGTAACAGCAGCTAAACCAAAGATTGCTGATTACCATTTCACAACATTAAGCCCTAATCTTGGAGTTTGTAAAACAATTGATAACAGAAGTTTTGTAATAGCAGACCTTCCAGGACTTATTGAAGGAGCGAGTGAAGGATTAGGTTTAGGTGATAAATTCTTACGTCATATAGAACGTTGTAAGGTAATAGTACATATTGTTGATATGGGAGCTACTGAAGGAAGAAATCCTTATGACGACTTTGTATTAATTAATAAAGAACTAGAAAACTTTAGTAATAAACTAATTAAGAAACCTATGATAGTACTAGCCAATAAAATGGATATGCCTGATGCCGAATCTAATTTAAAAGCATTTAAAAAGAAAGTTAAATGTGAAGTATATCCTATGAGTGCTATAACTGGAAAAGATTTAGATAATGTCCTTATTAAAATAGCAGATTTAATAGATAAGAATAGAGAAGAAGAAATATATGAAGAAGATGAAATGTTATCTCATGTATTATATAAATTCGAAAAAGAAAAACCTTATACTATTGAAAAAGTTGATGATTACTATGTTATAAAAGGATCTGAAGTAGAAAAATTATTTAGAATGACAAAGTTTGAATCTGATGAATCAGTACTTCGTTTTGCAAGACAAATTAGAAAGATGGGTATTGATGATGATCTTGAAAAATTAGGTGCTAAAGAAGGAGATATTGTTAAAATATTAGACTTTAGTTTTGAATATCGAAAATAACTCAAAATTGAGTTATTTTTTTTGCTTTTACTTGATAATTTTGTTATACTTATGATAGGTGTTGGTAGTGTATGAGTTTTGAAATAAAAATGATTTTAATTTATACTATTATCTTCGTAATTATAGGTTTATTTATATGGTTATATATAACAACTAAGAATAAGAAAGAAGAAGAAAAGATTAATAGAGATATAGATTTTTCTAATGATAATGATGATCCTGATGATGATTCATTAGCTAATTATGAAGACTATGTTCATCGAGGTTTAGGAGCCCCTAAAAAAAGTGATGAATATGTAACAGATGAAATCGATGACTTTATTAATAATTTTACTTATCGTGATGAAATAGACACAGAGAAATATGAAGAAGTAATAGAACAAAACTTAGATGTTAATGAAAGTAATGAAAAAGCAAGAGAAGAAGTAATGGAAGAAGCAAAAAATATTCCTAATAACTTTGATTACACTATTTCTATAACACCTATTAAAGTAACTAATAATATATCAGAAGTTTTAAATGTTTTAATAGGTAATAAAGCTTATATCTTTTTAGCTAATGGTAATAAACTTAATAATGGTGAAAAGATAATATTAAGTATTGATGATAAAAATTATCCAGGGGTTGTTGTTAAGAGTAATTATAGTCGTGATTTATCTGCTTTAAAGATTCTACCTAAACCACTTATTGTAGTTAAAAAAATAGATTAAGTACGGCAACGTACTTTTTTTGGAGGTATTATGAAAATAAAGAATGTTACTATTAATTTTTGGTATAAAGAATTGATGGATAATCCAAGTAGTAAAGTATATGAATTAGAAGATAATTTAAATAGTTTATTACATAATCATTTTATGTATACTGATATGCCAGTAAGAGAAAATATTGATATACCTCGTGTACAATGTATAAGTGAAGATAAAAAAGCATATTTTACTATGAGTTTAGTATCAGCTAATTTAAATATTAATGTTAGTGATAAAGATAATGATGATATTGTTATGTTAGTTAATGAGAATATGCAATTACTATATGATGTATTAAAAGATTTATATAATATTGAAGTAATATATTCATCTATTAAATTTGAAGCAAATAAACAAGATAATAAAGTAATAGATAAGATGGTAAAATTACTATCACTTGATAAAGATGAATATGAAGATTTATCAATAAAAAGAGTAAGAAAAGTAGATAATTCATATTATGAATGTGTTGTTATTAATTCATCAAAAGAAATTAATTTTGATATTCAAGTTCCAACAGCTAATCCTAAAGAAAATGATTTATATACAAGAAGTATGTTAATATCTACTAGTGAAGCTAAAGTTGGTAAAACATTAGTAACTGTTAATTATGAAATAAATGATAGATTATCATATAATAATGATAAAGATTATTTAAGTACTAAAGAATCAATAAGAGGTTTAATTATAGAATTAAAGGATTTTGTTGAAAAGAGATTAAATAAACTATTATAGGAGTATTTATGAAGAAAATATATGATTATATAATATATTCTCTCTTAGCTTTAATAATAATAGTTACGATTATTCTATTTTTACCAAAAGGTGATAATCCTGACAATCCAGATAGTTTTACTTTAGTGGTTAATAATAAGAGTTTAGAGATTGATAAGAGTGGTAGTAAAAAGGTAGATGCTACTTCTAATGGAGAAATTCTTTATAGATCTTATAATCCTTTAATTGCTATAGTAACTAAGAATGGGGCAGTTATAGGTATATCTGAAGGTGAAACGAAAATAGAAGTAAGTACTGTTGATGGTAAGATTAAAGAATATATTACTGTTAAAGTTAAACCTAAGACTGGTGCTCAAGATATCGATCCTAGTAATATAACAATAGTTGGTGATTCACGTATGGTAGGATTATGTTCTTATAAATGGTATAAGAAAGATAACGGAACATGTATTGCTAAAGTAGGGGAAGGATATAAATGGCTTATTAATACAGCTTTATCTGAAGTATCTAAAGTAAATAGTACTAAGAAAAAGAATATAGTTGTTAATTTAGGGGTTAATGATTTAGGTAATGCTGATAATTATGTCAAAAAATATAAAGAATTAGCCAAAGGTGATTGGAAGAATTCTAATATCTTCTTATTATCAGTTAATCCAACTAAAGGTAAATATGATAATCTAAATGATAGAATTAATACTATTAATAGCAAATATAAATCTTTAGCAAAAGAAGTTAAAAATATTACTTACTGTGATAGTGTAACTTATTTAAGAAATAATGGTTTTGGTTCTTCTGATGGGCTTCATTATAATGAAGATACTTCAAAGATTATTTATAGTCAGATTAAGAAATGTATATATGATTTTTATAATTAAAAAGACAAGGTTAATCCTTGTCTTTTTTTGAAAACTTATTTAATACTTTACCAACCATAAATAAGATTTCATCACTGTTTTTAACAGCAATATTTTTACCAATAGCTTTACCACCAACCATTATACTAGAAATAATTGATGATATTAAAAGAGTAGTTAATGTATTATTAATAGTTAAATGAGTTGCTGCATATATAGCAATCATTGCTCCCATACTACCTGATACAATACCACATATATCTCCAACTATATCATTACAGAAGTTTGCTATATTACTAGAGTTCTTAATAAGTTTAATACTTTCTTTAGATCCATCTATTTTATTACTTGCCTTAGCATGAAATGTTGCTTCATTAGCAGTTAAGACTGCAGTTCCTATAATATCAAAGATAATACCTAGTAATACTATTAGGATAGTAATTATTAATAAAACAATAAAGCCACAATTTTCTACTATTACATTTGAGATACCACTAATTATTAAAGCTAAAAAGAATGTTAAAATGAATGCTTTAATAACCCAATTTTTATTATTCATAAATCTCCTTTGCTAAATAATTATATAAAAGAATAATTTTTAAGTCAAATATGATATAATTTTTATGGTGATAATATGAAAAGAATAGAACTATTAAGTCCTGCCGGTAATATGGATAGTTTAATTGCTGCTGTTCAAGCAGGGGCTGACGCCATATATCTTGGTGGTACATTATTTGGAGCCCGTGCTTTTGCAGGTAATTTTAATGATGAAGAAATAGTTGAAGCTATTAGATATTGTCACTTATATGGAGTTAAAGTTTATGTAACAACAAATATCTTAATTTATGAACACGAAGTAGAAAGATTTTTAAACTATATAGAATTCCTTCATAAGAATAATGTTGATGCAGTATTAATACAAGACTTAGGTATGCTAGATTTAGTTCATAAGACATTTCCTAATTTAGAGTGTCATGCTTCAACCCAAATGCATATTCATAATCTTGACGGTGTTATTATGGCTAATAAACTTGGTTGCAAGAGAGTAGTATTAGCAAGAGAGACACCAATTAGTTTAGTAAAAGAGATTAAAGAAAAAGTAGATGTTGATCTTGAAATATTTGCTCATGGAGCATTATGTGTTAGTTACTCTGGACAATGTTTATTCTCATCTCTGATTGGTAATAGAAGTGGAAATCGTGGTAGTTGTGTAGGTAGTTGCCGTCTTCCTTATAAAATAGTAGATAATCATAATAAGATTCTAAACAATGGGGATTATCCATTAAGTATGAAAGATTTAAATACATTAGAGTATCTTGGAGAACTAATTGATGCTGGCGTGTCTAGTTTAAAAATAGAAGGGCGTATGAAGAGTCCTGAATATGTTTATACAGTTACTAAACTATATCGTATGGCTATAGACAGTTATTATAATGAAGGTAAAGTAAGGATAGATTTAGATGAACTTAATAATCTTCAAAAATTATTTAGTAGAGGTTTTACTAAAGGATACTTGTTTAATGAAGAAATTGATCACATCTTAAACACTAATAGACCTAATCATCAAGGAATATATATTGGTAAAGTAATAGATTATAAAAATGGATTTGTAGAAGTTAAACTAACGGAATCTGTATCTATTAATGATGGTATTAGAATTGTTCTTAATGATGATGATTATGGAACAGTACTTAATGAATTCTTTATTAATAAGAAATTAGTTAAAACTGCAAATGAAGGAGACATTATATCCTTTAAAGTAAATAAACTTATTCCAAAAAATTCTAAAGTATTATTAACAAAAGATAGTAGACTAATAAATAAAATAGATGAAGTAATTAAAACAAATCCAAGAAAAGTGGGTATAACAGCTCTAATTAAACTAAATAAGAATAAGCCTATGGAAATGGTAGTTACTGATTATATTAATTCAATTAAAGTAATTGGCGACATTATAGAAGAATCTAAAAGTCATCCAACTACTAAAGAAGAAGTATTAGAAAAGATGAATAAACTATCTGATACTGTATATTCTTTTGATAATATAAGAGTAGATATTGATAATAACGTTTTTATTCCTTTTAAGAAACTAAATGAATTAAGACATAAATTATTTGATGATCTTAATAAATCAAGATTATATCAAAAAGAGTTTGTAAAAGATAAATATAGTATTGAACTTAACGATTATCCTCATACTGAATTAAAAAGTGTATTATTAAATAAAGAAAATAATAATAAGTATGATATAATTTATAGTGAGAATATAAATGATAAGATATATAAGATACCTAAAGTAATATTTGATTATTCTAAGTTTGATATTAATAAAGAATATTTAGTAGGTGAAATAGGAGCATTTAATAGATTAAAGAATATAACTTGTGATTATTCCTTTAATGTCGTTAACTCTTATACAGTAGCCTTATTACATAGTCTAGGAGCTAAAAGAATAACATTATCTCTAGAACTTACTCCTAAACAGATAGAAAATATTATTAACAATTATATAGATAGATATAAAAAGAAACCTAATCTTGAAATAATAGTATCAGGTTTCCGTGAAGTAATGTGTCTTAAAACTAATCTTAATAAGCTATATAATAATGAAAATTTATATTTAGTAGATAGATTTAATAATAAATATCGAATAAGAGAAAGAGATAATATAACTTATATTTATGAACATAAAAAGTTTATAGATAATTATAATTATTATAAACTTGGAATAAATGTCTTAAGAGATGAAAAAGTAATAGAATAGTGGGTGAAAAATTATGGATAATAATAACAATTTCAATAATGTTGAAAATAATAATATTAATAATAGTTTTGAAAACAATATTGAAAATACTAACGTTGACAGCAATTTAAATAGTGGGTTTAATAATAATGATAATAATTATAGTAATAATTATTTTGGTGGTAATCAAAACCCTAATAAAACAACAGGTATCATTGCTTTGGTATTAGTTGGCATAATTGTGATAATCGGATTATTTGCTTTCAATGTTATACCAAACCCATTAAGTAATGGAGGCTCTAATACAATTGCTTTCAAAGAAAAGAGTATTAGATTAGAAAAGAATAAAGGAATGCAATTATCATTATCTGATTCCAATAGTTCTGTTAGATATAAAAGTAGTGATACAAAGATAGTTGCGGTCAATGAATATACAGGTTACATAACAGGAGTTAGTACTGGAACAGCTACTATTACGGCATACGTTGATGGCAAAAGTGATGCTAAAGATGAATGTACTGTAGAAGTTTATGTACCTACTAAAGAAATTGAAATATATAGTTTAAAACTAAATCAAACAAATCTAAGCTTATATGTTGGTGGTAGTTCACAATTAAAAGTAACAATATCACCTTCTAATGCAACCAATAAAAAGATAATATGGTCAACAAGTGATAGTAAAATAGCAACTATAGATAGTAATGGCAAAGTAGTAGCAAAAAGTGTAGGTACAGCAACAATAAAGGTAAGAACTGAAAATGGTAAGAGTGCTACTTGTACTGTAAAAGTAAGTAAAAAAAGTACTACTCCAGCAACACCTACGACGCCAACGACACCTACAACACCTACAACCCCAACTACTCCAACTAAAACACAATATACATTAACTTATAATGCTAACGGAGGAAGTGTATCGCCAACAAGTAAGACTCTTGATAAAGGTGCTTCTTATGGAAGTTTACCAACCCCAACAAGAAGTGGTTATACATTTAATGGATGGTTCACTGCGGCTACTGGTGGATCAAAAGTAAACCAAGATGTAAAAATATATGCGAATACAACAATATATGCGCATTGGACGAAGAATAGTACCCCAAGTACTCCATCAACACCAAGTACTCCACAAACGCAAGCTAATGACAAAATACACTTTATAAAGATGGCCTCACAAAAAGGAACTGATAAGAGTTTATCAAATGGTGATGCAATTCTTCTTGAATCAAATGGTCATTATGCTCTTGTAGATACTGGATTAAATAATGAAACAGATAATAAATATGTATATAATTATTTAAAGAAATTAGGAGTTACTAAATTAGATTTTATATTATTATCACACTTACATCGTGATCATGTTGGTGGACTAGCATATATAGTCAAACATATTTCTGTTGGTAAAATATATTATAAATCAATAGGTAAAGGTGCTGATAGTTCATCAAAGAAAATACTTGATGAAGTTAAATCCCTAGCTAAAAAGAAGAATATATCTATAGTTTATATTGATAAGAAGTTTAGTGATGGTCAAGGTTTTAATCTTCAAGATATGAGTATAAAACTTTATAATACGAAACAAAATAATAATAAAACAGTTCATTATAAAGGGAAAAAAGTTACATATAATCAAATAAATGAAAATAGTAATTCGGTATTAAGTTTAATAAATGTTAATGGTTATAAGATCTTATTAACTGGGGATTTATATGATGAAAAAGAAAATTTAAAATATTTAAAGAAATTATCTACACAAAGTGAGTTTAAAAACTTAGATCTATTAAAAATGCCACATCATGGTTTAGTAAGAAGTGCTTTTGGTGGTACTAAAGATGGTGAATATAATGTAGAAGCATTTAAAAACTTTAATCCAAAGTATGTAATAGTTACTAATTCAAGTTGTGGTGTATGTAAGCATGTTGGAGCAACTAATAATGTTTATTACTCTAAAACAAAAGGAGCAACAATATTTACTTTTGGTAGTTCTATAACAGTTAGTTATGGATAATATATAGGAGGCTAAATATGAAGAATAATAAGTCAAATCTCATAATCATGATTGTATTAGGTATTATTCTTGTAATTAGCCTCATTTTTATATTTAGTGGATTAACAGAAAAAGAAGAACAAAAACCAATAGATAATAATGAAATATTAGAAACAGGAATAAGTCTTAGCGCATCTAGTATCAAAATGGAAGTAGGAGAAGAACAAGAAATAGTTGCTACTGTTGTTCCTACAAATGCTACTTATCAAAATCTATCTTGGGAAGTAGGTAATCCTAATATCATTAGTTTAGATAATGGCAAAGTAAAAGGA
>JAEEGL011359215.1_pt1 | contig 14332 bp, 10 predicted proteins | sample 9134231 | NCBI WGS metagenome assembly JAEEGL01 (sample SAMN16246548, study PRJNA631951) | gut metagenome | biome: gut microbiome; feature: rumen; material: fiber-attached | host: Bos | place: Iran: Karaj | collected 2018-10
TGCTGTGAAGATCGGCGCTATCCTCGCAGGCGCATCGAAGGAGGATGCCGACAACCTCTATAAGTTCGGTGAGCAGATAGGCCTTGCCTTCCAGCTTCAGGACGACCTCCTCGACGTCTATGGCGACCCGAAGGTGTTCGGTAAGAACATCGGCGGCGACATCACCTCGAACAAGAAGACCTATATGCTCATCAATGCCGTGAACCGTGCCAACGACTCTCAGCGCGAGGAACTGATGCGCTGGATCAGTGCGACGGAGTTCGACCGCAACGAGAAAGTGAAGGCCGTCACCCGTCTCTACGATGAGATCGGCATCCGCCAGCTCTGCGAGCAGAAGATGGAGTCGTGCTACCAGCTTGGTCTGCAGCATCTGGCAAAAGTATCGGTCAGCGACGAGCGGAAGGCGATCCTCAAGGCATACGCCGCCGCTATGATGAAGCGTCAGTCATGATTGATACGCATTGCCATCTGGACGGCGAGGAATTCGCTGAGGACCTTGAGGCTGTGATTGCCAGAGCACGAGAGGCTGGGGTAGAGGCGATAGGTGTGCCGGGGATTGATTTGAAATCCTGCGAGACTGTCATAGCCCTCTGCGAGAAATATCCTGGCTTCTGCTTCCCTATGCTTGGCTTGCATCCTGAGGAAGTCCGCAACGATTGGAGGGAAGTTTTACAAATCATAAAGTTCAAATTTCAAAGCTCAAAGTTCAAAGTCCTCGCCATCGGTGAGGTGGGCCTCGACTTCTACTGGAGTCGTGAGTTTGAAAATGCTCAGTTACAGGCGTTTGAGGAACAGGTGAGATGGTCTGTAGAAACCCGTCTGCCGCTGATGATCCACTGCCGCAAGGCCCAGAACGAGATGCTTCATATATTAAAAAGGTATAAGGAAGAACTGCCTGGCGGTGTGTTCCACTGCTTCACAGGTAACACGATCGAGGCTCAAGAACTATTGCAGTTCGACCATTTCGTTCTCGGCATTGGTGGTGTGCTGACGTTCAAGAAGTCGAAACTGCCTGAGACACTTTTGGAGGCCGTGCCGCTGGAGCGTATCGTTCTCGAGACAGATGCTCCTTATATGGCTCCCGTGCCCATGCGAGGCCAACGCAACGAGCCTGCCTTCGTCGCCCATGTGAGGCGGAAACTCGCTGAGGTCTATGGCGTGAGCGAAGAGACTGTGGACAGAGTGACCACCGCCAATGTGCAACGGATATTTCCTTCGATAGTTAACAAATCATAAACTTCAAACTTCTAATTCCTAATTTCAAAGAAAAGCATTACCTTTGCATCCGGTTTTAAAAAACCATATATTGAAACCGATTGGGAGAGGTGCTCGAGTGGTTGAAGAGGCACGCCTGGAAAGCGTGTAACCGGCAAAACTGGTTCGCAGGTTCGAATCCTGTTCTCTCCGCAGGAATAACAGGTTCAAAACGCCATAAGGCGAATCCTGTTCTCTCCGCGCAGAATGGATGGCTCTGAGGAATGACTCAGGGCTTTTTTTAACTAAAAACAGTCAATATGAAGAAATTGTTCATGACAGCGATGATGTTCGCTGCAAGTGTGGGGCTGACCAATGCACAGACAGCTCAAAAGCAAGTAGTGGAAGAGGGTGGTACTGGCCCTTTCAAGTCGGAAGTGGTGGGTGATGCCTCCTGCCCTGGCTTCACGGTGTATCGTCCACAAAATCTGAAGGAGGTGGTGGCCAAGCAGGGCGCGCTGCCAGTCATCGTCTATGCCAATGGCGCCTGTTTCAACCATAATGTGGAGATGCGCCTGTTGTTGAGCGAGGTGGCCTCATACGGCTATGTGTTGGCAGCCATCGGTCCGTACGACGAGGAGGATGTGATGGCACAGTGGCGAGGCGTGCTGAAGTCGGCTTATCCCGAGACCAAGGGAGAGGTGATTATGGCCAACGGCGAGAAGATTCTGCCGATGACAGCCGAGGAGAAGAAGGCTCAGCAGGAGCAGCAGGCCAAACAGCGTGAAGAGGCTGCTAAGAAAGCCAAGAAGAACAAGAAACAGGCTCAGCCCGCAGTACCGCAGTTCCGGACGTATCCCAAGATGCTGTTGGAGGTACTCGACTGGTTGACGGATCAGAACGCAGCCTCGGGCTCGGAATACTACCATTGTCTTGATCTTGACCATGTGGCTGCCATGGGTCAGTCGTGTGGCGGTGCACAGGTGTTGGGTGTTTCCCACGACCCACGTATCAAGACTTGTGTAATGCTGAATTCTGGTATTGGCGATATGGAGATGATGGGTACAACAAAGGAAGCCTTGAAGAACCTTCACCAGCCGATGTTCTATATGATTGGCGGTCCTGGCGACATCGCTTACGGCAACGCCCAGAAGGACTATGAGCGCATAGCTGACAACATTCCCGTGGTGATGCTGAATTCCAAAGACGGTCATAGCGGCACCTATTACGAGAAGTACGGCGGCAACTACGCCAAGGCCGTGGTGAAGTGGCTCGACTGGCAGCTGAAAGGTCAGGTGGGACAATCTGCACTCTTCCTCGACGATGAGTTCCTGAAGATGAAATTCCCCGAGTGGCAGGGCGTCAGAAAGAACTTCTAAGGAATCAAAACAGAGAAAATAACTAAAGGCATCCAAAACTGGATGCCTTTAATTGATAATTCAATTGACTTGGGACGCTTATTCAGCAAATTCTTCGTCATCCCAATCGCCACGGCTACGGGCATTGCCACTACCGCCAGTTACACTAGAATTGAAGACACCGCCGCTTACTTTACTTACAGTAGGGCTTCCATCTAACAATCTTGGCCGGCCATGTAACTTCACAACCTTGAATTCGGGTTTAAAATACGTTTTCTTCATAACTTTATAATATTACGTTAATTATTTATTAATTCTACTTTATTACGATCTTGAACTTCGTTCGAGCTCGTTTACGCTCGGAAATGTGAGCGAGCTCTCATTTCTCTCACTTAATCACGACCTTTTTACCATTCTGCACATACACACCCTTCTTAACGGGCTTTTCATTGAGCTTCCGCCCGCTGAGGTCATACCACGCGTTGGAATTCGTGTAATTCGTTAAATTCGTTGTTGAAAGAATCCCCGTCGTCTCGGAGTCTCCAAAATTGAGATTGAAGGCGCGAGCCAGTTGGCCATCGCTCAGTTCGAAGTAGGCACGCTGAGCACCGATGGAAGCACCTGCCTTTGGATAGAAGAGGCTGTTGCCATCACCAACAAAGAGTATGCTTGTATTCGCATTAGTGAACGACTGACTCTCATATGTGCCAACAAACTTACCGCCAGTGAAACTGACATCGTGTTTAGTCTTGTCAATAGTCACACCATTAAAGACAGGATTCACAATATCGTCGCCGTTGGCCCATTTAATAATATAAGGTGTACCGGCAGTTATGCTGGTAACTTCTCCTACTCCAGTAAAGTTCAGCGTAAGCGTTTCTCCGCTTAATGATCCAGATGACAGTGCTCGAATGTCTGCTCCGGCCAATGGCGACGCGGCAAGTTGTGTGGCATCGAGTGAGAACGGCAGGCAGATGGTGTTCCAAGCATCGTCCTTGTAGAGCGTACGGTCTTTTAGAGTGACTGTAGTTGCATAGCCATTCCAACCTTCAATCAATCCAACGTTATTATTGTTGTCTCCTAATTCAAGGGAACCAGAAAGTGCCTTATTAAATATGGTTGAAGCCCATGCACTGGAGCCTCCCGAGTTGTAACTTCCCCGTACCTGTACCGCATAGTTTTTGGTAGGATCAAGTCCTGTCAGCTTATACGATTGTCCCGTGCAATTTACAGGAGTTGACCATTCAACAGTCTTTGGCTCTATATAACCTCGGATCATCCAACCAAAATTTTGTATTTTAGTCCAGTTACCATTGTCATAGATCCACTGATTATTTGGCACATCAGTTTTTGTACAACTTACCATAGGACTAGAACCGGTTTCTGTGAGTATAATCCAAAGATTAGCTCCAAGCGTTATTTCCACTGGCGACTCAAACGTAACTTCGTGGATACCTTGACTTAGTGGCTTGACAACCGTGGTAGCAAGTAGAGTAGCTTCTGATGCATCAGGTGTATCACCACCAGAATAGATTTTTACTGTAATGTCTGCTGAATTAAGGCTACTTTCATAAAATGCGACTTTCGTCAATTTGCTACAAGTGACTTGACTACCTGGATACATTACTCCCCATGTGTATTCTTTTTCTACACCAAAGCCAAGATTTGTTTGATATTCATTATCGTCATATTTTAACCATGTAGGCTCATTGCCATAATCATCAGAACAGGCACCATACCTAACATCATAGCTGTCTGCACTGCCAGTCCAATTTAGTATTGCAGAAATCGGTGTAACTTCGCTGACAGTCAAATTCTCAGGAGAAGGAAATGCTTCTGTATTGAACATAATCGAACTACTCCATTTGCCTCCATCGTTATTGACTGCCTGTACCTGAATTTCGTAGCATGTATTAGAAGTCAATCCTGTTAAGATGTAGGGATTCGTAGTCACATCGCTAATTGTAACCCAGTCCCCGTTAGGCACGAAGTGACTTACATCATCAATATACAAGAAAGATTCCGATGTATGCCCCGAACTATTTTCGTGAATAATAGCAATATAACCACTTACACCTTCATATTTACTCAAATCAAAAGTGTATAGCTTAGCTATACTGGTTGTTGTGTTATATGGTGTATCATTTGTCCAACTATGACCATCAGTTGAAATCCAAACTCTGAAACATTCGTTCTCACCCCAAGCATAGAATGATAGTTTGCCTCCAAGATTGAACTGCGGAGATATAAGCCAGTCTTTAGGATTTAAAGAGTTTCCTTCAGTACAGCTTGGAGAAGCGTAACACTGCGATCCATTAACGCCAGCATTAGCTATTATTCTCCATGTGTAATTGTCACTATTGCCGTCTGATATCCTCCATGATGAAACATCACCATTAAAGTCCTCAGTCGTAATAGAATACTTCTTGCTTCGTAGATTCCATTTATTAGCATTACCAACATTTGTCCATCCAATAGAAGCTGTTGTACTACTAATATCTGTGGCTCTAAGGTCTGTGGGTGTTTGATCTACTATGTTTAGCGTAACAGTACTAGACGGGCCATCAAACTTACCGTTGTTGTTAATGAATACAGAACGTAATACTTCGGTTCCGACTTTTGAGGGAGTATAATGAATGACATAATCTTGTTTTATTGTCCCCGCAGGAATATAGAACATTTCTCCCCAAAAAACGAGATTATTTTTTGCAAGCAACAAGTCACCGTCATAGGCTTCCGTCCCACTATTGGTGACATTTATAATTATATCAACACTCTCTCCTAAAGCTATTGTGGGATGTGAGATGTTAATGCTGTTGATAGTAAGATTATAGTTGTTGGTAGGAACATTGAGTACAGGATCTGTAACCCCAGCTTTCTGAATACCTACAACGGCATCCTGACCAAAATGGTATCCATCGTTGGAGCTACTGCCACCAGCTCCTTGTACATCTGGATTGAGTGATGACAGAACAAAGAAGCCATCACTCAATCCGCCCCAGCCCCAGTTAATGTGGAAAAGGTCTGTATTATTCTCATACTTATATCCATCGCACACAAACTCATGACCTCCTCCATATGACTGGCCGCTATAGACTATGGGACGACCTTCTTTTAACTCATTGTAAATTAAATCTGTCCAGTTGGCGTAGGAATAGCAACCTCGAGACACAACCTTAGTCGTAGAACTGTAGTTGAAATATTTAAAGAGGGCCATTGCAACCATATCAGAATTAGAACTTGACGAAGGACCATAGTTCATCTCGACGGAATGTCCACAATATTGCATCAATTCAGCTACTGCTTTTTGTTCAGCCTCAGTGCCGTTTACAACAGTATTACCCAGTTCATCCTTTGACTCATATTTATCGAGCATATTACTCCAATCGAATTTGATAGGAGCTAATCCTTCCAATTGAATATTATAGCTTTTTGTTTTGTATTCTGGAATGGCAGCCGTATTGTCCTGAGGCCATTGATGGTAGTTCATCACTTGAGCCATGGCTGTGGCAACGCAACCCGTTACAGCCTTTTTGCCTGATGAGTAATTAGGACAAAGATTATTATATGGTGTGCGCTGGTTCCATTGAGTCGAGACCAGTGGACCGATAGGATTCGTGGAGTGCGTTCCGACTTGAGCCCTTGTTTTGACATTAGACTCCTTTCCATAGTCAGGATGCTCTTGCAACCAAGCGATTTCGTCTGCATAGCCCTGAAGCCAGGCGCGCATGTTGTCGGGCATGTTGTCGGAATCAAACTGTCCGCTTTCGCTATAGCCAAGAATGTCCGTTGTTCGTTCTTCATTACTGACGATAACGAAGCCGCCCTTATCGTTCATATTGAACACATAGAGACCGTTCACCTGTCCTAATGACTTGAGTTCAGGGCCGCCTCCTTTCCTACCGTAATGGCTTCTCACAAAAGTCTGTGCTCTCTCTTGAGCTTCCTTCTCAGAGACTTCCTGTGCCCACATGCCAGCCAGGCCGACATGCAGCATCAACAATACGAATAATATTCTCTTTGTCATGTCTGTTAATTAATTCTGTGCAAAGGTAAGCATTTTTTTCGAAGCCACCAAATAAAAATCAAAGATTTTTCTTAAACAATTTGCATTAATTGCAAATAATACCCAGAATCGGGGGCTATCACAGTATCACAGATCACAGTTCTTTTTCAAGGGGGGGCCTTAAAGTGAGAAAGGAGTTAAATTTATATATATATAATATTTAATATATATATAATATATATATTATATATATATTAATGTATGATTCGTAGGTTTAGGGGGTGGCTTGAAATTAAACTGTGATCTGTGATCTGTGATTTGTGAGTACGGAAACAGCATTCTCAAACCATACACACTACTGCGATAAAACTTTACAATTTCAATCATATAAAACATGCCCCGGCGGCGGGCTAAGGAAACCAAAAGTTTGCAGGCTTGAAAGTGGAACTTTATAGGCTTGAAAGTCTGACTTTGCAGGCTTGAAACTCCAGAGCCCGAAAAAAGGCCGAAAAAGGGGTAAAATGACCAAAAATCAGAAATATGAAATTATTTTACAAAATTTAACGAAATTAATTTGGTGGTACCAAAAATATTTGCTACCTTTGCATTGCATTTGAAGATGCAGAGTCAATCCGGAAAGACACAATGCGGGAGGCGGCGACCCGATGTAGTTCGCTGCAAAGGATTTAATATCATGAAGAATAAGAAAGGAAAAAAGAAAATGGCAAGATCCGATATTCCCAAGGCTGTTTCGCTGACTGACACGTGAGGTCTTCTATCGGTAATAGGTTATCTGAGTAATACCTTTCGGCCTTTGCGGATGTAAATGCCTTTGCTAGGGGGAAGACCCTGAAGGCGACGGCCTTGCAGATCGATATAGGGCGCAACGGTCTGACGGTCGGAATGGGTATGGGTGGTCTGATCGTAGATGATTTTCTGGATGGAAGTGCTGATGCTGTCGGCTATCGTAACAAAACAGTTATCAAGATAGCTGGCGTCACCCAGAGCCAGCACCAGAACGACGGTTCCTGCGCCCTCGGGCGTGCGCCCTGTCATGAGGGGGTTCACTCTTTTTTTTGTCATTCAGCATTAAAACTTTCAATCGATAATAAGACATTTACCTGTCATTTCCTTGGGCTGTTGCAGTCCCATGATGTGGAGCACGGAAGGGGCCACGTCAGGCAAGGCTCCATTCTGCAGCCTTGCGGCTTTGTTGCCTGTCACGTAGATGAAGGGAACAGGGTTGACAGAGTGGGCCGTGTTAGGTGTGTCGTCGGCATTGAGGGCATGCTCCGCATTTCCGTGGTCGGCGGTGATGATGGTCTCATAGCCCGCCTCCTTGGCCGTTTCCACTATCTCGTTCAGACACACGTCAACAGTCTTCACGGCTGTTTCGATGGCGGTGTAAACGCCTGTATGGCCCACCATGTCGCTGTTGGCTAAATTCACCACAATCCAGTCGTACTTGTTGGTCTTGAGTGCCTCCACCACCTTATCCTTCACCTCGTAGGCAGACATCTCGGGCTTCTGGTCGTAGGTTGTCACCTGGGGTGAGGCGACCAGGATGCGGTCTTCTCCCTCGAAGGGCTCTTCGCGACCGCCATTGATAAAGAACGTCACGTGTGCATATTTCTCTGTCTCAGCAACGTGCAACTGCTTCAATCCCTTCGAGGCGATGTATTCGCCGAGGGTGTTCTGCACCTTCTCCTTGGGGAAGAGGATGTGTACGCCTGTGAAGGTGTCGTCGTAAGGCGTCATGCAGTAGTATTGGAGATTGGGAATGGTCTTCATGCCCTGTTCTTCCATATCCTGCTGCGTGAGCACGATGGTAAACTCTTTGGCGCGGTCGTTGCGGAAGTTGTAGAAGATGACGACATCGCCTTCCTTGATACGCCCGTCGACGCTGCTGTTTACAAGTGGCTCCATGAACTCGTCGGTGTTCTTCTGCTCCTCCGTATGACTGTCGTAGCACGACTGTACGCCCGCCGCCATATCGGTCACCTGGCGACCCTTACCGTTTACGAGCAGGTCGTAAGCCAGCTTGATGCGGTCCCAGTGCTTGTCGCGATCCATAGCGTAGTAGCGGCCGATGGCTGTTGCGATAGTGCCAACTCCCGCCTCGTCGATATACTTCTGCAGGTCAGCAATAAAGCCCTTACCTGCCCTGGGATCCGTATCACGACCGTCCATAAAGCAATGCAGATAGCAATTCCCGATGCCATACTCCTTAGCGATGTCGATGAGTTTCAGCAGGTGGCCGAATGACGAGTGGACGCCACCCGTGGAAGTCAGACCCATCAGGTGAACGCTCTTGCCGTTAGCCTTGGCGTAGCCGAAAGCCGACTTGACTTCAGGGTTCTCCGTGATGGAGTTGTCGGCACAGGCGCGGTTGATCCTCACCAGATCCTGATAGACCACGCGCCCGGCACCGATGTTCAGGTGGCCCGTCTCAGAGTTTCCCATCTGTCCGTCGGGAAGTCCCACGTACTCACCCGAAGCCTGTAACTCGGCGTGCGGATAGTTGGCGTTCAGGTAGTCGATGTAGGGTGTGGGCGTCTGATAAATCACGTCACTCTTACTTTTGTCACCGATTCCCCATCCGTCGAGAACTATCAGAAGGGCTTTCCTGGCGTGGTCATCATCCTTCGTTACGGGATTATCGGCCGTGGCCGATGTACACGCTGAGAATACACTTATGCTGCTGAATACCAGGCTGAGCACCAATGGTCGAAGAGCTGAGAGTATCGTCTTTTTCATTGCTGTTATTGTTTTCTTTGTCAATAGAATTTCTGCTGCAAAGATACGAATAAATGTTGATTCTTTCAAGCTCGACGGCCCTTTTTTCGGGTTTTTGTTTGGATTATTGTGGAAAAGGTTATATCTTTGCACAGAATTAGTTATGGATTTCACGGCGTGAGACAGCGTATGAAGCTATATGCGGTGATGGCGACAACGTGGGTGTTGCTGCTCTCCTGTTCACAGCGACAGGAGCGCGTGGTCACACCCTACGGGTCGGTACTCGACTCCGTCACCATCACCGAGGACTTCGACTTGCAGGCTATCCAGACGAGCGGTGAGCTGATCATGGCGACGCTCAGCGGACCCGAGACGTATTATGACTATCACGGCAAGTCGCTCGGCACGCAGTACCTGATCTGTCAGCGTTTCGCCGACTCGCTGGGGGTGAGGCTGCGGGTGGAGGTGTGCCGTGACAGCGCCGAACTGGTCAGCAAGCAGCAGGAGGGGGAGATCGACCTCATTGCCTTCCAGACGCCCGGACATATAGAGGCGGGGCACGACAAGCCGGAGCTGGCAGAGGAACTGAAAACGTGGTATCGTCCAGCACTCATTGACGAGGCGAGGCGGACGGAGACGGAACTGCTGACCGTCAAGAAGGTGCATCGCCGCGTGTTCTCGCCGATGCTCGACAGGAAGGGCGGCATCATCTCGCACTACGACCACCTGTTCATGACCTACAGCCGTGACATCCGCTGGGACTGGCGGCTGATGGCGGCGCAATGCTATCAGGAGTCGACCTTCGACCCGAAGGCGGTCTCGTTTGCCGGCGCGAAGGGTCTGATGCAGATCATGCCGGGAACGGCCGACCACCTGGGGCTCTCGCGTGACAAACTCTATGACCCTGAGAGCAACATCAGGGCTGCCGCCAAGTACATCGCCGAGCTGCAGCAGGCGTTCTCCGACATCCGCGACCACTACGAGCGCACGAACTTCGTGCTGGCCAGCTATAACGGCGGTTCTCACCACATCCGCGACGCCATGGCCCTGGCGAAGCGTGACGGCAGGAATCCTCACCGCTGGGGCGACGTGTCGGCCTACGTGCTGAAACTGGCTCAGCCGCAGTACTATAACGATCCGATCGTGAAGAACGGCTATATGCGCGGTTCGGAGACGGTGGACTACGTGGCGAAAATCCGTCAGCGGCATGCGGGCTATCAGGGGGTGAAGTCGCCGTATCAGGGGGTTCACACCAGTCAGCCCAGAAAGGCCGACAAACGGAAGAATAAGTATGATTTGTGAGAAAATTTCAAATTAATTTGGTGTTTTGACCGATTTGCACTATCTTTGCACCATAAAACCAACTTTAGCTATAAAAATGACTAAAAATATCTTAGGAGGTATCATGTGTCTGTTGTTGTTGGCGTCCTGTGGAAACAGTCAACAGCCGAAGGCCTATACCTCGGAACTGACCAGCGACGACAGCCTGACCATTCGCATGGGGATGTGGGACCTGACACGCTATCATAGCGATAAGCTGGGTATGGACATCAACTATCCTTCGTTCCTCTATCATCAGGAGCTGCCGTCGGAGACTAGTCAGGAGTTTTTCGTGGCTGACGACGTGTCGATCTCCGTGATTGTCGATTCGCTCAGCGGCATGAACTACAGCGCCGGACAGCAGATGATGGGCATGGGTGCCGATCTGGTGGAGGTGGGCGACAACTACAGTATCCTGACTGGTGCGGAGGACAAATGGGAATACTATGGTAAGGTGATAGATGTCGATACCACCAGGGTGGTGACGGTGATGTTGCGGTACTACCCGAATCATAGTGAGGCCGTGGAGCCGATACGGGAATGGGTGAATAACTTTGAAGCTCAATAAAATAATTAATCCCCGCCAACCGGCGGGGATTAATCTTTTATTTGCAGGGAATCTTGTCTATACGTTTCTGATGGCGGCCGCCTTCGAACTCGGTGGAGAAGTACTCGTCCATAATCTGACGGGCTGTCTCTTCGGAGATGAAGCGTCCGGGCATGACCAGCACGTTGGCATTGTTGTGCTGACGGATGAGATGGGCAATCTCAGGAATCCAGCACAGACCGGCACGGATGCTCTGATGCTTGTTGAGCGTCATGTTGATGCCCTCGCCAGAGCCACAGATGGCGATGCCAGGGAACACCTCGCCCTGCTCGATGCCCTCAGCCAGCGCATGGCCGAAATCGGAGTAGTCGCAAGAGTCCTCGGTGTAGGTGCCGTAGTCCTTATAGGCATAGCCCTTTTCATCGAGGTACGCCTTCACGAACTGTTTTAAGGCAAAGCCAGCATGGTCGCTGGCTATGCCTACTGTCTTGACTTCCATTATGCAAGGAGTTTCTTAACCTGTTCGTAAACGTTTTGGCCGGTGAAGCCGAGTTTCTCGTCGAGCACCTTGTAAGGAGCAGAGAAGCCGAAGCTCTCGAGACCCCATACACAGCCGTCGGCACCTACCAGACCTTCGAGGTTAACGGGCAGACCAGCGGTGAGACCGAACTTCTTCTTACCGGCGGGCAGAACGCTCTGCTGATACTCCTTCGATTGGCTGCGGAACAGACCCTCGGAAGGTACGCTGACAACGCGTGTCTTGATGCCGTCGGCAGCAAGAAGCTTTGCTCCAGCCTCGAGGGTGGAAACCTCTGAACCTGAGGCGAGTAAGATAACGTCGTAATCCTCATCGGAACCAGCTACAACGTAGGCACCCTTGGTGGCCTGTGTGTAGTCGTTGCCCTCGGGCAGCATCTCGATGTTCTGACGAGAGAAGATGAGAGCGGTCGGGGTGTCGACGTTCTCCATAGCCATGCGCCAGCAGACGGTAGTCTCCTCGGCATCGGCAGGACGAACAACCAGAACGGAGTTCTTGCCGTGGTGGTTCTTTAGTTTCTCCATCAGACGAATCTGTGCTTCCTGCTCTACCGGCTCGTGGGTAGGACCGTCTTCACCAACGCGGAAGGCATCGTGAGTCCAGATGAACTTCACCGGCAGCTCCATGAGGGCAGCCATACGGACTGCGGGCTTCATGTAGTCGGAGAATACGAAGAAGGTACCGCAGGCGGGGATGACGCCACCGTGCAAGGCCATACCGATGCAGCAGCAAGCCATCGTCAGCTCGGCAACACCAGCCTGGAAGAAGGCACCGCTGAAGTCGCCGCGAACGAGGTCGTGGGTCTTCTTGAGGAAGCCGTTGGTGTTGTCGGAATTCGAGAGGTCGGCAGAGGCACAAATCATGTTGGGCACCTGCTCAGCCAGCTGACCCAGAACGGCAGCACTGGCACTACGGGTAGCAGAGCCGGGCTTCTGCTCTACCTTGCTCCAGTCAATCTTCGGAGCCTGACCGCTGAACCATTCCTCCATCAGCTTGGCCTTCTCGGGATTGGCATGTGCCCAAGCTGCCTGCTGGACCTTGCGATCGGCAACAATCTTCTTCAACTCCTCGGCACGCTTAGCATACAACTCCTTGACCTCAGGGAAGATCTGGAACGGATTCTCGGGGTCTGCACCGAGGTTCTTCATCGTGTTGATATAGGCGTCGCCACCAAGCGGAGCACCGTGTGTGGCACAGTTACGCTCGTAGCTGCTGTTGTCAGCCTTACGGGCACCCTTACCCATGATGCAATGGCCGATGATAAGCGACGGACGACTCTTCTCGCGCTGAGCATTCTTAATAGCCTCACGAATCTGGTCAACGTCGTTACCATTAATCTTCTGCACATACCAGCCCCAAGACTCATACTTCTTGGCGGTGTCCTCGCATGTAACCACCTTGGTCTCGGTAGAGAGCTGGATATCGTTGGCATCGTAGAACATGATGAGATTGTCAAGCCCCAGATTACCGGCAATACGGCCTGCACCCTGAGAAATTTCCTCCTGCACGCCACCATCAGAGATGTAGGCATAGATGGTCTGAGACATAACGTCACCCAGACGGGCTTTCAGGAACTTGGCAGCGATAGCGGCACCAACAGCAAAGGTATGACCTTGTCCGAGCGGACCGGAAGTGTTCTCAATGCCACGTTCAATCTCACGCTCGGGATGACCGGGAGTCACTGAGCCCCATTGACGCAACTGCTTCAAATCATCCAAGGTGAACTTGCCAATCAGGCAGAGCTGACTATAGAGCATCGGAGCCATGTGGCCGGGGTCGAGGAAGAAACGGTCGCGAGCCGGCCAAGCGGGATTCTCGGGGTCGTAAACTAAGAACTCAGAATACAGCGTGTTGATGAAATCAGCACCGCCCATAGCACCACCAGGGTGGCCGGACTTAGCCTTCTCAACCATCGATGCAGCCAAAATACGGATGTTGTCAGCTGCCATGTTCATGATTTTGTTGTCGTTCATAATATTGATATGTTAGTATGGTTATTGATGTTATTATCAAAAATCACTTGCAAATATACTCATTATTTTTGAAATAAAGCAATATTTTATAGATTATTTTGTTTTTTCCTCGCGAATTTGTACCTTTGCACCCGTGAATACACCTATTTATATTATAGAAGAGGAAAAACTGAGGCAGAACCTGTCGCTCATCAGTGACGTGGCACGCCGCACCCAGTCGCAATGGATATTGGCTTTCAAGGCCTTTGCCCTGTGGAAAACTTTTCCCATTTTTCGCGAATTCATCAACAGCACCACGGCCAGCTCGTTGAGCGAGGCTCGACTGGCGCTGGAGGAGTTTGGCGCCAAGGCGCACACCTATTCGCCGGCCTATAAGGACGATGAGTTTGATGACATTGTGCGTTGCTCCAGTCATCTGACGTTCAACTCCCTCAGCCAGTACGAACGGTTTCACGAGCGGGCAGGGGAGTGTTCCCTGGGATTGCGTGTCAATCCGGAGTATTCCGAGGTGGGCACATTACTCTACAATCCTTGTGCGCCTGGAACTCGGTTTGGCGTGACGGCAGACAAGTTGCCCGAGCAGTTGCCTAAGGACATCAAAGGCTTTCATTGCCATTGCCATTGCGAGAGTGGCTCCGACGTCTTTGAGCGCACCCTCCA
>JAEEGL015739859.1_pt1 | contig 14332 bp, 12 predicted proteins | sample 9134231 | NCBI WGS metagenome assembly JAEEGL01 (sample SAMN16246548, study PRJNA631951) | gut metagenome | biome: gut microbiome; feature: rumen; material: fiber-attached | host: Bos | place: Iran: Karaj | collected 2018-10
GCCGAAGCACATGATCGTCGCCATCACGCAGAGAAGCCCCGTGAAGGCGTTCGTGAGCGGCGTCAGGATCCTCTCCGCGAGGACGGGGGCCTGATCGGGCAGGAGAGCCCTGAGCAGCGAACCCGCGACCGCGCCGATCAGGATGCCGAGGAGGATCGTGACGAGCTGGCTCACGCGCCGTTTTTTGGCCACGGTAAAGGTGACGAAATTCGCGCCGCCGCGATACCGCCAGGCCCGGTTCAGCGAGTCGGAATTCGCAAGCAGCGAACCCATGACGGACGTTTCGGAGGCGTCCTCCCCGCTGAAGGGATCGAAACTCTTTCCCCTGATTTTCAGCGATACGCGGAAGGTGCCGAGCAGATGGGAAAAACGCAGCGACGCCTTTGCGTCCTCCGAAAGCGCGTCGCGGTACTTGAGCATGGTCTCTTCCAGAAGGAAGCGCAGCCGCAGCGCTTCCTTCGGCGCGATCTTCTCCTCTTTCAGAAGACCGACCGTCCTCTCGACGTTACGATCGATCCCGGCCGCTGTCAGATCAAACTTGTCCTGTATGGTTCTTTCCATGAATCAGGTCCGTATTCCTTCCCTTCCATGTGATCCGGCGCCGGCCGCGCGGCCGGCGTGTCCGGATTTTTACTTCGCCGGATTTTTTATTTTTATTATATCGGAATCCCTGCGGTTTTGCAATACGTCCGCCCGTCATATCCCGGGATCGCGGACGGGACGCCGTATGCCGGGCGCCGGACGGAAAAACGGTCCGGCGTCACAGTCGTGACCGGCGGACCGCCCTTTCAGGCGCGCGTTCTCCGGCGGACCGGGCGGCGAACGCCCCGGATCCGCAGACGGTTTACTGCGCAAGCATCTTCTTTGCTTTGGAGAGATAGGAGAGATAGACGATGAACTGTACGATCGCGAGCACATACCCGACGATCTCAACGGCGCCGGCGACCGTGCCCGTGAGGACGAATATGCCGAGGACCCTGGCGAGGATCCGGACGGCGTAGGTCACGAAGACGACCGTGATGACGCCCTTCGCTCTCAGGACCATGTCGCTGTTCCCCAGCTTTTCCGCCAGGGAGCGGATCGCGGCGATCACGTAATAGGTGAGCAGGACCTCCGCCACGGGGACGAAAGTCTTTGCTATCTGCTGGAGGATCTCCGCGGGAACGAAGGAGGCGGCCGCCTGAACGATGACCCCCGCGAGGGCGAAGGAAAGCGCCGTCTTGAACAGCGTCTCGTCCTTTCCGCCCGCGATCAGGCCGACGATCTGGAAAATGAACGCGATGATGATGATCACCCCGCCGGCAAGGGCGAATATCGCGGTGACGCCCAGCGAGGCCGCGCCGACCTCCGGCGCGTCCGCCTCGACCGCCCCGATCGTGAAGATCGCGGCAATGGCGCCGATCAGCAGCGCGACGGTACCGATCAGCGCAAGGATCTCAGCGGTGAACAGTTTTTTCACTCCGTTGTACGCGTTTGGAAATTTCATGTTTGCTTTCTCCTTTCCGTCGCATGGCATCCGCGCCATGCGGTATATGACGATTCTGTCAGGTCCCCCCCGGCCGTCCCCGGCGCGCGCCGGAGCATCGGGCGGGGCCGGCGGATCACAGGTACCGGGGCTTTTTCTGGAACTGACGTTCCCGGCCCGCTGTCTTAGAGAGTTCGTCCACATCGAGTTCGATGAAGTTTCCGTATTCATCGATCTCGAAATCGCGGATGAAGAACGGTTCATGAGCGCCGCCGGAGACCTTGTTCAGCCCGTCGTCTCTCACTTCGTTGTTCAGCCCGTCGTCTCTGACTTTGGATCCCGGATCCTCTTTTTTTCCGTCCTCCATCGCAATCTCCCTTTCTTCGGTGACTGGTACGCGCGACCCCGCCGGACGGCGGGGACCGCGGAAGATTGCGTAATGTTCAGCCGGGGCGCGGTTCACTCCGCCGGCGCGTCCGCAAAGACCCGCTTGAGGCCGCAGGCGGCGTACGCGCGCGTCAGGGTAGCGTTCGGGCTGAGTTTATTTCCGTCGCCCTCGAAGACGCCCTTCATCGTCAGCCAGCAGAACGGTTCGGCCGCGTATTCCGGGATCTCCTCCGCGTCTTCGTAGTCGAGCCGGAATTCCCATGTGCCGGAGAATCCGCCGCCGCCGAGCTTCTCGTAGCGGTACAGGATCGCCGCCGTCTGCGCCTTCGTCACGGTCCTTTCGGGCGCGAACAGGTCTCCCCCGACGCCCTTGATGATGCCGTTTTCGTACGCCCAGAGCACGGCGTAGTAGTAATAGTCGCCCTTATGCACGTCACGGAACGGAGAATCAGCCGTCTCCGGCTGCGGCATGCCCGCGGCGCGCCACAGCCACGTCAAGATCTGCGCGCGGCTGCACGGGTCGTCGGGCGAGAAGGTATCCGGCGTCGTGCCCATGGCGTACCCGTTCTTGAGGATCCAGTCCGCCGCGTCGTAGTAGTAGGCGCCGGACTTCAGATCCGCGTAATCCGCCGCGGCGCCGGGGATCTCCGTCTCGGACATGACGGCCAGATACGCCTTGATCGGGTAGTTGTCCATTTCATAGTGGCTCGCGTCGTCGCCGTACAGCTGCCCCATGAGCACATCGTGGACGGCGGGGTCGGAGAGATCCCACCATTCCCCGTCGCCGAAGAGATAGCTCTCGCGCGGGTTGATCACGCCCACGGCGTACGCCGTACTGCCCCACGCTTCGGCGACATCTTTGCCGAAGGCGAGCTGATAGTTGCAGTAGTACCATCCGTCCGCCGCCCGCTGCGTGACGACGACGGAGAAATAGCGGTCCCGCAGGATCACCGCCGGCGTGTCCAGTCTGATCTTGTGGAAGCCGCCGTACTTGAAGCTGGCGTCAGCCTGCGATATGAGCACGCCGTCCCTGGGATCCGTCCAGTCTTCGTCGAGGAGATAGACGTCCACGTGCAGGTCCACGCCGGGCGCCCTCGTCTGGTAGGAGACCATGTCGAGCCTGACCGCGTCCACCTCGTCACCGACGCAGAAGACGTTCGCCTCGCCGAACTCACTGTCGTAACAAAGACACTTCATGTCGGTGACCGGCATGTAATCGTGCTCCGCGATGTAATAGCCTTCTTCCGCCGTGACGGAATCGAATTCCAGCGCCTCCAGAGTCTGGATGCTCTTATCGTAGTAGGAGACCCAGAAGTAGCCCGTGTTGACGGCACCCTCGATGGCGTTGTATTCATATTTTCCGGTCTCCGCGTTGTAAACGCCCTTGTCCTGCCCCTGAAGGAGGCCCCAGCCGATTCCTCTGTCCGGGAACTCTCTTTCGCCGGAACCCCAGCTGTTCCTGGCGAGCCACGCGCCGTCGCCCTCCGGCAGCGGCGCTTCCTGCCCGTCCTGGGTCAGATGGGCGAAATTCTCTTTCGGATAATGGTCATCCCAGCCGATGAGCGTGACTTCGTGGTCGGACAAGCGCGGCTCATACGTATAGTCCGCCCAGTTTTCGCTCAGGAACTCGGTGATCACTTCCTGCCCCGGCCGGCTTGTGTCCGCGTAAAAAGGCATCTCGACCGCATGACCGGAATACAGGACCTCCTTGATGGCGTTCACCGCGCTCTCCCATTCCTCGCCGCTCTTTCCGGAGGGCGAATCGAGAAGGATCGATTCCTTCAGCACGTAACTCTGCGTGAAGCGGTAATCGCTATTGATGTTCCAGTCATCCAAATCGGAGTACCAGACGGGCTCGTATCCGCCGTCATCCAGTTTGAACGCCAGGCACAGGTTGTTCGCGCCGTGGTACTCCAGCTGCGTATCCAGTTTCTCATGCACGGGCCCTATGCCGGAGGCGAACAGGGCCGTCGCGTAGTACGAAAAGCCGCCGGTATTGAAGCGTCCCGAGGAGCGCTCATCTCCCGAAAAGCAAAACCCCTCCCCGTACTGCGGGTCCGCCGGGTCATCGATGGTCTTCATCGCGAAATAGGCCAGATGCTTCTCGGAGAGGTTCAGTTCCTCCAGCCCGTTTTCCGGATCGGCGTACGCCGCGTAGCCGTCCTGCGCGGCGAGACCCGAGCTCAGGATGCTGGTCTCCGCCGAGGAGATGGCCGCGAAGCCCCAGCAGGTGGCGAAGGGATTCTGGCACTTGATCGGCGTGACCCAGCAGGCGTCGCCGATCCCGTCGCCGTCCGTATCGACATCCCTCAGATCGAATACTTCCGGGAGCTCCGGCTCCGCTTCCGCGGCCGCCGTGAACGCCGGAATCGCGGCGAGCGCCAGCGCGAGCGCAAGAGCCCCGCACGCCGCCTTTTTGAGAATGCCACGTTTCATGATGAAAAGCCTCCTTTTCGCACGGTTCCCGGGCGGGATCCTCCCTGCCCGGGCGCCGATCCGTTTTGTACGCTATACGTTATATTATATACGTTTTTACGGAGTTTTCTCTTTCGCGGCGCAACTCGTATGGTTTTGCTGCACAACTCGCATGATCCCGCCGGCTAAATGAAAAAAAGCGGTCCGTCACCGGCCGTGACCGATGGTCCGCTTTTTCATCCGCGCCCTCTCCGGTCTCAGTCCAGCATCCGGACCGTAACGCGCTCCTGTGTGATCACGAACGGCGTGCGTCCCAGCACAGCCGCCCGGCAGTCGTCCAGTTCCCGTTTCATCTTTTCCTTCACGCGCCCGATGTTCTCGAGGATGCGCTCGTCCTTCGTCTCCACGAGCAGCACGAACTCCTCCGGCTCGATCAAAAGATCCCGGATCGCCTCGTGCCGTTTGAACTCCTGTCCGCTGGTCCCGGCCTCCATGGCGTCCAGGTCGTACATGAGGGCGAGGTTCCGCGACGCCGTCACGTCGATCTCGTCCGCGAGCCGGATGAGCGCCGCGAGATACGGCAGGCAGACCGTGTTGCCGCCCGGCATCGGGAGCGCGACCGGATACTGCTTCTCGTCCGTGAGCGGCGTTTTCCGGTGTCCCCGGGAGATCTCGACGGTCGCCCACAGGTGCTCCTCCGAAGGGATCTCGAAGAACGGGGCGTATTTCCGGATGAACCTGCCGGAGAACTCGTTGTGGAAGTCGCGGATCACCTGCGGGGCGTCGTCCCGGCTGTGCGTCTCGAAATAGTCGCCGAAATCGATCTCCTTCGAGAAGGCCTCATAGTCCTTCTCGGAGATCCCCATGCCGGTGTCGTGGAAGTAGCAGCCCATGAGCAGCGTGTAGATCTCGTCCGCGTTCAGGAGCCGGATCTGGTCGCCGATGAGCCGGTTGCAGAAGTCGATGACCGTCATCGAGTGCAGCTCCGTATGGTCCGTGAAGGCCGGGAAGATGAGCTTGTAGTTTGAAAGAACGTGCTGGAGCCCGAAGACCGCGTCGGCGAACCGGCGGTGGAGAGCGGGGTCCAGTTCGGCGAGACGGCGCTCCATGGCGAAGTCGCTTTTGCTGTGATCCATATTTTCTTGCCTCCTAGACGCTCACGATCAGGTTGTTGGTCTTCATGACCCTCGTATAGCTTATATCCTTCGCCGCATGCATCACCATGCGGACGCCGATGTTCCTCTCGGGATGTTCCGGATCGAAGGTCCATTTCTTCGCCTGCTCCCGCAGGTCGAACGCGGCGCAGTCGTCCCGCATCCGGAGCGTGACCTGCCCCTCCTTGATCAGCACCCGGACCTCCAGGTGATGGGCCGTCCCGTCGGCGAAGCCGTGTTCGATCACGTTCCCCGCCATCTCCTCGACGCACAGGGCCAGCCGGTTCGCCTCCTTCGGCGGGATGCCGCGGGCGGCGCAGAACGACAGGACGTCCTCGGACAGGGTGACGACCTCCTCCTCCGAATGCGGGGAGCGTTCCAGGCAGTCCTCCTCCGGGACGCCGAAGTCCGCCGGGAGCGACAGGTACCTCATCAGGCCTTCCCGCTTCCGGTCCGGCGCGAGAACGGCGGCGAGGACGATCGCGGCGGAAAGGAGCGCGGCCCCCGCAGGGAACGCGTACCAGATCCCGTCGATCCCGAACCACAGGCGCAGGAGCAGCGCCATCGCGGCGGTGCCTCCGAGCTCGATCATGATGTTGAGGATATCCGCGCGGCGGTCCCGGCCGATCGCCTGGGCGCAGTTCGCCGCGGCCACGTTGAACGCGAGGAACGGCAGGGTGGCGGCCAGGCAGCGCAGGGCCGTCGCAGCCATCGAGGCGGCGTCTCCCCCGTCCGGAATGAAGATCCGGGCGATCTGGGGCGCCAGGACGGCGACGAGGACGGCGATCGGGACGACCAGGATCAGAATGGCCCGTCCGGCGCCCCGGACGACCTCCCCGAGGCCCCCGGGATCCTGTTCGCCGGCGCACATGCCGCCCACGAGGAAGACCGCGCCGCCGATCCCCCAGCCCGCCGCCGCGACGACGAAGATGGTGTTCAGCAGAACGGAATAGGCCGCGACGCCTCCGTCGCCGGCCAGAGAGAGCGCGAGGTTGTTCAGAAGGACCGGGAGCAGGCCGCGGCAGAGCATACAGACGCCGCGCGGCACCCCGTCCCGGATCAGGGAGAAGGTCATGCGGAGCCGCACCTCTCTGAGAGAGAAGCGGAACAGCGCGCTTTTTTTCACGAAATGCGTCAGCACGACCGCCAGGGCGGCGTACTGGCCGGCGGCGGTGGCGAGACCCATGCCGAACATCCCGCCCCGGAAGACATACACGTTCAGAAGGTCCCCCGCGACGTCGGTGACCGCCAGGGCCACGCCCGCCAGCTTCGGGCGGACGGGATCCCCGTCCATCTGCAGGAACGGCACCAGGATGACGAACAGGGTGAAGCCAGGCGCGCCGATGAAGACACCGCGCAGGTACGCCGACGTCTCTGCGTGAAGTTCGGACGCCGCGTCGCGCGCGCCGAACAGGGTCGCATAGCCGCCGGAGAAGAAGAGGCCGGAGAGCGCGAGCAGAACGGACAGGGACGTGCCGAGCAGCATGGTCAGCGAGAAGACGCGCGTCGTTTCCGCGGTGTCCCCCTTCCCGACCGCCCGGGTGCTCATCGCGGTCGCGCCGACCATCAGCACGCCGCTGATGACGGAGACGACCGAGAAGTACGGGGCGCCGATCCCGCAGGCGGCCAGCGCGGTCGCGCCGAGGGCGCGCCCGGTGACGATCCCGTCGATGACGGCCGCCAGCGCGTTGAACAGTTCCGCCAGGATCATGGTCAGCACGGCGTTCCGGAACAGCTTTCTGATCATGAACGCCTCTCTGCCTGTAGTCATGGGTCCTCCTTTCGGAGAGCAGGTCCCTTGGATGCCCCCTAGAAGTCGTCCTATATGAGAATACGATACCATAAAACCGGCCGTTTTACAAGAGAAAAAGCAAAAAACCGGGTGGGAGGGGCCGCTCAGGATCCGTAGGCGAGGATCCCCGCCAGAGCGGCGACGCAGATGAGGAGGACCGGGGGCATGCCGCCCTTTCTGATCTTCCGCGCGCCGAAATACAGCGTCCCGAGCGCGAGGGTCAGGATCAGCGGCCTCCACTGCAGGACGCCGTCCCCCATCACGAAGCCGTTCGCTGCGACCATGTAGACGCCGGTCGCCAGGACGATCCCGATGACGCAGGGCTTCATGCCCCGGAGGACCGCCGCGACGGCCGCGTTCTTCAGGGCTTTTTTCAGAAACGCCGTCACCAGAAGGATGATGACGAACGCGGGCAGAACGACCGCGAGCGTCGCGATCACGGCGCCGGGGACGCCCGCCTGCGAACTTCCGACGTAGGTCGCCAGGTTCACCATGACGGGGCCGGGCGTGCTCTCGCTGACGGCGATCATGTAGGCCAGCATCTCCTCGCTCATCCATCCGTAGGACAGCACGACGTCACGGATCAGGGGGATCGCCCCGTATCCTCCGCCGAAGGCGAAGCAGCCCACTTTGAGAAAGCCGGCGAGCAGTTCAAGAAGGATCATGCTTCCCCTCCCTTTTCGCGGCGGCGGACCGGACGGCGAAGACGAGCAGGCTGACGAGCCCCGCCGCCAGCATCAGGACGACGGAGGAGATTTTGACGGAGAAAAAGTCGGCCGAAAGCATGGCCGCGAACGCGCAGAGCATGATCGCGACCGGCAGCGGCTTCTTCTCCGTCTTCCGGAGCATCCGGATCCCGGCGTCCAGGATCAGGATCCCGGCCGCGATCTTGATGCCCTGGAAGGCGTGCGCGACCCAGGCGATCTCCAGAAAGCGGTCGAGGAACACGGACAGGGCGAAGATGATGAGGAAGGAGGGGAGGATCATGCCGGCCGTCGCGGCCAGCGCGCCCGCGAGCCCCTTTTGCCTGTGCCCGATATAGGTGGCGCAGTTGATGGCGATCGGGCCGGGGGTGGATTCCGCGATCACGATGACGTCCATCATCTCGTCGTGCGAGATCCAGCGCTTCTTCTCCACGCACGTGCCGTCGATCAGCGCGATCATGGCGTACCCGCCGCCGAACGTGAACAGGCCGATTCTGGCGAACGTCAGGAACAGATCAAAGAGGATCTTCATATCATGCCTCCTTTCCTCTCAGAGCAGTTCCGCTTTCCCGAGCTCCATCGGGGCCGCGGCCGGGACGTCGCGCAGAAACGGCGACGGATCGACCGGCCGCGTGAGAGGCGGGAACGTGTCGTCGTAGTGGACGAGCAGGATCCTTTTCGGCTTCAGCCGCCCGACCGTCTCCATCGCGTGGGCATAGTTGTCGCGCCATCCGTTGTACGGGAGGATCAGGAGGTCGGCCTCCGCCGGATAGTCGGCGTCCTCCCGGAGATTCATGCTGCCCATCAGGGAGATGCGCTTTCCTTCGGCCTCGATCTGATAGAACAGCGTTTCGTCATTCTCCCGGCAGATCCGGTTCTGCCGGAGGATATACGGCATGTTCCCCCTCATCGGGGACCGGAGGAGCGACGCCGTGAAGCCCGGATCGAACTTCGGAAAGACGACGTGACGGCCGTGCAGGGCCGTGAGCGTGAATCCGTTCACGTTCACGGTGTCCCCGTATCCGATCCGCCGGAGATTCCTCTCCGGGACGCCCAGTTTCAGAAGCGTCCGGTAAGGTGTATCCGTACAGTGCACCCGCGCGTCCGGGTTCCGCTTCACGACTTCGGGGATGCTCGAGATATGGTCGAAATGTCCGTGGGTGACGAAGATCTCGCCGAACCCGTCGAACTCCTCTGTCTTTACGTCCACCTCCGATCCCGCAAGGGGAACGAAGGGATCGAACAGCACCGCCCCCGAGGAGCCCGAGAGCTCGACGGACGCCGTGCCGTGCCAGATGATCTTCACTGCTGTCCTCCGCGGACTTTTGTCCGCCTTTCCTTTCTGATTCGATCGGTCAGTTCCACCGGTACGCGGCGTCGATCGTCTTCCCGTCCCGCATCCGGATCACGAAATCCCCCGGCAGCAGCCGGTCCTCGCCGTTCTCCCTGTACATCATCAGGCCGGTGGAGGTGATGAAGCCGTTGCGGCAGCGCGCGTTGTAGACGTTCACGCCCGTGAGCTCGAGGGGGCCTCTCAGGACCACCTGATCCTTCTCAATCGCGGCCCGGACGATCGCGTCCGTTTCGTTCTCGAACGTTTCCACCGCCTCCGTCACGCGCCCGAGGATCTCCTCCTTCCCGGGGAAATCCCCGTCCGCGGGTTCGACGCCGCCGAGGACGGAGAAGATCACGGGACGGTCCGCAGCGCCGAAATCGTACAGGCCCGCGGAACGGAGCGCGTGGATCATGAGGGCGCCGGTCTGATAGCTGGAGATCCGGATCGGGAACAGGGTCTCCGGCTTCGTCAGGCCTGCCCTCATCCGCTCCGTCAGTTCGTCCGCCCTTCCCGCGTCCAGCTGCTTCAGGGCCTGCCATTCCACGTAGTTCGCGGTGCCCTCGATCTCCTCCACCCTGCTCTCGTAAAGGAACTCGTAGGGGAACGCCTCGCTTCTCCGCTTTCTCAGCGAGAGCAGTTCCCGGAAGGCGTCTTCGTCGAAGGCGTCGAGCAGAACGAGCAGCAGTTCGTTTTCGCGAAGCTTGACGCTGAGGTTTTCGGGGTCGTAGCGGTACCGGTACAGGGCCTCCAGCTCGTCCGGCCAGCAGTCCCATCCTTTGAGATTCTGATAGCCGTGGAACATCTCATGAACGATCTTCGACGCCAGGACGCCGGCGTCCATCTCCTGCCGGACCATCCAGATCGCGATCTGCTCGCCTTCGTAGACGATCGAGGTATTGGCGCAGAACGCGTCGGTCTTTTCGACGAAGTGTCCGTCGAAGAAGCATTTCGACGTATCGTAGAGCGCGAACCGCAGCGGCTCGAAGCCGGGCCAGATGCGGCTGAAATCCAGGGACGATACGGCGTCCCTCACTTTTCCGTAGAGTACTTCAAGATCCATATACGCGAACCGGCCTCTCCTGAATTCCGTTGAACGACGGTGACGGCAGGCCGGCCGGTCCCGGACGCGGGCCGGCACGCCTTTCTTTTAGTATATAGTATAGTGTATCCGGCGGACAAAATCCACCCTCATCGCGAAATTAAACCCGGAAATCTTTCCCGCATCTTTCCCGCAAACGATTGCAAATCTCCCCGATCGATGGTATACTGGAAACAGAACCAAGACCCCATCTCATCCAACGGAAAGGTGTAACGAAATGGCTAGATCCAGACTGATCGGCGATTACCCCGTCATCGGCATCCGCCCCGTGATCGACGGCCGGCGCGGCCCGATGAGACTCCGCGAATCCCTCGAGGGACAGACCATGCAGATGGCCGAAGCGGCGAAGAAACTCTTCGAGGAGAACCTCCGCTACTCCAACGGCGAGCCGGTGCGCGTCGTCATCGCGGACACCACTATCGGCCGGGTGCCGGAATCCGCCGCCTGCGCGGACAAGTTCAGAAAAGCCGGCGTGGACATCACGCTCACCGTCACGCCCTGCTGGTGCTACGGCTCGGAGACCATGGACATGGATCCGAACACCATCAAGGCCGTCTGGGGCTTCAACGGAACGGAGCGTCCCGGCGCCGTCTATCTCGCCTCCGTCCTGGCGACCCACGCCCAGAAGGGGCTCCCCGCCTTCGGCATCTACGGACACGAAGTCCAGGATGTCGGCGACGTGGCGAACATCCCCGACGACGTGAAGGAGAAGCTGCTCCGCTTCGGACGCGCCGCGATCGCGGTCGCGACGATGCGCGGCAAGTCCTATCTCCAGATCGGTTCCGTCACGATGGGCATCGGCGGCTCCATCATGGACCAGCGCTTCATGGAGGAATACCTCGGCATGCGCGTGGAATCCGTGGACGAAGTGGAGATCCTCCGCCGCATGGAGGAAGGCATCTACAATCAGGAAGACTACGAGCGCGCCCTGGCCTGGACCGAGGAGCACTGCAAGGAGGGCCGGGACGACAACCCGGAATCCGTCCAGTTCCTCGGCGAGACCAGAAAGATCCGCTTCACGCCCGAAGAGAAGAAGAAGCAGTGGGAATTCACCGTCAAGATGTACTGCATCATCAAGGACCTTCTGAACGGCAACGACCGTCTGCCGGACGGGTTCGAGGAGGAGAAGGTCGGCCACAACGCCATCGCCGCCGGCTTCCAGGGCCAGCGTCAGTGGACGGACCACTGGCCGAACTGCGACTATCCGGAAGCGCTGCTCAACTCCACCTTCGACTTCACCGGCGCCCGCGAACCCTATACGTTCGCGACGGAGAACGACATCCTGAACGGCCTCGGCATGCTCTTCATGCGCCTGCTCACCGGCCGCGGACAGATCTTCGCGGACGTGCGGACCTACTGGTCGCCTGAGGCCACCCGCCGCGTCGCCGGTTACGAATTCACCGGCCGCGCCAAGGAGAACGGCGGCATCATCCACCTGCTCAACTCCGGCGCCGCCTGCCTCGACGCCTGCGGCGAGTGCCGCGACGAGAACGGCGAGCCCGTGATGAAGCAGTGGTGGGACGTCACCGAAGAGGACATCAAGAAGATGACCAACGCCACCGTCTGGTGCGAAGCCGGCTTCGACAACTTCCGCGGCGGCGGCTTCTCCAGCCACTTCGTGACGAGAGCCGAAATGCCCGCCACCATGATCCGTCTGAACCTCGTCCAGGGTCTCGGCCCGGTCCTCCAGATCGCCGAGGGCTGGACGGTCAACCTCCCCGACGAAGTGACCGACGTCCTGATGGAGCGCACCAACCCGACGTGGCCCTGCACCTGGTTCACGCCGCGCTGCGACGGCCGCGAAGGCAGCCCGTTCAAGAGCGCGTACGACGTGATGAACAACTGGGGCGCCAACCACGGCGCGATCTCCTACGGCCACATCGGCGCCGATCTGATCACGCTCTGCTCCATGCTCCGCATCCCGATCTGCATGCACAACGTGCCGGAGGAGAAGATCTTCCGTCCCGCCGCATGGAACGCGTTCGGAATGGACAAGGAGGGCGCCGACTACCGCGCCTGCGCCGCCTACGGTCCGCAGTTCAAGAGGACCTGAGCCGCCGCGCCGGACCGCATCGACAAAGACAAAGGCACCGTGCCGAAGCGACATGCTTCGCACGGTGCCTTTCATTTTTCCGTTGTACAGATGATCGGGCTTCGCGTCACGAACCGCCCCGGGCGGCTTCCCGGGCGCTGGCGGGCACGGCCTTCGCGCCGTCCTTCAGCACCGACAGGAGGAACGTCAGGATCAGGAGGATATAGCACACGGTCTTCGGCAGCATGAGCATCCCGAGGACCGGAACGATCCCTGCCAGGACCGCGACGGGGATATAGAACAGGAACGACAGGAGGATATAGATCCACACCGGCCGGAGGCGCCGTCCCTCCCGCCTCTTCAGGAAGAAGAGGCCGCAGATCAGGGCTCCGAGCGCGATGAACGGGACGTTCCGGATGATCCCCCACGTCATGCCGCTCTCGTTCTGCAGCCAGCCGTTCTGCGGGAAGGCGCAGAGCGCGATCCGGACCGCGGCGAGGATCCATACCGCCGCCGTCAGGCCGCCCTTCTCCCGGACGCCGTAATAGCTGAGCCAGACGTAGTAGAGCAGGACGTAGAAGACCGTCATCGTGACGGACGTGACGAGTTTTCCGATCCCCAGCGCCGCCGTGAAGTCGGCGTCGATGAAACAGCGCAGGACGCGGGGGACGAGATGGAACGCGTCGCCGCAGCCAAGAACGAGCGCGGACAGGCCCATGAGCCTTCCCGTCCGGTTCTCCGACCGGGCGAGCATCACGCATCCGCTGACGATCGCGAAGACGAGATACAGAATGTCGAAAGCCGACTCGCCGTATTCCCTGAGATGCTCAGCTAAGTTTATCATACCTTCTGTCTCCTTTTGCTTCACCCTTTTCGGGCTCTCTTTTCAAAACACTTTCAGGATCCTGTCAAAGAGAAGATCCGCGATCTCCTTCGGCGTTTTCTCTATCTCTTCCGTAAGCCACGTGTTAATGAGATTGAACATTCCGCAGTTGATGAACGCAAGCGTGAGTTTCTCGTCCCCGCGCTTTATATCATAGTTTCCGGTATGGCAGAATTCGGCGCTGAACGACTCAAAAGCATACGAAAGCTCGGTATCCGTGTGATTTCCGAACAGGATCAGTTCCGTGCTTTTCATCCGGTACAGATACTCGCAGATGTGTTCAAGCGCGGTTTTCGGGTCCGATCCCTCTCGGCGGCAGATATCCTTCACGTTTTCAGTTATCTCCCGTCCGACCTCCGTTATCACGTCGCGTACGCAGCCGTCATGCGCGTAAAAGGTGGACCGGTTGATCCCGGCGTTCCCGCACAGTTCCTTTATGACAGTTTTCTTATCGCTTCTCCTATATCCCCGTCGATGCAGATCGAACGGCCGGAGATCTCCTCGAGCGTTGCCGCCTCGCCGCGGTTGATCGAGGCGAAGGTCGCGCCCGGGTTCTGCGCCGTCATATTCCAGAACGGGATCTTGATGACGCCGGGCGTGTTGTAGCCGACGCCGAGTTCAAGGAACAGTATTCTTTTTCCCTCGTGCTCGCGGATATACTTCTCATACCGCTGTGCCGCTTCGTGCCAGCCCTCGTCCTCGACGAATCTGTCGTCGGAACGCAGGTTCATCGTCATCGGCCTGCCGCACACAGGGCATTTGGGTATCAGCCCGGCCGGAACGCGCATATCCTTCTGCTCTTCGACCATGCGGCGGACGATATCCTCGTTTTCGTAGGTTTTATCGTGGCACGGCACGCTGCACTGGAACAGTCCGTAATCTCCCTGCGTGTAGAACAGCCGCTTTTTGTCGAAGCCCGCCTTCTGGAAGCAGTGATCGACGTTGGTCGTCAGGACGAAATAATCCCTGTCCTTCACGAGCTCGAACAGTTCGTTGTAGACCGGCTTCGGCGCGTCCGTGTAGCGGTTGACGAAAATGTATCTCGACCAGTACGCCCAGAATTCC
>JAEEGL017070913.1_pt1 | contig 14332 bp, 16 predicted proteins | sample 9134231 | NCBI WGS metagenome assembly JAEEGL01 (sample SAMN16246548, study PRJNA631951) | gut metagenome | biome: gut microbiome; feature: rumen; material: fiber-attached | host: Bos | place: Iran: Karaj | collected 2018-10
AACTGATCTTCTTCCCGTTCGGTCCTGCTGTTATTTCGGAAACGATAACCGTTTCCTGTCAGAAGCACTTCCCTTTCCGTTTATTTTTGCACTTCTCGATGTTCTCGCAGCGGTAACACAGTTCATTATCGCACATTCCGTCCTTCTCGAATCACGACAGGATATTGTTTACGGTCGTTTCGGCAATGTTGTTCAGCGCCTCTTCTGTCAGAAACGCCTGGTGTGATGTCACAATCACGTTGGGCATGGAAATCAGCCGGGACAGCAGTTCGTCATCCATGATATGGCCGGACCGGTCCTCAAAGAAGACGTCCGCTTCCTCCTCATAAACGTCCAGGCAGGCAGCGCCGATTTTCCGTGCTTTGATCCCGTCCAGCAGCGCCTCGGCGTCAATCAGTCCGCCCCGGGATGTATTGACGATCACAACGCCTTTTTTCATCTTTTCGATCGCGGAAGCGCCGATCAGATGCCGGGTTCCCTCCGTCAGCGGGCAGTGGAGCGATATGATATTGCTTCTTTCCAGCAATTCGTCCATGGAAACATAGGTAATACCGCTGTCCGCGGCCGGATATGGATCGTACGCAATCACATTCATGCCGAATCCGCGGCAGATATCGATGAAGATCCGGCCGATTTTGCCTGTTCCGACCACTCCGACTGTTTTTCCGTGGAAGTCAAATCCGGTCAGCCCGTTCAGGGTAAAATTGAACTCCCGCGTCCTGTTGTACGCCTTATGGATTCGCCGCACGGAAGTAAGCAGCAGGGCGATTGCATGCTCTGCCACTGCGTAAGGTGAATAGGCCGGGACATGAACGACATGCGTCCTGCCGTATGCCGCCCGGAGATCCACGTTGTTGTACCCGGCAGAGCGCAGCGCGATCAGCCGGACCCCGTAGGAATACAGCCGGTCGATCACTTTGGCGTTCACCGTATCGTTCACGAAAACGCAGACCGCATCGCAGCCCTTCGCGAGATCCACGGTGTCCTCGTTCAGTTTGGTTTCCAGGTATTTGAACTGTATGCCGTGTCCGCTTCCGTACAGATCAAAAGATGGTTTGTCATAAGCCTTTGCGTCAAAGAATGCAACCCGGATCATATCGTTTCCTCCCTTGTTGTTCCCTGTTGGGATATCGCAGCCCGAACACCTGTGTTCCGTATTTCCGCATCCGTCCTTCCGCACGTTGTGCCCGGATCAGATGTCTTTGCTGATTTCAGATCTCCTGCAGGCATTATACCATTAAGCATTAAAAATACCAGCAAAAAAATGGCTGACATACTTCCCGGCAGGCAGTGTCGCGGAGCGATACAGGAAATCAGGAAAAAAACGCCCGGGAAGCTGATTCCGGCTTTTATCGTCGCCTGCATTCTGGTATAATCATAAGACAATTGAATCCTGCCCGCAGGCACAGAACGATACATAAGGAGATTCTGCGTATGATTTCATTTGAAAGCGATTACATTGCCGGAGCGCATCCCGAAGTACTCCGCAAACTGGCGGAAACCAATCTTGAAGCACTTCCGGGATACGGGTCGGATCCATATTGCGAAAGCGCCCGTCAAAAAATACGCGAGGCTGTCGGCATTCCGGAAGCGGATGTCTTTTTCCTGACAGGCGGAACCCAGGCAAATTCCGTGGTGATTTCCACTATGCTTGCGGACTATGAGGGAGTGATTGCCGCGAAGACCGGCCATATCAGCAGCCATGAATCCGGTGCAATTGAGTATACCGGTCATAAGGTGCTGGAACTGCCGCAGGCGGATGGAAAAATCATCCCGGAAACCCTGAAACGGTTCCTGTCGGATTATTATGCGGATGAGAACCATGAGCATATGGTTTTTCCCGGCATGGTCTATCTGTCTCATCCGACGGAATACGGTACGCTGTATTCAAAGGCGGAACTGGGCCGGATCGCGGAGATATGTAAAGAATACCGACTGTCCCTTTATCTGGACGGCGCCCGGCTGGGATTTGCCCTGGCAAGCCGGGAAACCGATTTATCCCTCGCCGATATCGCCGCGCTTTGCGATGTGTTTTATATCGGCGGCACCAAGATCGGCGCCCTGTGCGGGGAGGCAGTCGTTTTTACCGGAAGAAGTATGCCGCAGCATTTCCTGTCCTCCGTAAAAAAGCGCGGCGCCCTGCTGGCGAAAGGCCGCCTTCTCGGTGTCCAGTTTGACGCTCTGTTCACGGACGGACTGTATTTCCGCATCGGGCAGCATGCCATTGACATGGCGGAAAAAATGAAGAGGATCCTTCACAGCAGCGGAATCCCCTTCTATATTCAATCTCCGACGAACCAGCAATTTGTCATTCTGGAAAACAGCCGGATGGAGAAGCTGGGAAAGAAAGTGGCTTTCAGCTTCTGGGAAAAACTGGACGATACCCATACGGTCGTCCGGTTCACAACCGGCTGGTCCACCACGGACAGCGATCTGGCCGCTCTGGAAACAGCGCTGAAAGAGGTGTGACCGGTCATGACAGGATACATATCGGAAATGCGGAAACTGGTCGGGCATCGGACAATCATCCAGTGCGCCGGCAGCGTTATATGCGTGGACGGGCAGGGGCGCGTCCTGCTGGGCAGGCGCACGGACAATCACCTCTGGGGCTATTCAGGGGGAGCGCTTGAAATCGATGAAAAGGTCGAAGACTGCGCCCGAAGGGAACTGCGGGAGGAAATGGGCCTCGTCGCGGATGAACTTGAATTCTTCTGCGTCAATTCAGGCCCGGAAACCCATTACGTTTATCCGAACGGCGATGAGGTTTCCAACATGGAAATCATCTACCTTTGCCGGAAATATCACGGTAAGCTTCAGCGGCAGGAATCTGAAATGGAGGAACTGCGGTTCTTTGATCCCGGTGAAATCGTGATGGAGATGATTTCACCGCCGATCCGCCCTGTGATGGAAAAATACCTTCATGAAGCCAGGGAAAAAAAGATTTGACGCTTATCCGGTTCTGAATAGAGGAGGAAAAGGAAATGAACAAAAAAAGCATCCGGGAAATTCTGAACAGAACGGACTATATCCGCATCAGCGGATCCGCGGAAGAAAAACAGGCTGCCGGGTATCTCAAAGGCCTGTGTGAAAACCTGGGAGTACCCGCCTGCCTGGAATCCTTTGACGTGGACACGGCGGATATCCTGGAATCGTCGCTTTCTGCGGACGGACGGGCTATTCCCTGCAAAGGGTACAGGCTGTGCGGCAGCGGCAGTGTGGAAGCTCCTTTTTGCTATCTGCCAAATACCGACAGGGCTTCCCTTACCCGGGCGAATGGAAAAATCGTACTGCTGGATACCGGAATCACCTACTGGGTTTATCAGGATCTGCTGGATGCCGGCGCTGTCGGGATCATCACATATGACGGCGACGTCCGTTATCCGGACCGGGATATCGACCAGAAAATGCTCAGGCCGTACGTCTCCAAGGGAAGAAAGGTTCCCTGTGTCAATATCAACGCGAAGGACGCGTTCGGACTTGTAAGATCGGCGCCGGCGGCCGTATCCATCCGGGTGGAACAGACAGAATCCGTCTCCTCTTCCCAGAATGTGATCGCTGAGCTTCCCGGTCAGACAGACGAATGGATTGTTTTGAGCGCGCACTATGATTCCACGCCTCTGTCCCGTGGCGCTTATGATAACATGTCCGGATGCATCGGCCTGTTGGGCGTTATGGAAGCGCTCCGGGGAAAGGCGCCCCTCCGTTACGGTCTCCGGTTCATTTTCTGCGGAAGCGAGGAAGTGGGGCTGCTTGGCTCCAAGGCATACACCGCCGCCCATGAGCAGGAGCTCGAAAAAGTCGCGCTGAACATCAACCTGGATATGATCGGTACGTATATGGGCCGGTTTATTGCCTGTGTCAGCGCTGAGGACAAATTAGTCCATTATCTTGAATACCTGTGTTCACAGCGCGGATGGGGGCTGAGCGCACGCCAGGATGTTTACTCCAGCGACTCCACGCCCTTTGCGGATCACGGTGTGCCGGCGCTTTCCTTTGCCCGGATTGCGCCCAAATCCCAGGCGACAATCCATAACCGCTATGATACGAAACTCCTTCTTTCGGAATCTCAGCTGATCGCCGATATCGGTTTCCTGGCGGACTTTACGCTGCTCATGGCCGGCGCCGCCAGGTGCCCGGTTTCCAGGGAAATCCCGGAAAACGTCAAAAACAGGCTGGACGAGTACCTGCTTCGGAAGCGGAAGAAGGATACTTGAGTCAGGAATGAAAGGCCGGATATGAAAACCATGGACTTAAAAAACGTATATTTCATCATCGGGACCTCCTATGCCGGAAAATCCACTGCGGTCAAAAATCTGGCCCGGCGTCACGGCGGCATCGCCCTGGAAGAAAACTACCACGACGTGAAACTGCCTGAGCTGGACAGCCGTGAGTTTCCCAGCCTGTGCTATACCCGGGACCTTCAGGACTGGCACGAATTCATCCGGCGCACCCCGGCGGAATACATTGCCTGGCTGAAGAACGTCAGGAAGGAATGTGAAACGGTCGAGCTGCAGATCCTCGGCGAACTGCTGGAAAAACCGGAAGTGCGGGAAAAAAAGATTTTTGTGGATACCAATATCAGCATTGATACGCTGCATCGGATTACGAATCCGCATCATGTGCTGGTCATGATGGCTCCCGCTGAGATCGGAATCAACCGTTTCTTCGACCGCCCGGACGCTGAAAAGCAGTTCCTGTATCAGCTGATGATGGAGGAGCCGGATCCTCAGGCAGCGCTGGACAATTACCGGGAAATGCTTACGCAGCTGCACTCAAAGGAAAGCTACAGCGAGCTCCTGAACGCCGGATTTGCCGTTATCTGGCGGGATGAAAACCGGACGATCGAACAGACGATGGATCTGGCGGATCAGGTTTTCGGGTTGACGCCGGACATTCCCTGACTGCTGTCAACTGTTCACCCTTGACAAAGTCCCGGAATCGTGTATAATCTCTCCGTGTCAGGGGGATTTCCTTGACAGGAGGGATTTTTCATGATGAAGGAAGAGCTGCAGAAAAAGGTGGATCTCGCCTTTTTGTCGGCCTTCTACGGCGGCCTGCTGACGGAAAAGCAGCGCCGGGTCATCTCCCTCCATTGCGAGGAGGATCTTTCCCTGGGCGAGATTGCCGAGGAAGTCGGCATTTCCCGTCAGGCCGTCCATGAAACGATTAACCGTGCCGCGGCCCGCCTGAACGAGATGGAATCCTCTCTGGGGGTCGCCGCCCGCTTCAGGAAAATGGAAGCCGGGCTTGGAGAAGCTCTCTCCGCCCTGAGGAACGCAGATTACAACCGGGCCGAAGTCCTTCTTTCGGATCTGTTGGCCCTGGATCAGGAGGAAACCGATGGCCTTTGAAGGCTTAAGTGAAAAACTGCAGGGAGCCCTGCGGAAAATGACCGGCCGCGGCAGGCTGACGGAGCAGGCTGTAAAGGACGGCATGCGCGAGGTGCGTATGGCGCTCCTGGAAGCGGACGTCAATTACGCCGTCGCCAAAGATTTTATCCGGAAAGTTACGGACAGGTGTGTCGGCACCGATGTGCTCACTTCCCTGACCCCGGCCCAGCAGGTCATTAAAATCGTGAACGAAGAGATGACCGAGCTGATGGGCAGTACCAACGCCCGTCTCAACTGGTCCCCTTCCGTGCCTACAATCTTTATGCTCTGCGGCCTCCAGGGCGCCGGTAAAACCACCATGTGCGCCAAGCTCGCCGGATATCTGACCAGGCAGGGCAAGCGTCCGATGCTCGCCGCCTGCGATATCTACCGCCCGGCTGCCATCAAACAGCTGCAGGTTGTCGGTCAGCAGGTCGGCGTTCCGGTGTTCGAAAAAGGCACGCAGGATCCGGTCAAAACTGCAAGGGAAGCTGTGGAATATGCCCGCTATTATCAGCGGGATGTCCTGATTATCGATACAGCCGGCCGGCTGCATATCGATGAAGCCCTGATGGACGAGCTCTGCCGGATCCGGGATGCGGTGCATCCCACTGAAATCCTGCTGACGGTTGACTCGATGACCGGCCAGGATGCGGTAACGGTCGCCAAAGCTTTCGATGAGAAACTGGACGTTACCGGTGTAATCCTGACCAAGCTCGACGGTGATACCCGCGGCGGCGCCGCGCTGTCGATTAAGGCGGTTACCGGTAAGCCCATTAAATTCAGCGGTATCGGTGAGAAGCTGTCCGATATCGAGCCCTTCCATCCGGATCGGATGGCCTCCAGGATTCTCGGCATGGGCGATGTGCTGACTTTGATTGACAAAGCCGCCGAGGCGTTCGATGAAAAGGATGCCGAGAAATTCGCCCGGAAAGGCTTCGGCAATAAGCTGACCCTGGAAGATTTCCTGGATCAGATGCAAAGCATGAAAAAGATGGGCGGCATCAAGAGTATGCTGAAAATGCTTCCCGGCATGGGCGCCAGGGATATCGACGTGGATGATAACGCCATGAAAAAGCCGGAAGCGATCATTCGCTCGATGACGCCGAAAGAGCGCCGTGATCCGTCGATTCTGAACGCTTCACGCCGCAAACGGATTGCCGCCGGTTCCGGGACCACCGTGCAGGATGTCAACGCTCTGATCCGGCAGTTCGAGCAGGCCCAGCAGATGATGAAACAGATGATGGGCGGGAAAGGCCGGAATAAGATGCGGATGCGTTTCCCCGGCATGTAAACCTTTTGATTGGACTCATATCCGAATCTGTCATCCCGGTTGAAAACGGGGAAGCTCCGGTATATGATTTCCGATAGATTATTCAATATTTTTAGGAGGAATTCCAAAATGTCCGTCAAAATTCGTCTGAAGAGAATGGGAATGAAGAAAAAGCCTTTTTATCGCGTCGTGGTTGCCGATATTCACAGCCCGCGTGACGGCCGTTTCATTGAGGAGATCGGCTACTATGATCCCATGACCCAGCCTGCTGAAATCAAAGTGGATAACGAGCGTGCCAAATACTGGCTCGGAGTCGGCGCCCAGCCCACCGATACCGTCCGGATTCTGCTGAAGAAGGCCGGCGCCATCGAGGAGAAATAATCAGATGCAAGAACTTCTTACCTTCGTGGCGCAGTCACTTGTGGAACATCCCGAGCAGGTGAACGTCACTGTGACCGAAGGCCCCGAAGCTGTCATTCTGGAGCTGCATGTCGCGGAGGATGATATGGGCAAGGTCATCGGAAAGCAAGGTCGTATTGCCAAGGCCATTCGCGCCGTGGTCAAGGCGGCTACGGCAAAAAACAGCAAGCCTGTTTTTGTGGAAATTCAGTAATGCATACAGCGCGGGATCCGGATGCACGTCCGGTCCCGCGCTTTTTCAGGGAGTTGTCTTTCGGATGCAGAATTATCTGATGATCGGCGTTGTACTCAAACCGCAGGGGATTCACGGGGAATGTAAAATCAAACCGTATGCGGCGGATCTGGATTTGTTTTCCTCCTGGAAGGAACTTTATCTGGAAAAGGACGGCGCCTACTCCCCTGTTCGCTGCACGGTCAGGCGGGTACATGAAGGATTCGTCTACGCGCTGATCGGAGACTGCCAGAACGCGGATGATGCGGAAAAACTTCGCGGACGGGAACTGTATATCGACCGGGCCCATGCCGCGCGTCCGGAAGACGGCGCTTTCTTTATCGCAGATCTGATCGGCTGCGAAGCGGCGGACGAAGCCGGCAGGCCTGTCGGCGTCCTGACGGAAGTGCTGCAGAACGGACCGGTGGATACATGGGTCTTCAGAACGCCGGATGGTACCATGATGGCACCCGCGCTGCTGGCAGTCTTCCCGGAAGTGGATCCGGCAAACCGGCGGATCCTGGTGATTGCGGACAGGCTGCAGGAGGTGGCGGTTTTTGATCATTGATATCCTTACCATCTTCCCGGAAATGTTCGGAAGCGTATTTTCTGCAAGCATACTCGGCCGTGCGCAGGAGCAGGGGCTTCTGGATATCCGCCTGACGGATATCCGTCCGTATTCCGCCAGTAAACACAGGAATACGGATGATTATCCTTTCGGCGGCGGCGCCGGTATGGTCATGATGGCCCAGCCGATCATGGATGCTGTGGCGGATGTATCCGCTGCGCACCCCGATGCGAGGCGGATTTATCTCGGCCCGCGGGGAAAAAGGCTGACCACCGCGCTGGCCCGGGAGCTTGCGCTGGAAAACGAACTGATTCTGCTCTGCGGTCACTATGAAGGCGTTGATCAGCGTGCGCTGGATGCCTGTGTGGATGAGGAAATCAGCATCGGCGATTATATCCTCACCGGCGGCGAGCTCGCCGCCATGGTGCTGATTGACTGTGTCGCGCGGTTTATTCCCGGCGTGCTCGGAAGTGCGGAAAGCCCTGAAGAGGAATCCTTCTCCGACGGCCTGCTTGAATATCCCCAGTATACACGTCCCCGTGAACTGAACGGGCTGGCGGTGCCGGATGTGCTGCTTTCCGGAGACCATGCAAAAATACGCGCGTGGCGCCGCAGGGAAAGCCTGGCCGCCACATTCCGTTTCCGGCCTGACCTGCTGGAAAAAGCTGATTTAAGTCCGTCGGATCTGAAAATTCTGAAGGAGCTGGAAGAATCATGTTTCTCCGAAAGCTGACCGTGATTGTACTCCCGCTGGCCATGGTACTGGCGCTGTGTCTGCTGATGCCCCTGCTGTTCGCGGACTGGTATTTCGGCGGGCTCGCCACGGGAATCCTGCTTGGCGTATCCCTGGCGCTCCTGCTGCCTCTGGCCGGTGCGACCCGCCTGCGGGAGCCGTTTGCCTGGCTGCTTTTTATCCCTTCCATTATCCTGCTGCTGATTTTGCTTTACCAGTTTCTGGCCCGCGGAGAATCCGGAATCGGAAAAGCGATCCCTATCCTTCATCTTCTGGACATATCCGCCCTGCCCAGCACCGGTACCAGCGGCCTGATCGTCGCTGTGGAAAGCGCTTTTGCCGCCTATATGATGGCCTTCTCCATCCGTACCGGCCGGGGAATATAACCAAAAGAGCCCTCCGTTTCCCGGGAGATCCTGCCCGGAGGTCGGAGCGGACTGCTGATACAAGAAATCTGATACCTGAACATCGGAGGTTCCATATGCATACCGTTTTCCTTGACGCTTCCAAATATGATTCACCCCGTGCGCTCCACACAGCGCTTAAATCGCTGCTGTCCCTTCCGGATTATTACGGCATGAATGCCGATGCCCTCAACGACTGCCTTTCCGAACGTCCGGAACCCGTTCGCGTCTGGATCGCCTCCCGGGGTGATGGCGAAGTCGCCCGGACGCTGGATCTGATCTGCCGTGTCGTCATGGACAACGGCGGCGATGTAAAGGAGCTTGGATCTTTATGAAGCTTCATGTACTGGGCGTCAACGGTCCGTTTCCGCAAAGCAACGGGGCTACTTCCGGATATCTTCTGGAGGCAGACTGCGATACCCTGATCCAGTTGGATCTGGGCAGCGGCGTGCTTTCCCGCCTGACAGCGCTGACGGGGCCGGAATTCCTGACCGCTCTCCTGCTTTCCCATTGGCATTTTGATCACGCGGCTGATCTTCCGGTTCTGATGTACCGGCTTGAGGCGCTTGGTTTCAGTGCTGCCGGAAAACAGCTGCCGGTCTACGCGCCGGCGGACGGATCTTCCGCGCTTCGGAAGATTATTTCCTCCGCTGCCTGTTTCCGCCTGACGGATATTGCGCCCGGGGATACGATATCGCTCGGCTCCTGTACGGTTCATGTCGGCGATGCCCGCCACCCCGTACCCGCGGTTGGTTTCAGGATCGAATGCGGCGGCCGTATTTTGGGTTATACCGGCGATACGAACACGCTGCCTTCCCTGGCCGATTTCTACAGGGGGTCCCATCTGCTTCTTGCGGACGGTCTTTTCCCGGATGCCGGCTGGGCTGAACAGAAACCCCATCTGTCTGCGTCGCTGGCGGCATCCCTGGCTTCAGAAGCCGGCGCCGGCCGCCTGGTCCTGACGCACATGAATCCGTTTATTCCGCCTGAACTCCTGCTTCGGGAAGCCCGGCCTTATCATCCGGATGTTATGCTGGCTGTCCCGGGACAGACGCTGACGGTATGAATACACGCCAACGGTCGTGGCTTCTGCCCGCCGCTTCCCTGTTCCTGATCGCCGGTATCCTCATCGGCCGCCGGTCGGTTTCGCCCTGGCCGGCTGTCATCGTGTGTGCTCCGGTACTGTTCGCGATCATTCTGGCACGCGGCTGGCTGCGTTTCGCCGGCTGTATGCTGCTGTCCATGGCGCTTGGTACAACCGCGGGGAGCCTTGCCTGGCATCCTTCGGTTCCCCCGGAAGGAGATTATGAGGTACGGGGAATCATCTCCTCGGAAATCCGGTACGGAAACTTCGGCCAGGTGCGTATGGACCTGTCGGATGTTACGCTTAACGGCCGTTCCATCTCTTCGGGGGCATACTGGTCATTCTATACGGACGGGGAATCTCCGGATGAATACGGTTTGCGTCCTGGCAGGATGGTGACATTTCAGGGTGAACTTTACACTCCTTCCGGAGCAGACAATCCGTATGATTACGATTTCCGGGAAGACCTGCTGCGCCGCGGTATCACTGTCGGTCTTTATGGGAAGGACGGTCTGGCGGTTTCTGATCCTTCTTTTTTCTCGTTTTTCGGTTTCACCGCATCCCTTCGCCACAGCCTGACCCGTGCGCTGATAACGCGGATGGGTGAAGAAAGCGGTTCCTATACCGCAGCGTTGCTGCTGGGGCAGCGTTCCCTGATCCCCGCCGAAGACAGGGCCGCCTTCGCACGGCTGGGAATTGCGCATATTCTTTCTGTCAGCGGTTTTCACGTCGGGATTCTGATTGCCCTGCTCAGCTTCCTGTTTCACCTGCTGCATCTGAAGCCTGGCTTTCGGCTGGGGCTTTATGCCGCTGTGCTCGGCCTGTACTGCGCGCTGTGCGGAATGAGTGTGCCGGTGATCCGGGCCTCCCTGCTTCTGCTCGTAACTTTCGGCGGAAAGCTGCTGAACCGTCCCCGTACCGGCCTGCATTCGCTGTGCGCTGTCCTCTGCGTAATGCTGCTCTTCTCGCCGGTCCAGATTACCGGTGCTTCCTTTCAGCTGACCTTTGCTGCTGTGCTGGGGCTGACGCTGATCACTCCCGGCATCAGTCTTTGCTGTCCCTTCCGCAGGCGCTTTCTCCGGAAGCTTTGGGATTCGTGTGCTGTCGTTCTTGGAGCGCATATCGGGATCCTGCTGCCGGTAATGTACTGGTACCAGAAGCTGCCGCTGCTGGGCCTGTTGATCAGCATTCCGATGACGGCCTTTGCTTCCGTTCTGATTGCGCTGGACTGGTTCGTCCTTCTGCTGCTTCCGGTTCCCGGGCTGTCTGGTATTCTGGCCGGCGCCGCTTCTGCAGCCACAACCCTGATGACAGATACCGTCCGCAGTCTGTCCTCCCTCCCCGCCGTTACGCTGTGGACGCCTTCCCCGACCCTTGTCACGGCAGCCGGAATCCTGCTGATTTTTACGGCGCTGTGTACGTTCCTGCGTTTTTCCGCAAAAGCCCGCGCCGCGCTGCTGACTGTCGGGGCCGCAATAACCGTCTGGTCGTTGTTTCCCGCGCCGCATACGTCCACTGAATACATCCAGTTCAGCTCCGGTAATGCGGACGCCGCTGTACTCTGGGACCGGGATCGGGTCGTTGTCATGGATACCGGATTGGATGACGGTATCGTCAGCGGTTTCCTCCGTCGGCGCCGGCTGGTTCCGGATGCGCTTTTCCTGACGCATCTGCATACGGATCATGCCGGCGGCCTCCGCTCCATGATCAGCGACGAAATACCGATCCCGCTGCTTTACCTTCCCGTCGGTGCGGAAGACCAGCTGATCCATGAGGATGTCGTAGCCCTGCTTGCGGAATTGCGCGCTTCAGGAACAGAAATCCGTTACCTGGGCAAAGGCGATACGCTTTCTCTTCCATCGGGAAACCTGTCCGTGCTCTGGCCGGAAAAAGGAAAGACGCGGCTCCGGCAGGATGCCAATCATTACTCCCTGGTTTCACTGCTGAACCTGAAGGGTGTCACCATGCTGCAGGCCGGCGATATTACCGGCGAATATGAACTGTACGCCGCGGTTCCGGCGGATATCCTGAAAGCGCCGCATCACGGCTCGCCCAATTCCTCTTCCGCTGGATTTCTGTCAGTCGTATCCCCGGAAGCCGTCATTCTTTCCTGCCGGAATATTTCCCGCCATGTAGATTATGAATCCCGCCTTCCGGAATCCGCCGCTCTCTGGTCTACTGCCCGAAGCGGCGCCCTGACCCTTCGCTTTGACGACAACTCCGTCACCGTCATCCCCTTTAAGCCTTCCCCCTGAGTGAAGGCCCCCGAAGCGGACAGGTCGGGATGTCCTGCCGCTCACCCTGATACCCGAAGCCTGAAAACGGAGGTCCCCATGGATCGAAAAGATTTTGATCGCTTCCTGTCCCAGAACAGCATTCCTTCTGTTCTTCTTTTCGAAGGCGACGAGGAATACCTGAAGCAGTCTGCATTGGGCGCGCTCAGGAAACGTCTCCTTCCCGAAGGTTTTGAGGATCTGAATGAAGCCGTACTGGACGCACCGGAAAACGATCAGCTGATTGCGGCGTCCGAAACCCTGCCGTTTATGGCGGACCGCCGTCTGGTCGTTGTCCGGGATCATCCGGCGCTGATCGGCCGGGCCGACGCGGACGAACGGCTGGTGAATTATCTTCCTTCCGTCCCGGCGTCGACCGTCCTGCTGTTTTACTGTACAAAAAAACCGGACGGCCGCAAAAAGCTCTATACGGCGGTCAAAAAGCTGAATGGAATTGTTTCCTTTTTGCCGATGAAGGATCGGGAGCTGACCTCCTTTGTCACGTCCTCTTTCAGATCCCTGGGAAAAGAATGTGATGAACGTACCGCTGATTTCCTCATTTTCACCTGCGGTTCAGATGCCGGCCAGCTGATGAGTGAAATCGCCAAGATTGCTTCCCATTCCGGAGACGGTATCCCGGTCAGCGCGGATGAGATCAAAGCACTGGCAACGCCTTCCACGGAATGTACGGTTTTTCAGATGGTGGATGCCGTAGTGTCCGGACAGAACGATCGGGCTTTCCGCCTGATGCGCAATCAGCTGATGAACGGCACGGACCGCCTGTATATACTGTCCATGCTGCTCCGCCAGTTCCGTCTGCTGCAGCACATTCGCATCATGCAGTACGAAAAATGCTCCCGGGACACTATCCGGTCCGCGCTGGGCGTTCCGCCATTCGCCGCTGAGCAGTATATGCGCCAGGCCGCATTGTATACCAACGCGCAGATCAAGAAGGCGGTTTCCGTCTGTTTTGACGCCGAATACGCGGTCAAATCAGGGCGGATGAATCAGGACGGTTCTCTTGAATCCGTTATACTGAAACTTCTGAATCTCCGTACCGGCGCCTGATGACCGGAAGTCCGGAAAAACATCCAAAGCCTAAATTTCTTGCCCTCCGGCTGTTTCTATGATAAACTGTTATGTGTCAAAACTCCGCGATATATGCGGAGAATCCCTTACGGGGAGGTTTACAGAACATGAAAAAGCTGCTGTCATTCCTGCTGGTTTTTTGTCTGGTGCTTGTTTGCACGTCCGCGGCGCTGGCCGCTCCGAAGATTTCGAAGCAGCCCGAATCCGCTACCACGGATGAAAAGGGAACCGTTTCCTTCTCGATTAAAGCTTCCGGTGCGAAAGGCATTACCTGGCGGTTTTTGAATCCTGAGACAGGAGAAGAATTAACCGGGAGAACGCTGAATTCCGTATTCAGGAAAATCCGTGTTTCAGGCCCTAACGGATCCACCATTACGTTGAGAAACGTGCCTGAGGAAATGCACGGCTGGTTTGTCTACTGCCATCTGTACGGAAACGGATATACTGATTCCGATCGTGTCCGCCTGCTGGTTTATGGCATGCCTGACCCGGATGCGCCTGATCAGCCGTCCGAAACGCCCGAGCCCGTTGAAATTGAAGTTGTCTCCGAACCCGAGCCCTCGGAAACAGCCGCTCCTGTTGAAACGGAAATCGTTTCCGGGCCGGAACCTTCTGAAACGGCCGCTCCCGTTGAAACGGAAATCGTTTCCGGGCCGGAGGCTTCGGAGACGCCCGCTCCCGTTGAAACGGAGGCCGTTACCGAGCCGGTGCCTTCGGAAACGCCTGAGTCTTCCGCTGAACCGCAGCCTTCTGAAGTTCCGGAACCTTCAGCGGAACCGGAACCCGAGACCCATATCGATGAAAACGGCAACCTGGTCGAAGGCCCGCCCGAGGAAGTCAGAATCGTCAGGGTGTTCGCCAAAGACGCCACCCTGTATCCTGTTGACGGTTACGGCCGGCTGGTCGAG
>JAEEGL010539382.1_pt1 | contig 14331 bp, 7 predicted proteins | sample 9134231 | NCBI WGS metagenome assembly JAEEGL01 (sample SAMN16246548, study PRJNA631951) | gut metagenome | biome: gut microbiome; feature: rumen; material: fiber-attached | host: Bos | place: Iran: Karaj | collected 2018-10
AGCTCACCGGCGATCTTGTACATATTCGGGATCATCAGGAGCAGACCCTGGGAAGCGGTATAGGTGGTGGTCAGAGCACCGGCATTCAGAGAGCCGTGAACCGTACCCGCAGCACCCGCCTCAGACTGCATCTCCTCAACCTTGACGGTCGTGCCGAAGATGTTTTTGACGCCCTGTGCAGACCACTGGTCAACATAGTCCGCCATCGGGCTGGAAGGCGTGATCGGATAGATACCGGCGACTTCCGTGAAGGCGTAGGACACATATGCAGCAGCATTGTTGCCGTCCATCGTCTTCTTCTTACGAACGATAGCCATAAGAATGTACCTCCATAATATAGTATAGTATTGAGCTGGGAATCTGCGCTGCAAAGCCGGGCTCTCCGGCGTCCGCACAGAATTTCGCTTATCTATTATAGCACAAATGTGCCGAAATGTAAAGCCCTTCCCCGATTTTCGATGATTTTCACAGAAAGATGCAGGACTGACAGCGGAGCATCTTGCTCTGGGTGCTATTTTTGTGCATTCTGATAGACAAATTTTGGATACAATCACGAAATTATTTGCAAAAAGACCGAAAAAAGGAAAAAACGGTTGACCTTTTGCTGCTTTTCGTGTATAATAAAGGCGGTGAAATAATGTAATGTTATTTTCACTCGTTTTGTTGTCTCCTTTCTTTTGTTCTACACATTTTGATTTGACCTCATTTTATTTCAAAGCAGAGCAGCCGCTCTGCTTTTTTTCATATCGGACGAACGTGCCGGAAAGGACATCGGGACATGAAATTCAGGTACACAAAAGCGGAGCTGAAGCAGAAGCTCCGGCCGTGGGTGCGTGCACTGACGAATCCGCACCTGCTGATTTCGGTCGGCATTGCATGGTTTATCACGAACGGCTGGGCGTACTGTGCAATCGGGTTGGGCGCGTTTCTGGAGATCGGCTGGCTGCTGAAAGCCGGTTCGGTCTGGGCGGCGATGCTCTGGGTGCCGGGAACGCCGGAAAAGCTGGTGACGTTTCCGATTGCGATTTTCATTCTGCGGCTGCTGTTCCCGAACGATACCCGTACGCTTGCGATGATCGACCGCAAATGGAAGGCCGCAAAGGATAAAACAAGGATAAAGTACCGGAAATTCAGGGAGAAGCTCCGCAGCAGACGGAACAAAGAGCTGCCGGAGAACAATCAGGACAAATAAAGGCCTGTTCAGGGGCGCGGATCAAAGGATCGGCGCCTTTTTCTGTGTACGGAAAAATTTATCAAAAAGCCTGTGATATTTTGCCCTCCTCAGTTGTTTTATAGGTGAAGGCTTCAACAAACCACAAGGAGCGAATCCATGGATCACGCACAAATGACCGCGATTTACCGTCGCATGAAAGACACCGTTTACCGCGCCGCGCTCTCCTACTGCCGCAATGTGCAGGACGCCGAGGACATCACGCATGACGTGTTCCTCATACGCTTCCGGCACGAGGCCCCGTTCCCTGACGACGAGGCGGAAAAGGCGTGGATGCTGCGCGTCACCGTCAACCGGTGCAAAAATCTGCTGCGCTCCTTCCGCAGACGGTTTTCCGTTCCGCTGGAGGACGCCGCACAGGTCTGTGTCACGGAGGACGAGCATACCGTCTGGGAGGCAGTGAACGCGCTCCCGGCCGCATACCGGCTGGTGATACATCTGTATTATTACGAGGGCTATTCCGTCCGTGAAATCGGGACGATTACCCGCAAAAGCGAAACTGCCGTCCAGACACAGCTTTACCGTGCAAGAAAGCTGCTGAAAAAGGCACTCGGAGAGGAGCTTGGATTATGAATATGCAGGATTACCGCCATGCCGCAGACCGCGTACACATCGCAGAGCACTGCGAGGAGGAGGTTTTGCGCATGACAACACAAACAGAACAGAAAACACGCAGGCCGCTGCTCCGCACCGCGACCGGCATTGCAGCCGCAGCCGCGTGCATCGGCGTAACGGGCGCGCTCGGGCTTGCGCTGTTTCACATGAACCGGGACGGAAACGAACTGACTGCCGCATCGCAGGATGAAACGGTTGCCGTTTCCGAAGTAACCGAACCTGACGGAACAGATTCCGTACCGGGGGACGGGGAAACCTATGAAGATTTTGTTTCCGCATACTATGAAAAGATCGCGGGGCATCCGGTCAGCTTTGACTGGTCGTCGCTCTGCGGCACGAATCTCAACGAGGTCTGGGAGTCGGAGGACGGAACGATCACGCTGAAAGCAGCTGTCACAGACGGCTATCAGGCGCAGTTCTTCTATACGTTCAGGCCGGATTTTGACTGGGATCATGCCGACGAGGAGGAGCGAAGCGGGCGGCTTCCGCGAATCACATTCGGTCCAGATACCACGCCTACTGTTCAGCTGGACGAAACCGTGCGCGGGGACGGAACCATCCGCTTTTATTGCTGTCTGCGGTCAATCATGAAGGCGGAACTGCTGCCGGAGGACGGCATTTGCAGCGCGGTTTTCATGCCTTCGTACCGGGCCGACGAGAAGTCTTATTCGTCGTCAAGGGAGAGCCGCACGGTCACGATCAATATGCCGGAGCAGATGCCGCAGTGGCGGGAGCTCAGTGATACGCTGCACCTTGTCAACGACGGCACCGCACTTTCAACCGACGTTTTGGAAGCAGATTACAGCTATGTGCTTGTCACGCCGCTCTGCGCATATCTGACAGACTGTCTGCCTGCGGAGCAGCTTGCAATCTGTGAGAAAGCAAAACACAACTTCGGCGGAATCGGAAGTCCGATCTGTGCAGGCTCTGCATCCGCAGATGCACTGACGCTGCAAGGTGACCGCATTTCCGTGCCGCTGAATCTGATTGAAAGCAGTGACGTATTTTACGGGGATTCGGCTTATCAGTTTATCGCAGAAGAATATCAGGAGGGACGTGATCCCGGGGACGGAAAGCTGTATGGCATTTGCCTGTTACAGTTCAAGGAGCCGCAGGATCTCTCTGAGGTCGCCGCAATGACATTTGCAAGCCCGGCGGACGGCACGGCTGTGTCTGTTGATCTGACACCCGAAAAGTTGCCGTTCACGTCAGAGCTTGACCCGGACTATGCAGAGATCAACCGCATCAGCGAGCCTGCGGAAACAACAATTATACAGGATGATGCTGCGCTTGGAGAAGCGCAGGGCAGCCTTGCTTAAGAGAGCGTATTTCAGCTAAGTATGCTTGATTGGTAGCCGGATATCTGCGACGGCCTGCCGGAATATCAGTGGACTGGGCTGGACGGTAACGTGTATTATTTCAACTTTTCCGGCGGCTGGGTATGGAGATATGAATCCAAACACCCGGGTGCAAATTTGAAAGAGGCGCAGCTGACAAAGGCGCTGGCCGCACTGCTGAACGAGTACAAAGAGAAATACGGACTGGCGGAGAACTCTTAGTTACCGCCTTTCAGATTAAAAAGCTGCCGGAGGACGAAACAGTCCTCCGGCAGAACAGACTGTCGATAAACTTGCGGAAACCAAAAATAAAAGTTTTTGGTCGAGCTTTTTCAAAAAGCTCGCGGGTCGAGGGCAGAGCCCTCGTCGCCCGTCGCAACGGGCGAAACTCCCCTGTGTTCAAGAGCTCGGCGGGCTTGGGGACCTGCGATAGAGGTCCCCATTCTTCAATAGCATCCGCAAAGCGGATACCTTTTTCGACAAACTGAGCTGCCGGAGGACGAAACAGTCCTCCGGCAGAAATTTTTTTGCATGTTTGCATGTTCTTTTTTGCGCAGATACGTCCGGAACATGCGTTCTCTGACCTGTGCGCCAAAAAAGCCGCGGTACGGCTGAGCGTATCGCGGCAGGATAACCAAAGATTTCCGGAGGGTATTGACAAGCCGGAAGGAATGGGATATAATAGTAGAATGCCTGAGTAGGCACAAGCGGCTTTTCTCCGCGTAATAGTATAGCATAGATTCTGCGGCTTGTCAAGTCCTTTTTTGTAAAATATGCAGGAAAGGCTGCCGCGGAGTGATGCGCCCTGATACAAAAGACAGGAGGTTTTTGCCCATGAGCCCTAAAACCAATCCGGACGTGCAGACGGCGGTCTCGGTCAAGGACGTTCAGGTCGGAAAAAACACACGTAAGAGCTTCGGCAAGATCGACGAGGTTTTGCAGATGCCGAACCTCATTGAGGTGCAGAAAAAATCCTACGAGTGGTTCCTGACCGAAGGTCTGCGCGAGGTGTTCCGCGATGTGGCGTCGATCAGTGATTTCAACGGCAATCTTCAGCTCAGCTTCATTGATTACCGCATCGACGACACGCCCAAGTATACCATCGCGGAGTGCAAGGAGCGCGACGCGACCTATGCTGCACCGCTGCGTGTCAAGGCGCGGCTCTGGAATCAGGAAACCGACGAGGTTACCAGCAGCGAGATCTACATGGGCGATATGCCCCTGATGACCGAGAGCGGTACGTTCGTCATCAACGGCGCAGAGCGCGTCATCGTGTCGCAGCTCGTCCGTTCCCCGGGTGTTTATTACAGCTTCACGCGCGATAAGTCGGGCAAAAGCCTGTTCACCACCACCGTCATTCCGAACCGCGGTGCGTGGCTTGAATATGAAATGGATTCCAACGACGTCGTTTCCGTCAAGATCGACAAGAACAGAAAAATTCCGATCACCAAGTTCATCCGGGCACTCGGCCTCGGCACGAATGAGGAGATCTTCGCGCTGTTCGGCGACGATCCCAGACTGAAGGCGACGATTGAGCAGAAGGAAGAGGGCATCACCGACGATGCCGAAAAGAATATCAACGAAGCGCTGATGGAGGTCTACAAGAAGCTCCGTCCGGGCGATCCCGCAACGATCGACGGCGCAAAGCAGCTCATCAACATGCTGTTCTTTGATCCGAAGCGCTACGACCTCTGCCGGTTCGGCCGCTATAAGTACAACAAGAAGCTCGGCATCGGCGCAAGACTGATCGGTCAGGTGCTGTCCAGACCGGTTGTCAGCTTCATGACCGGCGAGCTGATCGCGGATACCGGCATGAAGGTCACCGCAGAGCTCGCACAGCAGATCGAGCAGGCCGGCGTCTATGAGGCCTATGTCGAGGCGGAAGTCCGCGAAACGCATGTGGATGAGAAGAAGCATGAGCTGGTTGCGGAATTCGTCGAGCGCGAGGTCAAGGTGCTCGGCTCCGGCATGGTCGATATTACCCCGTATGCAGCGGCTGTCATCGACGGCTTCGATGCAGAGGAGCACGGCATCAATGAGAAGGTTTCCGCAAAGGTGCTGCTCAACCTGCTGGAGGAAGCAGACGGCGATGCGGAAAAGCTCAGCCAGCTGATCCGCACCAACAAGGATCTGCTCGTGCCGAAGCACATCGTCCGCGATGATATTTTCGCAACGATCAGCTATTTCTGCAACCTCTGCGACGGCATCGGCAGCACCGACGACATCGACCACCTCGGCAACCGCCGTATCCGTTCGGTCGGCGAGCTGCTTCAGAACCAGTTCCGCATCGGCTTTGCAAGAATGGAACGCGTCATCCGCGAGCGCATGAGCCTCCAGGCACAGGATGCCGAAACGCTCACCCCGCAGACGCTTGTCAATATCCGTCCGATCACTGCGGCCATCAAGGAGTTCTTCGGCTCCTCTCCGCTGTCGCAGTTCATGGATCAGAACAACCCGCTGGCAGAGCTGACGCATAAGCGCCGTCTGTCCGCGCTGGGCCCGGGCGGTCTGACCAGAGATCGCGCAGGCTTCGAGGTGCGTGACGTTCACTATTCGCACTATGGCAGAATGTGCCCGATTGAAACCCCTGAAGGCCCGAACATCGGTCTGATTTCCTATCTCGCATCCTTTGCCCGCATCAACATCTACGGCTTCATCGAGGCGCCGTACCGCAAGGTCGATAAGGCGACCGGTACGGTCACGGACGAGGTCGTTTACATGACTGCGGACGTCGAGGATACGTTCTATGTCGCACAGGCGAACGAGCCGCTCACCGAGGACGGTAAGTTCGCAAGACGCCGCGTTACTGCGCGTCACCGCGACCAGATCCTTGAATGCGATCCGTCGCTGATCGACTTCATGGATGTTTCCCCGAAGATGGTTGTTTCCGTTGCAACGGCAATGATTCCGTTCCTCGAAAACGATGACGCGAACCGCGCCCTCATGGGCTCGAACATGCAGCGTCAGGCTGTTCCGCTGCTCAAAACCGAGCGTCCGTTCGTCGGCACCGGTATGGAGTATAAGGCTGCCGTCGATTCCGGCGTCTGCGTCCTGGCGAAGGAAGCAGGTCTGGTCGTCAGCGTCAGCGCGGATGAAATCGTGATCAAGACCGGCGAGCGCGAGGAGGATCTCCGCCGCTATCAGCTGATCAAGTTCCAGCGCAGCAACCAGGGTACCTGCGTCAACCAGCGCCCGATTGTGGAAATCGGCGACCGCGTCGAGGCAGGACAGGTCATCGCAGACGGCCCTGCAACCTGCGACGGTGAAATCTCCCTCGGCAAGAACGCCCTGATCGGCTTCATGACCTGGGAAGGCTACAACTACGAGGACGCGGTTCTTCTGAATCAGCGCCTTGTCCGCGAGGATGTCTTCACCTCCGTTCATATCGAGGAATATGAGCTGGAGTGCCGCGATACCAAGCTCGGCGCAGAAGAAATCACCCGCGATATTCCGAACGTCGGTGAGGATGCACTGAAAGACCTCGACGAGGACGGCATCATCCGCATCGGTGCAGAGGTTCATGCAGGCGATATTCTCGTCGGCAAGGTCACCCCGAAGGGCGAAACCGAGCTGACCGCAGAGGAAAGACTGCTCCGCGCGATCTTCGGTGAAAAGGCGCGCGAGGTGCGTGACAATTCCCTGAAGGTGCCGCACGGCGAATCCGGCATCGTTGTCGATGTCAAGCGCTTTACGCGTGACAACTGCGACGAGCTCGGCCCGGGCGTCAATGAAATCGTCCGCTGCTATATCGCACAGAAGCGCAAGATCTCTGTCGGCGACAAGATGGCCGGCCGTCACGGAAACAAGGGCGTTGTGTCCCGCATCCTTCCGGAAGAGGATATGCCGTTCCTCGAAGACGGCACGCCGCTCGATATCTGCCTGAACCCGCTCGGTGTTCCGTCCCGTATGAACATCGGTCAGGTGCTCGAGGTTCACCTCGGCATGGCTGCAAAGGCACTCGGCTGGCACATCATGACGCCTGTTTTCGACGGCGCACACGAGGATGATATCCGCAAGTGCTTCCGTCTCGCACAGGAGCGCAATGATGCGATCAATGCCGAAAAGACCGAGCAGACCTTCAAGCTCGCGCCGATGGACAAGGTCATTGATACGACCTCGATTCCGCTCTCCGAGGACGGCAAGTTCACCGTCTATGACGGCAGAACCGGTGAAAAATTCGATAACCGCGTTACCGTCGGTTATATGTACTATCTGAAACTCCACCACCTCGTTGACGATAAGATTCACGCACGTTCCGTCGGTCCGTACTCACTGGTTACCCAGCAGCCGCTCGGCGGTAAGGCGCAGTTCGGCGGTCAGCGTTTCGGTGAAATGGAAGTCTGGGCGCTCGAGGCATACGGCGCAGCGTATACGCTTCAGGAAATCCTGACGGTCAAGTCTGACGATACGACCGGCCGTGTCAATACCTACGAGGCAATCGTCAAGGGTCAGAATGTGCCGAAGCCGGGTATTCCGGAATCCTTCAAGGTTCTGATCAAGGAAATGCAGTCGCTCGGTCTGGATGTCCGCGTCCTTGACGAGGATCATCAGGAGATTGATCTCAAGCAGAGCTTCGATGACGATCTCCCGCCGCGCGGTCCTTCCGACTTTGATGATGAAAATACCGCAGATACGACGCATTACGAGAACGAGGATATGGGTGCTGCCGGTTATAATACCGCAATGTACGGCGAAGATACCGAGACCCATGAAATCGACCACGATGCAGCAGATGCCTCTGCGGAGGACGAAGAGGATGAGTTCGGCTTCGATGATCCGGATGATTCCGCTGCCTATGAGGAGAACGCCGACGGCGACGATCTCTTCGGTGCAGACGATCTGTAATCCCGATCAATCGAACGAAACGGTAACTATGCGGCGCGGCTGCCCTGTGAAACGCTGCGCTGCATCCCCGACATATAACAAGGAGGGAACACTTTGGAATTCACCACCTTTGATTCCATAAAAATCGGTCTTGCTTCCCCTGAGCAGATTCAGAAGTGGAGCTACGGCAAGGTCGAGCGTCCGGAAACAATCAATTACCGTACCCAGAAGCCGGAAAAAGGCGGTCTGTTCTGCGAAAAGATCTTTGGACCGACCAAAGACTGGGAGTGCTACTGCGGCAAGTTCAAGAAGGTTCGCTTCAAGGGCAAGGTCTGCCCGAACTGCGGCGTTGAGATCACCAGAGCAAAGGTTCGCCGCGAGCGCATGGGTCATATCGAGCTCGCTGCGCCGGTCGCGCATATCTGGTACTTCAAGGGTACGCCTGCCTGCATCCGTCAGGTGCTCGGCGACCTCTCCCAGAAGGATCTGGAAGCTGTTATCTATTTCACAAAATATATTGTCACCGACCCGGGCGATCCGGATCCGGTGCATGAGGGTCAGTATGTGACCGGTCTCCTCAAGCAGCAGACACTGACGGAGGAGGAATATCAGCAGGCAAATGCGAAGAACCCCGGCGCCTTCAAGGCGGAGATCGGTGCGAGCGCAATCCTGCATCTGCTCCAGGAATTCAGCCAGGACCGCTATGATAAGTTCCGCGATCAGCTGATCTCCGAGGGCAAGCTCAGCCTCGAGCCGGATGAGCTCGAAGCCTGCCGCAACTGTGAGCTCGGCAAGAACTGCCGCGAGTGCTCCTTCTGCGCAGCCGCAGAGGATGAAGAATGGAAGAACAACCTCGTCATGGCTTGCGATCAGCTCAAGGAGGAAGTCAAGAAGCTCGATGAGAAATCGACCGGCAGAAGCACCGCGCAGAAATCCCAGAAGCGCGGCAAGCTGCTGAAGCGTCTCGAAATCCTCGAAGCATTCCGTCAGTCCGGCAACCGTCCGGAGTGGATGGTCATGACGATCCTGCCGGTCATTCCGCCGGATATCCGTCCGATGGTCATGCTCGACGGCGGCAGATATGCAACCTCTGACCTGAACGATCTCTATCGCAGAGTCATCAACAGAAACAACCGTCTCGAGCGCATGCTCCAGCTCAATGCACCGAGCATCATCGTCCGCAACGAGGCACGTATGCTTCAGGAAGCCGTCGATGCGCTCATCGACAACGGCAGACACGGCAAGGACGTCACCGGTCCGAACAACCGCAAGCTGAAATCGCTCTCTGATATCCTCAAGGGTAAGCAGGGACGTTTCCGTCAGAACCTGCTCGGTAAGCGTGTTGACTATTCCGGCCGTTCCGTTATCGTTGTCGGTCCGGAGCTGAAAATGTACCAGTGCGGTCTCCCGAAGGAAATGGCACTGGAGCTCTTCAAGCCGTTTATCTTAAAGCGTCTTGTCGATATGGGCAAGATTCAGAATATCAAGTCCGCCCGTAAAAAGGTTGACAGACCGGACGACGATGTCTGGGATGCACTCGAGCACGTCATCAAGGAGCATCCGGTTCTTCTGAACCGTGCACCTACACTGCACCGCCTCGGTATTCAGGCATTCGAGCCGGTTCTCGTCGAGGGCAGAGCGGTCAAGCTGCATCCGCTGGTCTGTACCGCATTCAACGCTGACTTCGACGGCGACCAGATGGCAGTCCACCTGCCGCTTTCCGCAGAGGCACAGGCTGAGGCGAGATTCCTCATGCTTGCTGCGAATAACCTGCTCAAGCCTTCCGACGGTAAGCCGGTTGCTGTTCCGACGCAGGATATGCTGCTCGGCTCCTATTACCTCACCATGGTCAAGGACGGCGAGCCCGGCGAGGGCAAGGTCTTCCGCGATGTCGATGAGGCGATGATGGCTTACGATGAGCACGATATCACGCTGCACTCCAAGATCAAGGTGCGTATGACAAAGGAAGTGGGCGGACAGAAGGTCTCCCGCATCATCGACTGCACCGCCGGCAGACTGATTTTCAATGAGATCATTCCGCAGAATCTCGGCTTTGTCAACCGCAGCGATCCCGAGCACGAATTCGACCTCGAAATTACGCAGGTCGTCAAGAAGAGCGTCCTCTCCAAGATCATCGACCAGTGCCTCAAGGTGCACGGCGTCACCGCGACCGCAGAGGTGCTCGACCGCATCAAGGCGCTCGGCTATAAGTATTCGACCCGTTCCGGTCTGACCGTTGCCGTCATTGACGCTGTCATTCCGCCGCAGAAGAAGGATATTCTTGCGGCTGCCGATGCAGAGGTCGATGCGCTCAATGAGCAGTATCAGTACGGCTATATCTCCGGCGAAGTCAAGTACGAGAAGGTTTGTAAGGTCTGGGCGGATGCGACCGATCAGATCACCGAAGCACTGAAAGCAAACTTCGACCCGTTCAACCCGATCAACATTATGGCGGATTCCGGTGCCCGTGGTTCGATTAACCAGATTCGTCAGCTCGCAGGTATGCGCGGACTGATTGCAAACACATCCGGTGCGACGATTGAAATTCCGGTTCGTTCCAATTACCGTGAAGGTCTGAACATTTCCGAATACTTCATCTCCAGCCGTGGTGCCCGTAAGGGTCTGGCTGATACCGCACTCCGTACTGCGGACTCCGGTTATCTGACCCGTCGTCTCGTTGACGTTTCGCAGGATGTTATCATCCGCGAGATCGACTGCGGCTCGACCGAGGGTATCGAAGTCTACTGCATCAATGACGGTGAGCGTGACCTCGAAACCTTGCAGGAGCGTCTCGTCGGCAGATATCTCGTTGAGGATCTCCGCGATGAGAAATCCGAGCTGTTCATTCCGAAGACCCGCGCAATGACCGCAACCGATGCACAGCGCATTGTCGATGCAGGCATCACGCATGTCACGATCCGTTCGGTGCTGGGCTGTAAGGCAAAGAAGGGTGTCTGCGCAAAGTGCTACGGCATCAACCTTGCAAACGGCAATCTGGTCTCCGTCGGTGAGGCGGTCGGTATCATCGCCGCACAGTCGATCGGTGAGCCGGGTACTCAGCTGACGATGCGTACCTTCCACACGGGCGGTATCGCAAACGCAGAGGATATCACACAGGGTCTTCCGCGTGTTGAGGAGCTGTTTGAATCCAGACGTCCGAAGAACGGCGCAATCCTTGCAAAGACCTCCGGTACAATCAGCATGTCCGAGGACAACGGCATCAAGACGATCATCATTCATGATCCGGAGACGAACACCGACTCCACGCCGTATACCATTCCGTATAACTACCACCTCGCTCCGAACATCAAGGACGGCGCTGAAATCCAGCGCGGCGGCAGACTGACCACCGGTTCGATCTATCCGATGGATCTGCTCGATATCCTCGGCGTTCAGGCGGTTCAGAACTATATCATCGAAGAAATCCAGTATGCATACCGTCAGCAGGGCGTTGGCATCAACGATAAGCACATCGAGGTCATCGTTCGCCAGATGATGCGCAAGGTGCTGATCGCCGATCCGGGCAGCAGCTATCTGCTTCCGGAGGCAATGGTCGATAAGCGCGAGGTCGAGACGATCAATGCAGGCATTCAGGCACGTATGGATGCAGGCGAGACCGATCTGCGCCTCGTTACCACCAGACCTTCGCTGCTCGGTATCACCAAGGCTTCCTCCTCCTCCGAGTCCTTTATGTCCGCCGCATCCTTCCAGGAAACGGCAAAGGCACTCACCGATGCCGCAATCAACGGCAAGAGCGATTACCTGCTCGGTCTGAAGGAGAATGTTATCATCGGTAAACTGATTCCTGCCGGTACGGGTATGGCACTGTACAACAATGTTCAGGTCGTCCGCGCAGACGGTTATCCGACCGATTATCAGCAGCCGCAGATGCCGCTGTAATGACCGATTCAAGGGGGATTCCGGCAGCGGAGTCCCCCTTGTGCTGTTCCTTTTCAGTGTTGAATTCCTGCGGCAAATCGGAATTTGTTGATATGGCGTGGATTATATTGGGGGCGCTGCCCTCAGCGTAGCCCATATCACACCGACAAACACCGGTTTATCATAGGGATACGATACTGGAAAGGGAATACCAAAAAAGGAGAACAGGCATGAACAAAAGAAAGGGTATGCGGCAGGGTACAGCGGTGCTTCTGACAGCAATTCTGCTGCTTTGCGGTACGGCGCTGCCGGTTTTTGCGGAGCCGGATGATCCCGCGGGTGATCCGGCAGTCACGGATGAAGCGGAGCAGACGACCGATGCAGCCGCCGATCCAGATGCAGAGACCGCAACCGGCACAGATGATACCACAACTGCGGAAACAACAACCGATACCACCACCGAGGGCACAACGACCGAGCGCACCGAAATGACGCCGCCCGATCCGCTTTCGGTGACAGAATATGAGGAGACAGCGGACGGCGGCATTTTGATTCGTTCCTTCCGCTGGACCTGTGAGAAAACGGTTGAGATTCCGGCACAGATCGACGGAAATCCGGTGACGGAAATCGGCGAATCTGCGTTCAAATACTGCTATGCGGATGTCGTCGTGCTGCCCGATACCGTGGAACGCATCGGAGACCGCGCCTTTGAGGGCTGTGCCTATTTGCAGGCGATGAATATTCCGAAGGAATGCGTCAGTATCGGCGCATCGGCGTTCGCGAGCTGCAAGTCGCTTGAGATCGTGACGCTGCCGGATACAGTGCAGGAGATCGGCAGGAATGCCTTTGCGGATACGCCGTTCCTTACGCAGCAGACCGGCGATGCACTCCTGCTCGGCAACGGCATCCTCTATGCCTATCGCGGAACGGCTGCCGATTATACTGTTCCGGAGCATGTGCGGATTATCGGCGCGGGTGCATTTGCTTCGTCGGAAACGCTGCGCAGTGTTGTGATTCCGGCAGGTGTGCAGCAGATTCAGCAGGGTGCATTTGCGGGCTGTACGTCGCTTTCGGAGATCACTGCGCCGGATACCGTGAGTTATCTTGCAGCGGATGCCTTTGCGGATACGAAATGGCTGACCGCAGGCAAGGAGGATTTCCGTATCCTCGGAAAAATGCTGATTGCCTATCAGGGAAAGGACAGCATCGCGGAGGTTCCGGACGGCGTGCAGATTATCAATGACGGCGCATTTGCGTCGCATAACGGGATTACGACCGTGCGGCTGCCGGAGAGCGTGCGTGAGATTCGTGACGGTGCATTCCGTGACTGCGGCTCTTTGCAGGTTGCGGAGTTCGGCGATCAGCTTGCAGTGATCGGTGCGGATGCCTTCTGCGGCTGCCGGACGCTGAATTATCTGCGGATCGGGCATGCGCTGGAAACAATCGGCGACCGTGCATTTGCGGGCTGTCCGAATCTGATTGAGGTATATCTGCCTGACACGGTCAGGACAGTCGGCGCGCAGTCATTCGGCTACAGCTACGATGCAGAGACGGGCTGCCGGCGCATAAAAAATGAACTGACGCTCTATGCAAATTCGTCGGTGATCCGCTCGTATGCGGAGGCTGAGGGGATTCAGCACGAACCGCTGCCGGATGCGGAAAATACCGCGCCTGCGCCGCTCGTGACCGAGCCGGAGAATGCAAGCCGCGGCATGGGAAAAGTACGCGGTAAGGCGTGGATTCCCGCGGCACTGCTCGGCGGTGTGCTGGTTCTGGTCGGCGGCATCAGCTTTGCCGTCCGCCGCAAAAAAGAATCTGCTCTGGATTGACCGGATGGATTCATCCCGCCGAAAGTTGATATATGCAATGATATAGATAAACCGCTCATTTTTCGCGTAATTGCGTGAAATGAGCGGTTTTTTCTATGCGCTGATTCTATGCTGTATACCAAAAAAGCCGCCTGCGTACACGACATACGCAGGCGGAATGATATATTTGGAGATTAGAAATTCGGAGAAATTACTTCTCAGCGAGCTTGGTGAGATATGCGTAACGATCCTCAGCAGTCTTCTCAGCCTTCTCAAACAGTGCCTTTGCACGCTCCGGGAAGGAACGGGTCAGAGCGCTGTAACGAGCCTCGCCCATGATGAAGTCCTGATAAGACTCGGTCGGAGCCTTGGAATCGAGCTGGAACGGATTCTTGCCCTCAGCTGCGAGTCTCGGATCGAAGCGGAAGTTATTCCAGTAGCCGCACTTGACAGCCTTTTCCATTTCAGCCTGGCAGTTGGTCATGCCGCCCTTGATGGAGTGCATCTCGCACGGTGCATAGCCGATGATGAGGGACGGGCCCGGATAAGACTCAGCCTCTTTGATTGCCTTGAGCGTCTGGTTCATGTCAGCGCCCATAGCGATCTGTGCAACATAGATGTAGCCGTAGCTCATTGC
>JAEEGL011430162.1_pt1 | contig 14331 bp, 14 predicted proteins | sample 9134231 | NCBI WGS metagenome assembly JAEEGL01 (sample SAMN16246548, study PRJNA631951) | gut metagenome | biome: gut microbiome; feature: rumen; material: fiber-attached | host: Bos | place: Iran: Karaj | collected 2018-10
ATATAGTTCCAGATGAGTTGGAAGAGCAGGTTACAGAAGGGGTTCAAGTAGTTATTCCTTTCGGTCAGGGGAATCGTGCTATCACAGGTTACGTGGTAGGTTGCCATGACAAGCCGGGTTTCGATGTCGCTAAGCTGAAGCCTATTGCGAGAGTTGTAAAGGACAGTATCGCCATAGAGTCTCAGCTTATTTCTTTGGCTGCCTTTCTAAAACGTAATTACGGTAGTACCATGAATCAGGCGCTTAAGACTGTCATTCCTATTAAGAAAAAAGAGAATGAGAAGATGAAGAAGGAAATCTCTCTTGCCATCTCTTTGGAACAAGCGAAGATAGAGCTGAATGAGCTCATGGCCAAGCCAAGACACGCTCTGGGTAAGGAGCGTCTCTTAAGAGAACTTCTGGAAGTAGACACTCTTGACTGGGAGCTTGCCACTAAAAAGCTGCAGGTACCTACGGCCAATATTCGCGATTTGGAGAAGAAGGGGATTGTCCACATTGAATCGGTGAGAACCTTCCGTAATCCACATCTTAATAAAGATGTTAACAGAAAGCAGATTACACTTAATGAGGAGCAGGAGGCGGCAGCTGAGCAGATAAAGGCAGATATAGACACAGGACGTCACAAGACTTATCTTATCCACGGCGTCACAGGCTCAGGTAAGACAGAAGTCTATATGGATGTTATGGAGCATGTGATTAATCTGGGCCAGCAGGTCATCGTGTTGATTCCTGAGATTGCTCTCACATACCAGACTGTTATGCGCTTTTACACTCGTTTTGGTGACAAGGTCAGCATATTAAATAGCCGCATGTCTCCAGGGGAACGCTTTGATCAGTTCGAGCGTGCCAAATCAGGTGAGATTAGTATTATGGTAGGTCCTCGTTCTGCATTGTTCACACCATTTGCAAACCTTGGGCTTATTATCATAGACGAGGAACACGAGCCAAGCTACAAATCAGAGGTCATCCCAAGGTATCATGCCAGAGAGACTGCAGTATACAGGGCAAAGCTATCAGGCGCTACAGTTATTTTAGGCTCTGCCACTCCTAGCTTAGAGGCGTATAGTAGAGCCACAGCGGGAGAGTATCAGCTTATTACTCTTCACAATAGGGCTATGGGACAGGAAATGGCCACCTGCGAGATTGTAGATCTTCGCGCAGAGCTTCAGTCAGGCAATCGTTCCATGATTAGCCGCAGGCTGAAAGAACTGATGGCTGACAGATTAAGCAAAAATCAGCAGATTATGCTGTTTTTAAATAGAAGAGGCCTGATGGGCTTCGTTTCTTGTAGGGCATGTGGTCATGTGTTAAAATGTCCACATTGCGATGTGGCCCTGCATCTTCACAGTGGCGGTATCATGAAATGCCACTATTGTGGATTTACTACAAAAGCAGCGAAGATTTGTTCTAGCTGCGGCAGTAAATACATCGGCAGCTTCAAGGCTGGTACACAGCGTCTGGAGGAGATTGTAAAGGAAGCATTTCCACAGGCCAGAGTACTTCGCATGGATGCTGATACCACCTCAGGCAAGAATGGTCATGAGGAGATTTTGGCAGCCTTTGCAGCCCACGAAGCAGACGTGCTTATTGGCACACAGATGATTGTTAAGGGGCATGATTTTGCCAATGTTACATTGGTAGGAATCATCGCAGCAGATATATCGTTGAACGAATCTGATTTCCACAGCGGAGAGCGTACCTTCCAGCTTCTTACACAGGCTGTTGGGCGTGCTGGTCGTGGCGTTGAGCCTGGTATAGCTGTTATTCAGACATATCAGCCAGAGAACTACGCAGTGGTTTCATCGGCAAATCAGGATTATGACAGCTTCTATTCACAGGAGATAGCCTACAGAAGACTTTTGTCATATCCACCTTGCTCACACATGCTTGGTATTCAGGTTAGTTGCGATAAACAAAAGGATGCGTATGGTCAGGCCGATGTTCTGGCGGACCTGATTAGACGAACCGACCCTGAAATTGTTATAATGGGTCCGGAGGATGCCTACATCGGAAAGCTAAAGGATGTTTACCGCAGGGTAATCTATCTCAGGGCAGATGATTATGACAGACTCGTCCGCATAAAAGATGCAATCGATAAATTTTTATTAGAACAAAAACAATATCGAAACACCAGCACATGGTTTGATTTCGATCCAATTAACACACTTTAGAAAGAGGTATAAAATGGCAGTTTTAGATATTAGAGAATATGGTAAGGACGATGTCCTTTTAAAGACATGTAAGCCTGTAAAGGAGCTTACTCCAAAGCTTAAGACATTAATCGAGGATATGTATGACACAATGTATGATGCAGATGGTGTAGGTCTTGCAGCACCTCAGGTAGGCGTACTTCGTCGTATCTGTGTTATCGATATCGGTGAGGGGCCTGTTACTCTTATCAATCCAGTAGTACTTGAGACATCAGGAGAGCAGACAGGTAACGAGGGATGCCTCTCAGTTCCAGGAAAGACTGGTGTTGTTACACGTCCTAACTACGCTAAGGTTAAGGCTCTCAATGAAGATATGGAAGAGATTATCGTAGAGGGCGAGGAGCTTATGGCTCGCGCACTTCTTCATGAGATTGATCACCTTGATGGCCACATCTACACAGAGAAGGTAGAGGGGGAGCTTTACGACGTAGAAGATTTAGTTGAAGAAATCGACGAGGACGAGGAGTAATAAATGAAAGTTGTTTTCATGGGTACACCGGATTTCGCGGTGGAGACTTTAAAAGCAATATATGAGGCAGGTCATGAGATTATTTTAGTAGTATCTCAGCCAGATAAACCAAAGGGACGTAGCGGAAAGCTTCAGCCTACTCCTGTTAAGGAATTTGCTGTAGAGCACAACATCCCAGTTTATCAGCCAGTTAAAATCAGAGCTGAGGAGTCTGTAGAGTATCTTCGTAAATACGAAGCAGATGTATTCGTTGTAGCAGCATTCGGTCAGATTTTACCAAAGGTAATTCTTGATATGCCACGCCTTGGCTGTGTAAATGTTCATGGTTCACTTCTTCCAAAGTACCGTGGCGCTGCACCTATACAGTGGGCTGTTATCAACGGCGAAAAGGTTTCTGGTAACACCACAATGCTCATGGGACCAGGTCTTGATGATGGAGATATGCTCCTCAAGTCTGAAATAGAATTGGCTGCAGACGAAACAGGTGGAAGCCTTTTCGATAAGCTTGCTATTGATGGTGGAAAGCTTGCAGTAAAGACTATCGAAGCATTAGAGCGTGGAGAGATTACACCAGAGCCTCAGGACGAATCTCAGGCTACACATGTAGGTATGATTTCTAAGGATATGGGAAATATCGACTGGACAAAGCCAGCTGTGGAGATTGAGCGTCTTATCAGAGGTCTTAATCCATGGCCATCAGCATTTACATTTGTAGATGGAAAACAGCTTAAGCTTTGGAAAGCTACTGTAGTAGAAAAGTCTGGTGAGCCAGGCACTATCATAGATGTTAATAAAAACGGTTTTACCGTAGCCTGTGGAGATGAAGCACTTGAGATTAATGAGCTCCAGCTGGAAGGCAAAAAGCGTATGGCATCAGGAGATTTCCTCAGAGGCTATAGCATTGAAGCAGGTAAGAGGTTTGTAAATGGCAGGGATTAATTTAAGAGAAATCGCCATGGAGATTGTCATAGAGATTCTTGAAAATGGTCAGTTTTCCCACATCTATCTAAAGGCAGTTTTAGATAAGTATGGGTACCTCGAGAAGAACGAGAGAGCCTTTTTGAATCGTCTTGTAAATGGTACAGTGGAGCGAAAGCTTCAGCTGGATTACATTATCGACAGCTTCTCTAAAACAAAAGTTAAAAAGATGAAACCTCTCATTCGCACTATCATGCGTATGGGAGTTTATGAAATTTATTATATGGATGCAGTTCCAGATTCTGCTACCTGCAACGAATACGTTAAGCTTGCCAAAAAGCGTGGCTTCGCAGGTTTATCAGGATTTGTAAATGGCGTTCTTAGAAATATCGCCAGAGAGAAATCCCACATGGAATTCAAAGAATTGTGGACAAAGTATTCTATGCCACAGTGGATTGTTGATAAGTGGATTGCAGACTATGGCAAAGAGCAGACAGAAGAAATACTTAAGGGCTTCCTTGAGCCAGAGGAGCTTTGCATTAGGGGAAATCTTAATAAGATTTCACGAGATGATTTAGCAGAGCGTCTTAAGAAGCAGGGTATTTCGGTTCGTATATGCGATACAGTTGAAAGTGCATGCTATATTTCAGATTATGATTCATTAGCAGCTATTCCAGAGTTCATCGAAGGATTGTTTTATGTGCAGGACTATTCTTCGCAGCTGGTTTCTTACATGGCAGGAGTTGCAGCAGGACAGCAGGTTATCGATGTGTGTGCAGCACCTGGCGGAAAGGCACTTCACTGTGGAGAGCTTGTGGCAGATGGCACTGTCATAGCACGAGATCTTACAGAGCAGAAGGTAGCATTGATTCAGGAAAACATTAACAGAACTGGTGCTAAAAACGTGACAGCTCAGCAGTGGGATGCCACAGTTTTAGATGAAGACTCGATTCGTAGATACGATACCGTTATTGCGGATTTACCATGTTCAGGTCTTGGTATTATCAGAAAGAAGCCTGACATCAAATACAATCAGACAGAAGAATCTTTAGCAGAGCTTGCAAAGCTTCAGAGTCAGATACTTGATACGGTGTGTCAGTATGTGAAGGATGGCGGTACACTTTGCTACAGCACCTGCACTATAAATAAAGATGAAAATGAAAATCAGGTTGAGGCATTTCTTAAGGCTCATCCTGAATTTGAGAAAAAGGAAATGCAGCAGCTTTTCCCTAACAAAGAACACGATGGATTTTTTATATGTGTAATGAAAAAGAATTAACCGATATTCGGTCATTAAATTTAACAGAGCTTACAGACTATGTAACAACAGAGCTTGGAGAGCCCAAATTCAGAGCGAAGCAGCTCTATGAGTGGATGCATCAGCATCTGGCTCAAGACTATGACGAGATGAAGAACATTCCAAAGTCACTTAAAGAAAAGCTTCAGGCCAACTGCAATTATCATCCTCTTAAGAAGATTGATATGCAGGTATCAAAAATCGATGGCACTCGTAAGTATCTCTTTGAGCTTTACGATGGTCAGATGGTGGAAAGTGTTTGGATGAGCTATAAGCACGGCAACTCAGTGTGCATCAGCTCCCAGGTAGGCTGTAAGATGGGATGCCGTTTTTGTGCATCTACTCTTGATGGATGGGTTAGAAATCTTACTCCATCAGAGATGCTTGGACAGATTTATGCTATCCAAAAAGACACAGGAGAGCGTGTGTCAAACCTTGTAGTTATGGGTACAGGTGAGCCTATGGACAACTACGATAATATCGTTAAGTTTGTCCGTCTTCTTTCAGATGAAAATGGCTTAAATATTTCACAGCGAAATATTACAGTCAGCACCTGTGGTATTGTTCCACGTATTAAGCAGTTGGCAGAGGAAGATTTGACAATCACTCTTGCCATTTCTCTTCACGCACCAAATCAGCAGAAGAGAGCAGAGCTTATGCCAGTAGCTAATAAATATGAGATTCATGAGCTTATTGATGCCTGTGAGTACTACTTTAAAAAGACAGGTCGCCGCATCACTTTCGAGTATTCCCTTGTGGGTGGAGTCAATGACAGAGATGAGGATGCGGCAGAATTAGGTCAGCTTATAGGACATCTTAATTGTCATGTAAATCTCATTCCGGTTAACCCTATTAAGGAGAGAGATTTCGTTAGTCCTTCAATGGATAGAGCCTATGCATTCCAAAAAAAGATTGAAAAATATGTCAATAATGCTACTATTAGAAGGGAAATGGGCCGCGATATAGATGGGGCCTGTGGACAACTTAGAAAGAGGCATTCAGATGCCTTGAAAGGGAATAATTAATGATAAGTTACAAGATAACTGATGTTGGCGTCAAGCGGAAAGTCAACCAAGACACCGTGTATGCTAATGACAGTGGAATTGGCAATTTACCAAATCTATATATAGTTGCCGACGGCATGGGCGGAGAACTGGCAGGTGATTATGCCTCAGCAAAATGTGTCGAGATTGTTGTAGATGGTGTCAGAAATTCCAGAGAGTCAGAGCCTGTAAAAATTCTTGAGCAGGCAATTCAATCAGCAAATCAAATAATATATCAGGAGTCAAAAAGTGATTCGGCAAAGGCTGGAATGGGTACCACTTTGGTCTTGGCCACATTTATTGATGGGCATATTTATGTGGCAAATGTCGGTGACAGCCGTCTTTATGTAGCTACAGTTACCAAGCTTTTACAGATTACCAAGGATCATTCTGTGGTAGCAGAGCTTGTGCGTACAGGAGAGCTTGATGAGGACGATGCTCGAACAGATAAGCGCAAGAACATGATTACAAGAGCCATTGGTGCAGAAGAAAAAATTACCCCTGATTATTTTGATGTAATATTAAGGGGCGGAGAAAAAGTTTTACTTTGTTCCGATGGTCTTACAAATATGGTTGAAGATAGTGATATCTATTCAGTCATAACAGCAGCAGGTTCTCTGGAGTCCAGGGCGAAGGAGTTAATCCAGCGAGCTAACAGTAATGGTGGTAAAGATAATATTTCGGTTATTATTATAGAATAGATATCGAGTAGAAGGAGAATACATGATTACACAAGGCGTATTTATAGCAGATAGATATGAAATTATAGATAAGGTCGGCTCAGGCGGAATGTCTGATGTTTATCGCGCAAAGGATCATATCCTTGGACGTGAAGTTGCTATTAAGATTTTAAAACCAGAATTTTCCGAGGATGCAACATTTGTTGCTAAGTTTAGAACAGAAGCTCAGTCAGCAGCAGGTTTAGAGCATCCCAATATCGTTAATATATATGATGTAGGTTCTGAGAACGGTATGTACTTCATCGTTATGGAGTATGTAGAAGGAATCACTCTTAAGACTTACATTGAGAAGAAGGGGCAGCTTAATTTTAAATAGGCAATCTCTATTGCAATCCAGGTTGGTCGTGGTATTGAGGCAGCTCATCAGAAGGGCATCATCCACCGTGACATTAAGCCACAGAATATTATCATTTCTACAGAGGGTAAGGTTAAGGTTACAGATTTTGGTATTGCCCGTGCAGCCAGCTCAAACACTATTCATGCAGATGTTATGGGTTCTGTTCACTATTCATCACCAGAGCAGGCTAGAAATGGTTTCGTAGATGGAAAGAGTGATATCTATTCACTTGGTATCGTTATGTATGAGATGGTTACAGGTCGTGTTCCATTTGATGGCGACAACACTGTAGCTATCGCTATTCAGCATCTTCAGGAGGAGATGGTTGCACCTAGCGCATATGCACCAGACCTTCCTATTTCACTTGAGAAGATTATCCTTAAGGCTACCATGAAAAAGGCAGACAGACGTTATGCCACTATTTCAGATATGCTTATGGATTTAAAGAAGGCTCTTGTTAGCCCTAACGAAGATTTCGTTACTATTGTAGAGTCAGATCTTGGTCAGACACGTGTTATGCATAAGGTTACTCCAGAGCAGGAGGAGACTCTTACAAAGCGTGCTGCAGAGGCTCTTACTTTCAATGATGATTATGATGACGAGTACTATGATGATGAGTACTACGATGACGAATACTATGATGACGACGATTATGATGATGAAGAGGAAGATTCTAAGATGGATCGTATCCTTACAATCTCAGGTATTGTTGCAGCTATAGCAATCGTTACAATTCTTGTAGTTATCGCTGGCAATTTTGTAGGCCTTTTCAGTTTTGGTTCAAAGAAGGTCACAATGATTAATGTAGTAGGTACTCAGTACGAGGAAGCTCTTCAGCAGCTTGAGGATCTTGGTCTTACAGATAAGAATGTAGTTGTATCTTACGAAGATAACAATGATGTGTCAGATGGAATCATCACAGAGCAGTCTGTTCCAGAGGGCAAGGAATTCTCTCTCAGCGACACACTTCGTCTTACAGTTGAAGGTTCTGATGGATCATCAGATTCAGGAAAATCAGAGTCAAAGGAGTCAGAGTCTAGCTCATCTTCTGATGGAACAGTTTCAGTTCCTAGTGTTGTTGGTATGACACAGGCAGATGCTACACAGACACTTAGCAATTCGCAGATTGTAGTTACAAGCACTACTCAGGAGTTCTCAGAGGACGTTCCAACCGGTTCTGTTGTAAGTCAGTCTATCGAGGCAGGCGAAAAGGTAACACCTAACACAAGCATTACTCTTGTAATCAGCAAGGGCAAGGAAGATGTTACATATAGCTACAGCATTCCAAATCCATATGATGGCGAGTGCACATATGAAATTGTTGAGCTTGGTAAAACAGGAACAATACCAAAGAATGGTTCTATAAATATTTCAGAGGTTAAGGTTGATACTCTCACAGTTACACTTACTTACACACCTTTATATCTTTCAGGTGATGGAAGTATGAAGCCAAATCCAAACGCTACAGAGACATCAACTCAGACTGTTAAGGGAACACCAAACTAATTTATGACAGGAAAGATAATTAAAGGTATCGCTGGATTCTACTATGTTCAGGTAGAATCCGGTGTATACGAGTGCAAGGCAAAGGGTGCCTGCAGAAAAGAGAAAATAAAGCCTCTTGTAGGGGACGACGTGGAAATCGACGTTATTTCAGAAGAGGAAATGACGGGCAATGTTATCAACATTCTCCCAAGAAAGTCTGAGCTTATCAGACCTGCTGTGGCGAATGTAGATCAGGCATTGCTCATTTTTGCTACTAAAAGCCCTGAGCCTAATCTCAATCTTTTAGATAGATTTTTATGCATGATGGAAGAGCAGGATCTTCCAATCATTATTTGTTTCAACAAGGACGATCTTGCTGATGAAGGTTTTCAACAGCAGATGCGAGACACATACGAGCCTGCAGGTTACAGGGTAATATTTACCTCTGCAAAGGAAGAAGCAGGCATCGATGCTATTAAAGAAATCTTAAAGGGAAAGACTTCCACTGTTGCAGGCCCATCTGGCGTTGGTAAGAGTTCTATCGTTAATATTCTTACTGAAGGTCAGGTTATGGAAACTGGCGAGGTTTCCGAGAAAATCGGCAGAGGAAAGCACACCACAAGACATTCAGAGCTTTTATATCTTGGTGATGATACATACATAATGGACACGCCGGGATTTTCATCACTGTTTGTACCGAAGGTGGATCCAGTGGATTTATACAGGCTGTTTCCTGAGTTTATAGAGCCTGCTGAGAATTGTAGATTTACAGGCTGTGCTCATCATAAGGAGCCAGACTGCGGAGTTAAGGCGGCAGTAGAGTCAGGAGAGATTGCAGCCAGCCGATACGAAAACTATCTACAGATTTACTCTGAGATGGTTGAACAACAAAATAATAAATATCGATAGGAGAAGACCATGGAAAAATGTCTGGCACCATCAATTTTATCTGCGGATTTTGGAATAATTAAGGAGCAATTGGAACTTATTGACGAAGCAGGCGCACAGTACGTTCATTTTGACGTAATGGATGGAGTATTTGTTCCTAGCATTAGCTTTGGAATTCCGGTTCTTCGTACTATACGTAAATACACAGACAGACTTTTTGATGTGCATCTTATGATTGTAGATCCTGAACGTTACATTAAGGATTTTGTTGATGCTGGAGCGGATATTATTACAGTTCATGCCGAGGCATGCAAGCATCTTGATGCCACAATAGATTTAATTAAAAAATCAGGAGTGATGGCAGGTGTTGCCATCAACCCAGCTACTCCGCTCAGTGAGATTCAGCATGTTCTTGAAAAGGTAGATATGGTCCTCATCATGACTGTTAATCCAGGCTTTGGTGGACAGAGTCTTATCCCCTACACCATTGATAAGGTGAGAGAGCTTTCTGTTAAGGCACGTCAGAAGAAACTGAAAATAGACATCGAGGTGGACGGCGGAATTAACGACGACACAATTGAGGATGTATTAGAGGCTGGTGCCAATATTATAGTTGCAGGCTCAGCTGTATTTAATGGCGATATTAAGGCTAACGCTGAGAGATTATTGGAGAAAATGCAGTGATAGTAGTTATAATTGCAGGCGGCAATATTGATGAAAAGTTTATAGGAGGATTCATTGAGGACTTAGATGAGTCCTCCTTATTTTTGATTGCATGCGACAAGGGTTATGAAGCATGCGAACGCATGGGTATTAAGCCAGATGTGTTGATAGGTGATTTTGATTCGGCATCTGGGGATGTTAGTGGCAGCGCAGAAAAGGCTGGTGTTCAGGTGATTAGACTTAATCCTGTAAAGGATGATACTGACACTGAGGCGGCTTTGGATTTGGCGATAAAAAAGACTACAGAGGAGGATGAGATTTTCCTTCTTGGAGTCACAGGAACTCGTATTGATCATGTCCTTGGAAACATCAGTCTTGTTGGAAAGGGATTACTTGCTGACAGGGAAGTTACCATGTTGGATTCCCACAACTCCATTCAAATGATAAAGCCTGGTGAAACCTATATTGTGGAAAAGGATTATCAGTTTGGAAAATATATATCTGTATTTCCTTATATGGGGCCAGTAAAAGGGCTTAATATGACTGGCTTCAAATATCCCGTGAAAGATGGTGAGATTCATGGATTTAGTACACTTACTGTCAGTAATGAACTTGCAGAGGATGAGGGAGTCATAACTATAGAAGAGGGGACGCTAATTGTAATTGAGTCGTTAGACTAATACTTGGCTTGTGGTAGGTGTCATGGACGTTAAAGAAATTGTGAGAGGCTTATTTCAAAGAAAGATGGTTGTATTACTAGTTGCGATAGTTCTGCTTTTTGTGGTGCTTTTTAATTCGGGTATGTTTGGCGGTGAGGATACAAGAGTGCGTATCACCTGTGCTGGAGACAGTCTTACATACGGAAGTGGTGTTTTAAAAACAAGGGAAATTGATTCGTATCCATCTCAGCTTCAGGTAAAGTTAGGAACAAGTTATTTGGTATCAAATTACGGTCTTAGAAACGCTACAGCGTCTGCAAGTGGAGATTTACCATATGTGGAATCAGCAGAGTATAAGGAGTCGCTAGAGTCTAAGCCAAATATTGTTATTTTGATGCTTGGAACCAATGATACAAAGACATATAACTGGAATCCTGAAGAGTATAAAGAAGGTCTTCTTAATCTGGTTAAGAGTTACCAGAATCTTGAAGGGAAGCCTGTAGTTTACCTTATGCGTAGCCCATATTGTTTTCCTATAAAAAACAGGGAGCAGGCAGAGTATAGTGTTCAGAATGACATCGTAAATGGTGAGCTTGGCGAGATTATTTCATCTGTAGCAGAAGAGGCAGGTATCAATGTCATTGATTTAAAAGCTGTAACTGTTGGTAAGGAATACCTCTACACTGATGGAATACATTTTACTGCTGAAGGCTATGATCTGATTTCAGATACTGTATACAAAGAGATAAAGAAAATAGTTAAGGAAGAAAGTAAATAAGAAAAATTTATGAACCCCATTGACAGATAAAGTTGATGGGGTTATATTTATATCAATATATGAACAATCATTCAAATGTTCAGACGAGGAGGAAATATAAATGAAGAAAACTTATAAGATTGAAGTTGATTGCGCTAACTGTGCAAATAAGATGGAGCAGGCTGCTAAGGATACAGCTGGGGTTGCAGATGCATCTGTAAATTTTATGGCACTTAAGATGAGTGTAGAGTTCGAGGATGGGGCAGATGTAAAGGCTGTTATGGATGAGGTCCTTAAGAATTGTAAAAAGGTTGAGGACGACTGCGAGATATTTTTATAAGAAATAGGTGATGGCATGAATAAGAAACAGAAGAAGGTTTTATATAGAATAATAATTGCAGCAGTATTGATGGTGGCTCTGTTGCTTCTTCCACTTGAGGAAGGTAGCATCATCAGATTTGTTTTGTTTTTGCTCCCTTACTTTGTAATAGGCTATGATATATTGCAGAAGGCATTTAAGGGTATCAAAAATAAACAGGTATTTGATGAGAACTTCCTTATGGCAGTGGCTACTGTTGGCGCTATGGCTCTTGGCGAATACACCGAGGGTGTTGCAGTTATGTTGTTCTATCAGATTGGAGAGCTGTTTCAGTCATATGCCATCGGAAAGAGCCGTAGGAATATTTCAGCCCTTATGGATATCAGACCTGATTATGCTAACCTGAAGCAAAATGGTGAACTCGTTCAGGTTGATCCAGATGAGGTTGAAATCGGAAGTGAGATAGTGGTTCAGCCAGGTGAAAAGATACCTATTGATGGTGTTGTTATCGATGGTTCAGCCAGCCTCGACACAGCTGCTCTCACAGGCGAGAGCGTGCCTAGAAGTGCTAAGGTAGGAGATGATGTTATATCTGGCTGTATCAATATGTCAGGTGTGCTTACAATCCGTACTACAAAAGAATTTGGCGAATCTACAGCTTCTAAGATTTTGGATTTGGTGGAGAATGCTTCATCTAAGAAATCTAAGCCAGAGAATTTTATTTCAAGATTTGCCAGAGTTTATACACCAGTTGTATGTTACTCTGCATTGGCACTTGCTGTATTGCCACCAGTAATCAGACTTATTATTGGTATGGATCCACTTTGGACACAGTGGATTTACAGAGCTCTTACATTCCTTGTTATTAGCTGTCCATGTGCACTTGTAATTAGTATTCCGCTTACATTCTTTGCAGGAATCGGTGGCGCCAGCCATGCAGGTGTTCTTGTTAAGGGTTCTAATTATTTAGACTTATTATCACGTGCTAAATATGTTGTAATGGACAAGACAGGCACACTTACAGAAGGTGTATTTCAGGTTACAAAGATTGTGACATCAGATATTTCTGAAGCTGAGCTTTTAGAGAAGACAGCCATGGCAGAGGTATTCTCTAATCACCCTATTTCAAAGAGTCTTAAAGAGGCTTATGGCAAGCCAATAGATTCATCAAAGGTTGTTGATGTTCAGGAGGTTGCAGGAGCTGGAATTAAGGCTAATGTGGATGGATTAGAGGTGGCAGCTGGTAATGAAAAGCTGATGTTATCTTTGGGACTTTCTGTTAATAATGTAAGTGAGCCAGGTACTGTGATTCATGTGGCTATTGCTGGCCAGTATAGGGGATACATACTTATCTCAGATAAGCTTAAATCTACTTCTAAGGAAGCTATCCAAGCATTGAAGAAGGCTGGAGTAAAAAAGACTGTTATGCTTACAGGAGACAGCAAACAGGTGGCAGATATTGTTGCAGCAGATTTAGGACTTGATCAGGTTTACTCAGAGCTTCTTCCAGCTGACAAGGTTACAAAGGTGGAAGAGCTGTTAGAATTAAAACAGTCAAAGGAACAGCTGATTTTCGTCGGAGACGGAATCAATGATGCACCAGTATTGTCCAGAGCAGATATTGGTGTTGCAATGGGTGCATTAGGCTCAGATGCAGCTATAGAGGCTGCAGATATCGTTCTTATGGATGATGACCCAAAGAAGATTGCAAAGGCTATTGGTATTGCCCGTAAGTGCATGAGAATAGTTTATGAGAATATATATTTTGCAATTGGAATCAAGGTGGGTTGCCTTATTCTTGGAGCTTTTGGTATAGCCAACATGTGGGCTGCTATTTTTGCAGACGTTGGAGTTATGGTTATTGCAGTTTTAAATGCAATTAGAGCGTTAAGAGTGAAGTAAACTGTGTTATAGTAGTACTATAATATTTGAAATGGAGTACATATATGGGAAAGCATGTAGAGTGTTGTGAAGAACATTGTGTTCATAAAAATTTAGTAGATAAGGTATTAGCAGAACTACCAGATGAGGATGCTCTATATGATTTGGCAGAGCTTTTTAAGGTATTTGGTGATAGCACAAGAGTGAGAATCCTTGTTGCTTTATTCGAAGCGGAGCTCTGCGTATGTGATATTTCAGAGAGCCTTGGAATGACCCAGTCTGCAGTATCTCATCAGCTCCAGATTCTTCGTACTAATAAGCTTGTAAAGAGCCGACGCGAGGGTAAGCAGATATACTACAGCCTCGCCGACGAGCACGTTGTAACGATTATCGCACAGGGCTTGAGTCATATTCTGGAATAGCTTGTAGGTATCAATCTCAATACAAAAAGAAGTTGTCGGAATTTCAGAAACTTCAGGTTAAAATCTAACAATTAAATTTGAAAAAAGTTGTTGACATTAACGCTATTCTCCTATATACTTCTTTTTGTTCGCGAGAGAGATACGCATGAAACGCGGACATCACTTATCGGGGTGTGGCTCAGTTTGGCTAGAGCACCTGGTTTGGGACCAGGGGGTCGCAGGTTCGAATCCTGTCACCCCGAC
>JAEEGL011729033.1_pt1 | contig 14331 bp, 12 predicted proteins | sample 9134231 | NCBI WGS metagenome assembly JAEEGL01 (sample SAMN16246548, study PRJNA631951) | gut metagenome | biome: gut microbiome; feature: rumen; material: fiber-attached | host: Bos | place: Iran: Karaj | collected 2018-10
AAATGAAGGCGAGCGAACCGGCCAGACCGAGTTTGCTCGCGAAACTGGCGTTCATGGCGACGCCCGGTTCGGGGTTGATGATCCCCAGGCAGTTCGGGCCGATGAGCGGGATTCCCGCTTCCTGAACGGCGGCGGCGAGCTCTTTTTCCATGGCGGCGCCCTCTTTACCGGTTTCTTTGAACCCGGCCGAGATGACGACGATCCCCTTGACGTTCTTCGCCTTGCACTGTTCGACCACACCGATCACCGCCTTGGCGGGGATGCAGACGACGACCAGATCGACGTCGGTCGGCACGTCGGTCAGATTGGCGTAGGCCTGGCGGCCTTCAATTTCGCCCCCTTTCGGGTTGATCGGGTAGATCGTCCCGGAATAGGCGGAAACCAGGTTCTTGACCACGTCGTTCCCAACGCTGCCGGCACGGGCCGAAGCGCCGATTACGGCTACGGATTTCGGATAGAACATCGCGTTGATCTTTTCAAGTCTCTCGGACACGTCATCGCTCCTTTCAAATGGATTTAGTCTCTTCGGTCGATCAGCCTTTCCGAAACCTCCGGCTGCGGATTCGGCGAATCGGAAGTAAAAATACCCCCTCATTTTATCGCAACAGGGATTTCATTCAATATCTTCCGGTGGAATCTTCTCTGAAAATTCACGTTCCGCGCCGTTAGCCGACCAGATCGACCGCCGCCCAGAGACTCGGGTCTTCGGTGACCGGGAAATAGTCGGGAAGTTGCTGGGCGAGCCAGCCGAACTCGTTGTCGAACAGGACATACGAAAGGCCGATCCGCGTATGTTCCGCCGGGTCGTAGCCGGTAAGGGTGTCTCCGGGAATGAAGACCGAAAGGGACCAGCCGTCTTTGCGGGCGGCGTAGGCGGTTTCGAACCGGGTAACGTCGACCGGGTTCGGGTGCGCCTTGGCGCGGTGGATCGGAAGCCAGACCGCGCCCGGTGCCGCGCCGGGCGCGGAGTTTTCCGGGTCGGCCGGCGTAAAGAGGAGCCGGTGACAGAACTTGGTGGCGCGGTGGATGACCCGTACATCGCGCGTGTCGAGCATGAGCGAAAAGGAGTCGCTCGTCTCGAGCTGCTGCGGCGTGACGGTGACAGGACGGTTCTTTCCCCGCAAGATGACCGTGAGGAAGAGTCCGTCGGCGCGCCAGCCGAACCGGACGTGAAAGTCGGCGGTTCCCGCCGGACGCGCCGCATCGGTCCGCGCGCCGCGCCGTGGTGACGGAGACTGATGCGGGGCGAAGTTCCCCAGAGCGGGGAGCTCGTATTTCTCGCTCAGGAACTCGGGCGTCAGTTTTGCCCGTCCCGCGGGTACCGATTTCGCCTCGAGCCGGAGAGAAAAGAGGAAATAGGGGGGGAATGTCGACATTGAATGCTCCTCATTGACCGGTCACGTTTCGTAGACCTGCCGCCGGGCCTCAAACAGGGTGACCCCGACGGAAACCGAAAGGTTCAGACATCGGATTCCCGGCTGGATCGGAATCTTCAGACAGCGGTCGGCGTAAGTTTCGGTGAGTTCGCCCGGCAGACCCGTTGATTCGGCGCCGAAGACGAAGACGTCGCCCCGGCGCAGTTTGGTCTGCGTGTAATCAGCCGCGCCACGTTTGGTCATGAACCAGAATCGGCCGGGCAGGCCGCAGGCCGCGGCTGGCGAGGGGGTTATGTGATTCTCTTCGGCGATCCGTCCGAGCAGGTGGTTCCAGTCGTCGACGATCTCCCAGTTAAGGTTCGGCCAGTAGTCGAGCCCGGCCCGTTTGAGCCGGCGCTGGTCGATCTGAAAGCCGAGCGGCCGGACCAGCCAGAGCTTGGCGCCGACCCCGACGCAGGTGCGGCCGATCGCGCCGGTATTCTCCGGAATTTCCGGCTGGTAGAGTACCACATGAAAGAAGTAAGGGAGGTTTTCCATCATTGTTCTTCAACGGTTATCCGAGTGTGAATCGGGTGACGTCAGTCTTCGGCGGCCGCCCGGCCTTGGGCGACTGCGCAGCCTGGAGCCGGATATTGCCAACCCCGGCTCAGGGTCCGGCTGGCAGAGTACTGCACGAAAGAAGCAGGGAGGTTTTCCATCACTGTTCTTTACGGTTATCCGAGTGTGAATCGGGTGACGTCAATTTTCGGCAGATCGACGCAGACGGCGCCCGGTGTCTGGCTCCGTCGCTGGAGCGCGCCGGGATTCAGCAGAATCGTGTCGCCGTGCATCGAAAACTCATAGCGGTGTGTGTGGCCGCAGCAGATCAGGTCCCAGCTGCCGCTGTTTAGCTCCTGTAAAAGGCGCGTCCGGTTCTGCCCGTGCAGGAAGGCGATGTTCTTTCCGCAGAGCCGGAGCGAGCCGAAATCGCCGTGGAGCGTCCCCCCGTACTTTTCGACCGCCTGCTCGATCGAAAGACGGACGCACGAGTCGCAGTTGCCGTAGACGAAATCGGTCGGGATCTCCCGAAAGAGGGAGACGTTTTCCGGCACACACAGATCGCCGCAGTGAAGAATCCGCGTCACGCCGAGTTCCTTGAATATTTCCATCGCCTGCCGGATCAGGCGCTCCTCGCCGTGCGTGTCGCTGATCACTCCGATGCGCGCCATTTCACCACCTTTTCCGCGGCCTCCTCGCCTGTATGAATGCAGTTCGGCAGACCGACTCCGGTAAAGGAGTTGCCGCAGAGGGCCAGAGCCGGTTCGCTTTCAAGCGCCCTGTTCAGACGCGCCAGACGGTCCAAATGCCCGATGTGGTACTGCGGCATCCCGCGCGGCCATTTCGAGATTTCGACGTCGGCCGGTTCCCCTTCGGCGCCCAGGAGGGGCCGTATTTCGGACAGGACGCGCGCCAGGAGGGGGTCGTCGGGCATTTCGGCCAGCTCGGGCGCCCGCGCGCCGCCGACGAAGATTCTCAGAAGCGTATAGCCCGCCGGCGCGCGGTGCGGGTACTTGTGGCTGCTGAAGCTCCCGGCGATGATCGAGCCTCCCTCTTTCGTCGGGACGACGAATCCCATCCCCTTGAACGGGCGGCGGATCTGCCCGTCCCGAAAGGCGAGCGAAACGACCGCGCAGCCGGTCTGCTCAATGCTGTTGTAATACATCGCCGCTTCCGGGAACGATTCGGCAAAGAGCGCGCCGGCGACCGGCGAGGGGAGCGCGCAGATCAGCGCGTCGGCCTCTTCGGCGGTTCCGTCAGCCGCTGTTACACGCCAGCGGGAGGGGCCGCCTTCGGCCGGCACGCGGTCGGCGCGAACGGCGGTGCGGTTGTATCGAATCACGCCTTCGCCGATCGCTTCGGCACACTTGGCGGCCAGGTGCGAGAGCCCTTCCCGGAGCGTGACGAACATGCTGTAGCGCGCGCCGGACTCCTCTTCCCGTTTCGCCCGCCGCGCCGCTTTCTGCGTTTTGGTCATGGCAAGGATGAGCGACCGGTCTTTCTTTTCCATTTCGCGGAACCGGGGGAGCGTCGCCAGAAGGCTGATCTTTTCGGCGTCCCCTGCGTAGATCCCGCTCAGGAGCGGTTCGACGATCCGGTCGAAAACTTCGCGTCCCAGCCGCCGCCGCGCGAACTGGGCGATCGACTCGTCCCGCTCGCCGGTCAGGCGGGGGAGGAAGAGTTCCAGCCCGGCACGCGCCTTTCCCAGCGGGCTTAAAAGAGGGGTGGTGACCATCGGCCAGAGCCGGGTCGGGGCAAGCATCATGAACCCGTCCGGCAGAGGGTAGAGCCTTCCCCGGCGGGCGACGTAGGTGCGCCGGTCGCGGTTGTTCGTTCGAACCAGATGGTCGGTCAGCCCCAGTTTTGCGCAGAGGCTGAGTCCCCACGGGACGAAAGTGATGAAGTTGTCGGTGCTCTGTTCAAACTGGAAGCCGCCGCGTTCGACCGTATGGAGAACTCCTCCGGGGCGGTCCGACTTCTCCCAGAGACTGACGCGTGCCGCCGGATCGAGTTCCCGAAGCCGAAGCGCCGCCGCCAGACCGCTGATCCCCGCGCCCAGGACGAGATATTTCGATTGCATCTTGCGCCTAGCTGAGAGGGGTGACCCCTTTTTTCAGAATGATGTTCCCGTAGATCGCCGTCTCACCGGTCAGGAGGACGCAATACGCCTCTTTGGCGCGTTCGTAGAAAGCGAACCGTTCGATCCGGGCAATTTTCGGGGTTTTCGGCGCGTGGCGGTCGATCACTTCACGGTATCGGACCTCGACGTTCGGATCGAAAGTGTCGCCCGGAACCGGCTGCATCATGATGACCGGCGATTCGACATAGGCGTCGAGTTCAAAGAGGGGGAGGATTCCGTCCAGCAGCTGGGTGACCGTCAGACCGTCGGCGCGCAGAACGCGCTTGTTCAGGGTATGCGCCGGAAAATGGGCGTCGGAAAGGACGATTTCGTCTCCATGCCCCATACGGCAGAGTTCCGCCAGGAGTTCCGGGGAGAGGAGGGGTGAGATTCCTTTGAGCATAACTGTTCCTTTCTCAAAAAGGTTCGGATGAAACCACCTCTCAACATTTTACCACACCGGCGGAATGAGCGCCACCCGCCGCGGCCGGCCCGTCATAACCGGAACAGCCTGCGGAATCGGAAAAACCGGTTCGACCTTAACCGGCGGCGGGAGGGCATCCGATAATCGGAAGGGGATTGTCCCTTTCAGGTTAGAAGCGGAAAGAATGGAAAACGGCGTTCAGGAGAGTCAGATGCGCGAAACCCGCGCCGCGGGGGAATCTCCCGCGGACGGGGGCGGGGTACGGGTCGATCAGGCGGAACTCGCCACCCGTCCGCTGTCGCAGTTTATCCTTTCGAAAGAGTACGCCGGGGTGAGTGCGAATCCGGAACTGATCCGTCCGGTCACTCTGGTCACCGCTCCCCGTCCGGCCTCAGGGCGGCAGAGCGCGGCGCCGCCGGTTGCGCCCGCTCCTTTCCGGCGGATCGAATACCCCTTCTACGACAGCGATGACGCGCCGGTTCCCGTGCCGGAACCGGCGCGGGATGCGGCGGGCGAAATGCCGGAGCCGTCCGCCGAACCGATGCCGGTCGGACCGGAGAGCGGCGCCGGGCCGGAAGTTCTGGACCTTACCCCCGACCGCCCCGTTGCCCCTCCGCGGCCGAGTGCGCCGGCCGGGCCTCAGACGCGGGACATCCCATTCCAGCCGATCCGCCTTCCGAGCCTTCTGATCAGCCACAGCGCCGTTTCGGGCGACGAACTGACCGCGCCTCTGCCGGGCGCGCGGATCCGAAACGGCGAATTTCCCATTTTAGACTACTTCCTGAAAGCGGCGTCCCGCCGCCGGTAGCGCCCGTCTCCGATTCCCCCTTGAAACTCCCCCCGCGCGTGATATAAAAATGGGGTCAAAGGAGTACGCGGACCGGTCGATGGAAAGAAAATATCAGCTCAACGCGCAGCAGCAGCAGGTGGTCGACACCCTTTCGGGTCCCCTTTTGGTTCTGGCCGGGGCGGGGACGGGAAAGACCCGTGTGGTGACATTCCGCGTAGCGAACCTTATCGATAAGGGGACGAAACCGGAGCGGATCCTCGCCGTAACCTTCACGAACAAGGCGGCGCGGGAGATGAAAGAGCGGATCGGCAAAAGACTGGGGAACCGCAACGGGACGAAACCGGTCATTTCGACGTTCCATTCCTATTGCGTGCGGATTCTCCGCCGGCGGATCAATCTGCTCGGATTCCCGAACGTCTTTACGATATACAGCACCGGCGATCAGGAATCGGCGGCGCGTCAGGTTCTGCGCGACATCAAGACGAACGCCTCGATCGGCCCCGCCGACCTGGTCCGCCGGATCGGTCAGTGGAAGTCGGCGGGAATCCGCGCCGAACAGGCGCTCGAACATCTCGGAACGAACCCGAACGACTATATCATGGCGGTCGCCTACCGGCGTTATCAGTCCCTGCTGAAAACCCTGGGCGCGATCGATTTCGACGACATTCTCCTGCTGACCGAAGATCTCTTCGAGCATTTTCCCGATACGCTCAAGGCGGAAGCGAAGCTCTTCGACCACATTCTGGTCGACGAATATCAGGACACGAACCAGAGTCAGTACCGGATCATCAAGGCGCTGGCGCTCCCCCATCGGAATCTCTGTGTGGTGGGGGACGACGACCAGTCGATCTACGGATGGCGGGGCGCCGAGGTGACGCACATCCTGAACTTCCGAAAAGACTGGCCGGACGCCAAGGTCGTCCGGCTCGAGGTGAACTACCGTTCGACCAAGCAGATTCTCGAATGGGCGAACCGCCTGATCGCGTTCAACCGCGAACGCCATCCGAAAAAACTCCGCACTTCCCGCGAAGGGCCGCCCCCCCTCTTCAACCAGTTCAAGGACACCGAGGACGAGGCCGGAAGAATCGTGCGGCATATCGCCCGGCGGATCAAAAACGACCGCCGCAAACCGAGCGATTTCGCCGTCCTCTTCCGAACCAACGAGCAGTCGCGCACCTTTGAAATGGAGTTCCGCAAAGAGAAGATTCCCTACACCATCGTCGGAAGCCAGTCGTTCTTCGACCGGAAAGAGGTCAAGGACATCATGGCGTATCTCAAGCTCCTCCTTCGGCCGCAGGACGACATTTCTCTTCTGCGCGTTATCAACACGCCGGCGCGCGGAATCGGCGCCACGACGATCCGCCGGCTGACGGCTTCGGCGGTCGCGTCGAAAAGACCTGTCTGGGAAACGCTCAAGGATCCCGCCGCGGAAGGGCTCGATTCGCGTGCCGCCAAGGCGGTCGACGGGTTCCGGTCGTTCATCCAGTCTTCCTCGCAGGCGCTGCGCAAATCGTTCACGGTCAACAGTCTCACCTCGTTTATCGAAAAGATAAACTACCGCCGTGAAATCGAACATCTCTATCCCGACCCGGAAGAGCAGAAAGCCCGCTGGAGCAGCGTCGGCGACGTCGTCGACGCCGCCGCGGCGTTCTTAAAGGAGCATCCGAAAGGAACTCTCTACGAATTTCTTATCGACACATCGCTCGGCGAGACCGAGTTCGATTCCGAGAAGGAAAAGCAGCTCCTTCAAAACAGCGTCATGCTCCTGACCTATCACGCCGCCAAAGGGCTGGAGTTTCCCGAAGTCTACATGGTCGGCATGGAAGAGGGGATTCTGCCGCACAAGCGTTCGGTCATGAATCTGGACGAGGCGTCGATAGCGGAAGAAAGGCGCCTCTGCTACGTCGGGATGACCCGCGCGCAGAAACGCCTTTTTCTTTCCATGGCGCTCAGCCGGACGAAGTGGGGCAAACCGCGCCCCTGTCTGCCGAGCCGTTTTGTCTTTGAGGCGACCGGCCATTCCGACAACCCCCACTATCAGGAGGTCATCGCCAAGGCCGCCGAAAATCAGTAGACGCGCACCGATTCCTCTTTCGTCAGAGGCTGGATTCCGTCCGCCCCGACCTGAACGCTCAGACGCTGATCCCCCTGGACCGAGCATTTCACCTTCAGCTTATAGACCGTCTCTTCGCGGGGCCCGATTTTCGAAATCGGCGCAAAGACGAGCGTGCTCCCCTGCTGTGTATAGCGGGTCGGCCCTTCCATGTTCACGACTTCCATGCCGGGCGCCAGATCGATCTGCATCTGAACCTCGGTCGCCTCTTTCGTCCCCTTGTTCGAAAGGACGATATTGAAGAGCGCCTCGCTCCCCGTTTCGACAGTATCGTTCATCGATTCGATCTGATAACTGAGCGCGGTCATCCCGTCAACGGTGATCTCCTGTTCCGTTGAGGCCGAGAGTTGCAGGCTGTCCTCGCCGCGGAAAACGAGTTTGCCGGTACCGATCATCTGCGGATTCAGAACCAGTTCGATTTCGCCCGGAGCGGTCTTTTCGGGAAGTTCGACCAGTTCCCAGTGAACCGAGTGCGTCGATTCCTGATAGACGCCTTCGTTGTTCGTCCGGACGAACTGCATCTCTTTCGGCAGTTCGGCGGTCAGTTTCACTCCCTTGGCGGGTGCCGAGCCGGGATTCCAGACTTTCAGGCGGTAGACCGCCTCACGCTGCAGGTAGCGGTTCTTCGAGCCGGAGATTTCGAGCGAGAGTTCCGGCGCGTCGACGGTCAGTTCGGTTGACGTCTCTTCGGCCAGTCCCGATTCGCTCGAGACGCTCATCACGTTGGTGATCGCCCCCGGCGCGGCGGTGTGCAGCGAGAGGGCGAGCTGTTTTGTCTCACCCGGCTTGATGTCGCCGATCACGTTGTTGAGCATCCGTCCGCTCGGATGGCGCAGGCCGTCCGGCACGTTCTCGAGGAGTGTCACTCCCTTGGCGGTTCCGGTACCGGTATTCGTGATCGAAATGTCAAATTTCACCACGTCGCCGAGCATCGCGCGGGCCGGCGCGCTGACCAGCAGGCGCAGCTGCGGGCGCGTCACATTTGTCTTCCCGGAGGCTTCGGCGGCAAAGGTGACCGTAGCGGCGCTTCCGACGATCCCTTCGGTTTCGGGAACGAACCGGCATTCCAGGACGCGTTCCTCGTTCGGTTTCATGTCGAACGGCGGCCAGGTCAGTTCGCCGCCGGGCGTCTGTGCGGCGGCCGGCTGGCACCCCGTAAAACGGGTCCCTTCCGGCACGGCGTCGCGCACGACGACTCCGTGGGCGATCGAGCTGCCCGCGTTCTTGATGTGGATCCGATAGAACGATTCGGCGCCGAACGAAATCTCTTCGGGAATCTCCTTGACGATGATCAGCTGCGCGGTCTGCGCCCCTTCCAGATCGACGCTCCCCGGTCTGGCCGAGGGAGAGAGAACCGGCACGTCGGGAACATTCATCGGCGTGGCCGGAGCGGCGGGCGCCGCAGACGCCGCGGGCACGGCGGCGGGCTCAGGTTCAAAGAGGGCCGAGTCGTCGAACGAGGGTTCATCGACCATCGGCTGCGCGGGCGATGCGTCGTCGAGGGGAGCGGCCTGGGCGGCCGGAAGCGGCTCCGGCTCGCTCTCCAGGGTCGGGAAGGTTATCTCCTCCTCATCGGCCAGCGGAGCGATCGGCTGGGCCGGCGGCGCCGGATTCCGCTGCGCGGTTCGGACCGGTCCGGGCGCCGCGTTCAGTTCACCCGGCTTCGAGGCCTTGAGACACATCCAGACGATCCCGAAGAGGATCAGCCCCATTCCCAGAAGCGCCATGATGTTTCGCGAAGTCGATCTCTTTTTCATATTCAAACCTCAACCGTTAATCGTTGAAAATGATGGTTTACGGTCTTTCTCCCTCTGTTTTCCGCCCAAAAGCAGGACTCGATTCCGCACGGTGTCAGCGAAATGAAATAGTGAATCTGGGCGTTTTAATCACAATACGGAAAATCAATACTCTTTTTCCCGAAAATAATCAAGAGGAATTATAAGGGGAGAGGTTTCCGTCGGTACGTCCGCTGCGGGCATTAAAACAGGAACCCCCGGAAAGGAGTTTCGGTCCTTTTCGGGGGAGAGGGACTGCGCGCTGCCGGGGGCTAGAAGGAGGCGAAGAGTTCGCGGGCGGCGTCGAGCGTCCGGTCAATATCCCCGTCGGTGTGAGCCGATGAGGTGAAATTCGCCTCGAACTGGCTGCAGGGGAGATAGATACCCCGTTCGATCATCCCCCAGAAGTAGCGGGCGAAGAGTTTTTCGTCGCACCGGGCAGCGCTTTGCCAGTCGGTCACCCCGCGGTCGGCCGGGTCGTTGAAAAAGAGGGTGAACATTGCGCCGCACTTTTGGGCCGTGGCGGTAATCCCCGCGCGGCGCGCCGCCTCTTCGAGCCCTTCGGCCAGGCGTGCCGTCTTCGCTTCCAGGTCGGCGTGGAAGTTTTCGGTTCCGGCGAGGATTTTCAGCGTCGCCAGTCCCGCCGCCACCGCCACGGGATTTCCGCTCAGGGTGCCCGCCTGGAAGACCTTGCCGACCGGAATGACCGCGTCCATAATTTCGGCCTTCCCGCCGTAGGCGGCAACGGGGAGTCCGCCGCCGATCACCTTGCCGAACGTCGAAAGGTCGGGAGTGATCCCGTAGCGGGCCTGCGCACTGCCGAGCGCGACGCGCAGGCCGCTCATGACCTCGTCGAAGATCAGGACCGATCCCGCCGCGCGGGTCGCCTCGCGCAGGGTGCCGAGGAATTCCGGCGTTCCCGGGACGACTCCCATGTTCCCCGCCACCGGTTCGACGATCACCCCGGCGATCTCTTTGCCCCAGCGCGAAAACGCGTCTTTGACCCCTTCGGAATCGTTATATTCCAGAACGAGCGTATCGGCGGCGCACCCGGCGGTAATTCCCGGCGAGTTCGGAACGCCGAATGTCGCGGCGGCGCTTCCGGCGGCGACCAGGAGCGAGTCGACATGCCCGTGATAACAGCCGCGGAACTTCACGATCTTGTCCCGGCCGGTATACCCCCGGGCCAGGCGGATCGCGCTCGAAGTCGCCTCGGTGCCGGAACTGACGAGCCGGACCTTTTCAAGGGAAGGGGAAAGGGCGATCAGAAGTTCGGCGATTTCGGTTTCGCCGCGTGTCGGCGCGCCGAATCCGAGCCCCTCCCTGACCGCGCGGCCGACCGCCTCGATCACCGCCGGATGGGCGTGCCCGGCGATCAGCGGACCCCACGAGAGAACGTAGTCGATAAACTCGTTCCCGTCGGCGTCGTAGATTTTCGATCCCGCCCCCCGGTCGATGATCAGCGGGTTCCCCCCGACCGCGCCGAAGGCGCGGGCCGGCGAATTGACGCCTCCGGGGATCAGTTTTTCGGTTTTGGCGAAGATGGCCCGACTGGTGGTGAAGTTCATGGCGTTCCTTTTCGGCGGGGATGCCTCAGCGTGATTCTTGGATTTTGCGGGAAAACATACGGTATAATATAATACGGTATCGCGTGCGCTTTTCAAGAGGACGAGCCGCGCGCCGAGCTTCCCTCCCGCGGGGAATGGGAGTAAAATCAGAGCCTGAAAGAAGGAGCACCGCCTCCGTTTCGGTCCCCGTCAGACAGAGAAAAAGAAAGGACCGCCATGAAAAAGTCTCTCTTTACCGCCGTACTGCTCGGCGGGGCGTTTGCGTTTTCCGCCGCCGCTGCCGTTGCGCAGTCCGCATCGGCCGACCAGCCGGCGGCCTCGCCCGACGCGCTCGTTCAGCGCCAGGACGCCCTCCTCGAACAGATGGCCGAACTCGACAGTTCCGCTCCCGATTTCCAGTCCCGGCTCCGTGAACTCGGCGCGGAACTCCAACGGATTCAGGAAGAACTCCAGGCGGTCGACCGTGCCGATGCCGCGCCGCCGGTCCAGGGCGATCCGCTCGCCGCGCGTCCCGATCCCGGAACGGGTGTTTTCCCCGTGCCGGCCGCGGCCCAGCCGGACACGCCTGTTCCCTTTTCCCCGTTCGACGGAATGGATCCCGCGACGATGCGCCGGACCCGCGCCGACCTGCTTACCCAGCTGAAATATCTGAACCGGACCCTTGAGACGCTCGGTCCGCAGGATGAGGCGCTGGCCGACTCGCTCACCGAGCAGAAGCTGGAGCTGACCGCCCGGATCAGGCAGCTTGACGAGCGGATCGGCTCTGCCGCGCCGGAGACGAAATTCCCCGCCGCCGAAAAGGCGCCGGCCGAGACCGTCTCGCCGGCACTTTCGAACCCGGCCGCACCGGATTCCGGTCTGAACGCGGCGGAACTCGACCCCGCCGGGATTGACCGGATCGACGCGGCTTTCGGCGGCACCCAGGTTCCGGCGGCCGATCCGGCCGACGTCGACGGCGCGTGGTATTCCGGGGAGAACAAGAATCAGAAAATCCTGGACGCGATCGCCGAGCTTCAAAAGTCGAACGACGAGACGAACCGCCGTCTCGACGAGGTGCTCGACGAGCTCAAGACGATCGAAACGCAGCTGAAGCTCCTCAGCCGCCAGGCGGTACTCGAAAAATGAACGAAGCGACGCCGAAGGGGCTCCGCCTCCATCTGGGAATCTTCGGACGGCGGAATGCCGGGAAATCGACCCTTCTGAACGCGGTCACGCGGCAGAACGTCTCGATCGTCTCGGACGTGGCGGGAACGACGACCGACCCGGTCGAAAAGCCGATGGAGCTCCTGCCGCTCGGTCCGGTCCTCTTTATCGACACCGCCGGGATCGACGACGTCGGCGCGCTGGGTGAACTGCGCGCCGCCAAGACGCGCCAGGCGATCGACCGGGCCGATATCGCCCTGTTGGCCCTCGACCTTTCGCGCGCCGCCGCCGGTGAAAAAGTCTGGGACACGTTCGAAGAGAACCTGTACGCCGAGTTTCAGAAGCGGGGCATTCCGACTCTGGCGGTGCTGACCAAGGCCGATCTGGCCGCGCCGCCGGCGGAACTGACCGAAACGCTCTCTTCCCGGAAGATTCCCCATGTCCTGATCGCGGCTCCCTCCGCGGCCGATCCGCGGGGATTTGCCGCGGAGGGGGTCGGCGCGCTGCGCGAACAGCTGGTCGCGCTCCTGCCGGAAGATTTCGTCAGGCCGCGGCCGATCGTCTCGGACCTTGTGCCTCCCGGTTCGCTGGTCGTGCTGGTCACTCCGATCGACAAGGAAGCTCCGAAGGGGCGCCTGATCATGCCGCAGGTGCAGACGATACGCGATCTGCTCGACGCCGGCTGCGCGCCGGTCGTTACACAGGTGCCCCTTTTGCCCTCGGTTCTGGAGCGGCTGGCCGAGCCTCCCGCGCTGGTCGTGACCGACTCGCAGGCGTTCCGCGAAGTCGACGCGATGGTGCCGCAGTCGGTTCCGCTCACCTCGTTTTCGGTCCTTTTCGCGCGGGTCAAAGGGGACTTCGGCGTGATGAAGGCGGGAGCGGAAAAACTCGACGCCCTGCCGAAAGACGCGCGGATTCTGATCGCCGAGGCGTGTTCGCACCATCCGATCGCCGAGGACATCGGCACGGAAAAGATCCCGCGCCTTCTCCGACGGCGGCTGGGAGAGGAGATTGAAATCGGGCATGTGCAGGGACACGATTTTCCCGAAACGGACGCCGAACTGGCGCGCTGGGACCTTGTGATTCACTGCGGCGCGTGTGTCTGGAACCGGCGCGAAATGCTCCGCCGCGTCGCCCGGTGCGAGGCGGCGGGGGTTGCGGTCACCAACTACGGCCTGGCGCTGGCCCAGCTCAACGGAATTCTCGGCCGCGCCTCGGCGCCGCTGGTAAAAGAATTTGAATAACCTTAAAGTTCTTCAAACAAATGAAACGCCGCCGAGCATACTGGCGGGCAGGTGATCGTTTCTGTTTCTGTATTGATTTTCGAGAAAGGTCAGGGGGGTATCGATGTCAGTGAAAAAGTTTTTTGACTTCGTCTTGTTTATCGCCGGACTCTTTTTTTTGTGCCTTGTGTGCCTGGGTTTCGGGGGATTCTTTTTGGCTTACGATGCCCATGCTCATTTTGCGAAAGATCTGCGGTTTATTGTCTATATCATTTCAACCGTCTCTCTCAACTGCGGCTTGATTGGTTTAGCCGAACTTATCATCAGCGAGGTAAAAAAAGCACGAAGGACTAAAAAGATAAACCGCGAACCGGAACCTCAAAAGACAGGCGCCGCAACCGAGCGGAAACGCCTGAATCTGTTCCTGGTTATCGTCGCGGTTCTTTGCCCGTTTGTTTTTGGACTGGGATCGGTGGGCAGCATTGTCGCTTGTTTCATGGCGGAAGGTCTGACTAACTGGTGGACAGATTGTTTTGCGTTTCTTTCGATGTCTCTTTTTCTGGGTGCCGGTCTTGTAGGATTGGCTTCGGCACTTGCCCTGTTGATCATTAACCGAAAACGGCCAATGTCCCCCCTTGTTTGGTGCGGTCTGCTGTTATTGTTGCTTATTAACTTTTGTTTGAACCTTCCTGTCTTGAGTCTGATTGTCTCCTGTATTCGTTGATCAATGGAATGCAATAATGTAAATCAATTTGATGGAGTTTTGCCCGAGTATTTTGAGGTCAGAAATGATTGTGCGGAAATTGGCTGATTTCATTTTGATGATGATCGTACTCCTTTTTTTGTTTCTTCTGTTCCTGGGTTTCGGGGGATTGCTTTCGGCTCACGGCACTCACCTTGGGGTACGGTCCCAAATATACATCATCTCTATCATTTCTCTCGTTTGCGGTCTGGCCGGCCTGACGGGGTATTTGAGAAGCCGGAGAAAAAACGCGCGACGGTCCGAAAAAATCACCAGCGAAATTGTCAATCAGAAGGGAGACGCCGAAGCCGACCGAAACCGTCTGAATCGGTTTCTGATGATGGTTGCGGTTCTTTCTCCGCTGGTTGTCGGTCTCGGATTCCTGTGCAGCGTCATCGCTGTTTTTATGGCGGAAGGCCTGATTAACTGGTGGACGTTTTGTTTCGCGGCTCTTTCCTGGTTTCTTTTTCTCGGCGCCGGTCTTATCGGATTGGCTTCTGCGGTTGCCCTGTTGATCATGA
>JAEEGL012207251.1_pt1 | contig 14331 bp, 10 predicted proteins | sample 9134231 | NCBI WGS metagenome assembly JAEEGL01 (sample SAMN16246548, study PRJNA631951) | gut metagenome | biome: gut microbiome; feature: rumen; material: fiber-attached | host: Bos | place: Iran: Karaj | collected 2018-10
CGGCCTGACCGCCGTCAACGTGCCCTGCGATGAAAACGGCGACATCGACGTCGAACAGTTCGAAGCCGCCGCCGCCGAGTACCGCGACACGCTGGCCGGCGCCATGATTACCTACCCGTCCACCCACGGCGTATTCGAGGCGTCCATCGTCCGGCTGGTCCGGGCCGTACACCAGAACGGCGGTCTGTGCTACATGGACGGCGCCAACATGAACGCCCAGGTAGGCCTCACCTCCCCCGGACGCATCGGAGCCGACGTCTGCCATCTCAACCTGCACAAGACCTTCGCCCTGCCGCACGGCGGCGGCGGACCCGGCATCGGCCCCATCTGCGTATCCGAGAAACTCAAAGATTTCCTGCCCGGCCATCCCGTCGTATCGGACGGCACCCAGACCGCCGTCGCATCATCCCCCTGGGGCAACGTCGGCATGCTGGCCGTCGCCCACGCCTACCTCTGCCTTATGGGAGCCACCGGACTCCGGAAAGCCACGGAATACGCCATCCTCAATGCGAATTATATCGCATCGGCTCTCCGGGACGCTTACCCGATTGTCTATACCAACCGTAACGGCCGCGTGGCGCACGAACTGATCCTGGACTGCAAACCCTTCAAGGAGACCGCCGGCATCACCGAGACCGACATTGCCAAACGGCTGATGGACTACGGATTCCATGCGCCCACGCTGTCCTTCCCGGTACACGGTACGCTAATGGTGGAGCCCACCGAAAGCGAGCCCAAAGCTGAACTGGACCGGTTCATCGAAGCCATGCTGTCCATCCGCCGTGAAATCGACGACATCGCAGCCGGCCGGGCCTCGCGCGAAGACAACGTGCTGAAGAACGCGCCGCATACCTGCCTGCACGCAACCGCCGACACCTGGTCCCATCCCTACAGCCGGAGCGAGGCCGCCTATCCCGTGCCGGCACTGCGCCAATACAAATACTGGCCGGCCTGCAGCCGCACCGACGACGCCTTCGGCGACCGCAACTTCGTCGGCATCCGGCAGGATTGACCGGGAGGCAAAACAAACATGCAGGGGCCTCGGATGTCATGATGCTGACATTCCGTACAACGTTCTCAGTCCAGAGGCAATTGCACTGTGAAGACAGCTCCCCGGTCCGGCTCCGAATGTACCGACAACATTCCGCGGTGCGCGTGTACAATCTGACGGCACAGACTCAGGCCGATACCCGATCCGCCCGGTTTGGTCGTATAGAACGGCACGAATATTCGGTCCAACGTTTCAGGTAATATGCCTATGCCATTGTCCTCAACGGCAATAAGCAAAAAAGGCGATGTCATAGAGACTGAAGCCGTCACCTTTATCACAGGGTTCGGCACATCGGCACAAGCATCTTGGGCATTTTTTATCAGATTAATCATCACTTGTTCCATCTGATCTTCGTCCATGTTGACATACATATCTTTCACCGCTTCAATTTCGAATCGGACATCCGGGAAAAGACGCGAGAAGCTCAATAACCAAGAATCGACATGCACTCTTCTCAATTCCGGTTTGGGCACTCGCGACAAAGTACGAAAACGTTCCACAAACGTCAGAAGTCCTTTGCTGCGCCGGCCGATGACCTCTATGGCCTCCCGTATCGTTCCCAGATTAGCCGGCGCGGACAAATCGAGCGACTGTTTGACCAGCAAGTCCGACATGGAAATAATAGGCGCCATTGAATTCATGATTTCGTGCGTCAGCACCGAGACCAGTTTCTGCCACGAACGGGTTTCCTGAGTTTCCATGACGCGTTGCACGTCCTTGAAATGAATCAGCCTGTAATGGTGTATGTCATCGCTGAAATCTGTCACAATGACAGCTTGTGAAGTGAATGCCTCCGCCATCTGCCACTCCACAATCTGGATCTCATGGGGACGCATCGCCCGTATCATCGCCGGCAAACCCACATGAAAGCGCTTCATATCGTCCAGTTCCATCGCGCTGTGCCAATGAAAAACATCCTCCGCACGCCGGTTACCCCATATCAATCGCTCATTTTCGTCCATCACGATCATACAGAAATCGATGCTGTCCAATAAAGTGGCATCGAATCGATGCCGGATTGTTTTCTCGTGCATAGCACACCGGAAACTGTCCATCGCCTGTTCCATGTTGTGCAATAGTTCGGGATCGATCGCATCAGACTGCGAAACCGTATCAAAACCGGCCTCCATATCATTGTACCTGACGAATGACACAAAATGGTTCAGCGCACGCAGCATCGCAGTATAACGCCTATGTATCCACCAAACAACCAGTAATGACAGACAAAGCAAAAGAGCCGCACAATACCACAAGCGACTGACAAAACATAATGCCGTCGCCAACAGGAGCATTACCAGTATCAGCAACTGCGCCAAGGTCAAAATTGCGTATCGTTTGTATATATACTTGTTTGTCATTCCTGCTTCTCTTTCTGATCCTTTAATTTCCGATACAGGGAGAACCGCGAAATACCAAGCAGTTCAGCAGCCCTGGAGAGATTGTTATTGGTCTGTTGCAGCGCTTTTTTTATGGTCTGTTGCTCCACGTCCTGTAAATCTAACGACTCAGCTGCCATCTCCTTTCGAATCTTCAAAACAAACAAGTCTTCCGACAGCAAGGGGCCATTTGACAAGAGCACAGCCCGATCGATGACATGCTGCAATTCGCGCACGTTGCCCGGCCATCTATACGACAGCAATTTGCGGCGTGCATTACGCGTAAAGCCCGACACCTGTTTATGATACAGATTCACGGCTCGCTGTCTGAAATATTCGGCCAGCAACATAATGTCTTCCCCACGGTCACGCAGGGGTGGCATCTGAATCTCAATGGTATTGATACGATACAACAGATCCTGTCGGAATCGTCCCGCTGCCACCAAAGCATCAATATCTTCGTTTGTGGCCGTAATGATCCGGGCATCTACCTTGATCGTTTTTTTTCCGCCCAACCGGACTATTTCTTTTTTTTCAATCGCTGTCAAAAGTTTGGCCTGCATAGGAATTGACAAATTGCCTATTTCGTCCAGGAACAATGTGCCGCCGTCAGCCAGTTCAAAACGACCGGGCTTGCTGGTCCTGGCATCAGTAAATGCGCCTTTCTCATATCCGAAAAGCTCACTCTCGAACAACGATTCCGGAATCGCACTTAAATCTATCCTTATAAATGGCGCCGACGAACGCGACGATTGCTGCCAAAGCAACTGCGCCGCCACATCCTTGCCTGTCCCACTTTCACCAAGGATTAAGACAGGTGGATCACCGAGCGCCACCTGACTTATGATACGCTGAACTTCTAACATAGGTTCCGACTGCCCGATCATGACCTGTCCAGACTTCTCCAAATTGACTATAGCCGCCAAGTGGGACTGCAATCGCGTATTTTCCTGACGAACCATTCGCATCTGCCATGCAGCCGACAGCGTTGAAATCAATTCCGCATTGTCCCACGGCTTGGTAACATAGTCGAACACACCTTGCTTGATGGCCTTGACCGCGTTGTTCACATCCACGAAGGCCGTCATGAATACCACCACCACATCCGGGTCAATCTGCCGGATCTGGTCCAGATATGCAAAGCCCTCAGCGCCACTCACGGCATCCCGCTGGAAATTCATGTCCAGAAGAACGATATCCGGTGCAAAGGATTTCATCAGCGATCCCAGCATCTCCGGACGGTTCGTTGTTTTTAACTGCTCTGCGTACGGAGTGAGCAACATCTTCAGTGACAACAAGACATCCGTATCGTCATCCACAATTAATATTTTACCTAAAATTGCCATATACTTTTTTTTTATAATGTTTTTAACTGTTCGCCGGGCGAACTATGCAGCATCTTATGCACATATTTCCCAACCGGGAGCGATATCATCGACAAGACCACAGCAACGACCAGCAAGCAGTGCAACCAGCCGAAAGACACCGGACGGACATATTCCTTGACCCACATCCTAAACAGCAGCACCGCAGCGGGAAGGGCAACTGCGATGCCCGGCAGTATTATGCGCGACAAAGGACGCATGAACAGCGGAAGAAGCTCCGGCAGTGTTGCGCCATGTACCTTGCGCAAAGCTATCTCCATACTGTAGCGCCGATACAACTGCGAAACAAACGCACAAAAACCTATCATACATATCACCAGACTCAGCATCCAACAGCCCGCTACGGCCATCAGCGTCCTTTGCTCCGGCAAGAGCATCTTGCGCTGCGCATCTGCGGCATCCAGGAGGGTGCCCTGAAAGATCTCGCCGGGGAAAGATGCCAACACTTTCTTCCGACACGACCGGCCACGCCCTGGGGCATAGCGGTACGAGATATAATGGTTGAAGAAGAGCAGCGTCCTATTGCCAAACACATACAGAGGAACGGCATCCTTAGGCCCCAGGTTGTTGATATCGCCACATACACCGACCACCCGGAAAACCGCCCCAGATTCAACCTCCACCGACTGTCCGACCGCCTCCGCAGGCGTCCATCCGAACGCAGCTGCAGTCGATTCTGCCAGCATAATGTCGTTCGCTTCATGTTGCCATGACAGGGCATCTCCGGCCAACATGCCGATATGGTAGAACGCGACCATGCCGGCCGCGTTGCGGACATAGACAACCTGAACTGGCGCCTCGTCCCGGTGGCCGCTCCACGTATCCACCGACATCGGTTCGCCCGCCATGCCAGTCACTGGAAAAAGCATCTCGCCCACGAATACGTCCAGCACACCTGCAGTATGCCGCAGGCTGTCGGCAATCTGCGACATCTTTGACTCGTCTCTTACCAGAAAGAATGCCAGATGCTGCATATCGAACCCTTTCTCTTCGACATAGCCGGAACGAATCTGCCGGAACATTCCCGCCGCAAGGACGGCCATCATCGCCACGGCCGCTAGCTGCAAGACCAGACTGCCGTATTGCACGAGGTCCTCGCCCTTTGTTATATGGCCAATAGTCCAGGTGGGCATACGATACACAAGGCGGGAGCCGACGCGGCACAGTACGAAAAAAACAAGCAGGACAAAGCAGGCGTACGGGAAGACCCGCCACCATGACACCGCCATTTCCGGCTCCACCAGCATTTGCCGCATCATCCACGGCCAGGTATATTCTACAACGGCCAGGCTGCACAACCAGGCACCGGTTACAACCACTATCATCCGCAGCAAAGACACATAATGCAAATGCTTCAGACGCGAACCCGAAAGAAAACGAAGATACAAATTCTGTTGGCGTCTCATCATTGTTCCGGCCTCCAGACTGCCGAGATTCAGCATGGCGCAAAAAAGCATGATGAGGCTGAGCAGCAACATATGCCGAAGTGTTCTCAATGCGTCCGATATCTGCGGTTTTTCGAGATGCAGCTGTCTGACAGGCCGAAGCACGAGCGGGCGTATCGTCGTGTAACCCGATGCAGCATAAGCCGACTGTACACGTGCTGCCGACACTCCTTTGCACAACTTTAACAACAGCAATTCACTGCCGAACAAGGCCGGCTGTGCGCCCGACAGGATATCATAGGACAACTCCGAATGAAGTGACGGCGTCTGCAACACTGCGACAATAGTCTGTGCTGCGTTTCCCCGATCGGTAAATTGCGGAGAAAGCGCATATTCCAAGGAACGGCCCAATACATCTTCGGTGCCGAAATAACGCCGCGCAAAGCCGGCGGTCACTGCAATATAACCTCCGTCCCGTTCCAGAAAGCGTTCGTCGCCCGAAATCACTTTGACACCAAGAATCTGTAAACAGGCCGAATCAACGACTCCTATCGTAGCATACTGGCCACGGCTGAACATCGTACAGCGCGAGAAACTGGCGACCGACTCCACCATGTCTGGAAAACGCGGCAACGAATCGACATGGGACCACATTTGTTCCTCCGATGTATTCTGCGCCACGTAAATACGGCGTGCAGAACGGTAGTGCGTATCATAGGAACACGTATAATGCCACCAGAATATCCCGTCTATAATGCCGGCCAGACTGACAGTCAGAACCAGCATACCAACCAACGTCCGCAACCAGTCCCTTGCAAGACTACGTATTACAATATGCAGAAAATAAGCAAACATCACTCAACTTTTTTGCGGCACATCCTGGACAATCCGTCCGTCGAACAGATGTACGATGCGAGAGGCATAGGCAGCGTCACGGCCATTGTGGGTCGCCGTCACAATGGTTGTCCCTGCCTTGTTGAGAGCCGAAAGCGAACTCATCACCACCTGTCCCTGCTGCGAATCGAGGTTGCCTGTCGGTTCGTCCGCCAAGATTAATTCCGGCCGGGCCGCGACAGCTCGGGCAATGGCCACCCGCTGCTGCTGTCCGCCCGACAGCTGATGAGGATAGAACTCGCGGCGCGATGCCATGGAAAATTGTTCCAGAACCTCCAGTGCCCGCTGTTTCCGCTCCGATGGCAGCCAATCCAGATACATCAGAGGCAGCATGACATTCTCTTCAACCGTCATATCGTCGATGAGATAAAAATTCTGGAAGACAAAGCCAATCTTTCCTTTACGCAGCGCGGCGCACCGATTCTCAGAATAACCTGTTACATCTTCACCGCGGAACAAATATCGTCCGGATGTCGGCTTGTCGATCATGCCCAGAATATTGAGCAAAGTAGTTTTGCCGCAACCAGACGGTCCCATCAGAGCGACAAACTCTCCAGGGGCGATGTCCAGATTGAGAGATTCCAGCGCATGGACCGGCACACCTCCAGTCCGGAATATTTTATGAATATCGATCAGATGTATCATTCCAACAATCTGTTATTATTGTACAAGGCTGATCCATGCATCCGTGCACGCTCCAGAAAGTGTAAGCATTGCCATCCCTTTACGCATAAAATCGTCAGTTGAGAACGGGGTTTCATCACATGCGGCAAGATAATCTGTATCAGCATCTTTATCTCCCGTTTCATCCCCATGGGAATTCTGCAAGGTAAAAGACGGATGGAGTTTCCGCATCAATATCTGTCCGATACACCAATCATCAAAAGAAAAGCATGAGGGGCGGATACGCCTGGCTACCCTTTGCATCCAATACGATTTCTTCAGAAGAGCAGACAAGTGACATCGGCAAGCGCTCTGCCTCATGGCTAAAGTCAACATACACCAAGGCACATAAGGGACAACCGTATTGAAATATCTGTCTTCATAAAACATAGTCTCCGTCAAGTCTCCAATATATTCCATGTAACGGCGTACCTTATCGCATAAAATACCCAATTCGTACGCCGTTTCCAAAGATAGCAGGGTCTCTGCCATCAATTTGTACGATACATAAGATCCATCCATTTTGTCCACCATGTCAGAAACATCACGGCAAATCATGTCACGCACCGGACTTGACAAAGGAAGATCACGCAGACGGGCCGCATAATAACGCATAAAACCCGACAAACCATAATCCAACTCCAGCAACGAAGGCGTATGACAAGTTAAATAATGATGAATCACACTATCAAAATCAGTAAAAGCCGTCTCCATGTCTGCCGAGATAAAATCATGGTGTGACAAATATAATAAACCGACAGCAATTCCGCACAATCCATCTGCATAATATGGCGAAGTTTCCTGTGAGATATTTTGCAGGATGTTTTGTAAGATCTGCTCAGCACGTATTGCATACCTGTCGCTTCCCGAACTGGCTGCATAATGAAATAAAAAAAGAGACATTCCCATCTGTCCGTGAAAAAGTCCAAGATCAGGGAGGAAACTTCCGTTGAGGGCAGCTGCATCAGCCATGTTGCGCAACAGTTCTTTATATCGTAATCTGCTATAATTCATAGACCTAAATCCGCATCATCCGAGAAAAAATTTTCTACAAGCGATGGTATGTCCTCCTTGCTTATTACTCCCTGCTTTTGATAGGAAATTAGCTGAATGCCAGTTTGTTCATTTTTAGTAGATTCCAACAAAAAAATCAACTCTTTTTCCCATTGTTCAATTCCAACATCTGAAACGTTTCTGTTGGATTGTACATCATCCGAACAAAATGATAAAATCAAGCACAAAAAAATGCCCGCACAAAATATAAAATAACTTTTCATCATTGTTTATTAAAACATCCGAAAAGACAAAAATCACAAACCATGCCAAGCCCCTTATGTATTAATATTCAATAATATAAATACAGATAGCCGCAATCAAGGATGTGCATAATCGCACGTATAGACATGCTATATGAACCAAAACGCACAATCCTGGCTTTTATTCATTGGATCGGACGTTCTCTTCCAGATACTCTCGCGACTCTTTTTTTATACGATCAACAAGAGCAGATGGAACCTTTACAGGTTTCTGAAGAATCCGTTCTGCACAGACCGATGCTGCAGCCGATTCACCCATTTTTCTATTGATAGCATACATTCTGTACAGGGGCCAGAAACGGCAAGGTATCATATCGCAGGCAAGCGCATAGCAAGTCAAGGCGGATTCGTTCTGCTGCATAGACTCATAATTGTCAGCCATAAGCACCTGTACGTCATAATCATTGAGCTTAGGCATACACAGCGTCAATATGTCGAGACTTTCTTGATAACGTCCATACAAATGCAATACAGCACCGTAGTTGTATAAAAAAAGAGGATTCTGCTTGCAATTGGAAAACAAGCGTTTATATTCATCGACAACTTGCTGCGAGGAGACCTTGCCCACAGCATCATTCGCATGTTTCCACCGAATCTGCAAGGTGCAGTCCTTTGCCACAAAATACAGCCCCGCCAATATTCCAAGCCGGAGAACCACCCGACCGACTTGACAAATTCTTCGCGAATGTTGCGCGGCCAGTCTTCCCATGATACATGGCAACACATAAAGCATCAGCATACTCCATACCGCAGCATAATGCAACGGATATGAGCAGAGCGCAAACGTCGCCACCGCTACCAAACCAAACAGCGGTACAGACGTGTACTCCACACGGTGTCTATATAACAAACGTCCGATAAACACCGCAAAAAAAACTACAATGAAAAAGCCCAACAAACCAAACGAAACCACTGTATATATATATTCGTTAAACGGATGTTGCACATTGCCTGCCAACTGACTGAAAACCGAATCAGGGTGCGCCGCAAAAAAACTTGCCTGATACCCCATATACGAAGAACGAAAGGCAAACGGTCCATATCCCCAAAACGGCCTGTCCTTGAACATAGTCCACGATACTTGCCATATCAACAGCCGACCGGAAGCAGACTGCGCATTAAGGCGATAGAGACCTGCGGCAAGTATTACACATAATATCAGCAACACACTACCGGCAAGCCACCATCGGCATATATTGCCCGGCTGGCGACTCATATACCATGTCCACAAGTACAACATCCCTATCAGAAACATTGTTATGATTCCCGTTCTGGAGCCAGACAGAATGACTGCCGTCATGACAATGAAGAGTCCGGCAACTATACAATATTTCATTTTCCTGGCTGTCGAAGAAAAAAGATGAAAACCAACAGGCAATGAAACGACCTCAATGGCAGCAAAACCCGCTGGATTATCTAAAGTGCCTTGCAAGGCAAAACGCGAAATAGGAGGCAGCACATGGACATATTGCAAAAGACCATACAGAGCTTGGAGTACCACCAGGATGAAAATACCTATCCAGAAAATTCTGTCACGACTTAGCCACGACAGACCCTGCCGAGATCCGCTTCCAATCCATAACAGACTAGCCGCAAGAAGCAAGGTGCAATAACACTGGGGCGTGTTATGCGCATCAATAAATTTGCAGGAAGTCAGAAATAGACTTCCTGCAAACAAAATCCACAGCATAAGACGGGGACACCTCATCTTTGCCATTTAACTATTCCGCCGTCAGGAACACCGTTTCGGAATGACTCACATAATTGCTCTCGCCTTTTGCAGCATAATTGTAGCTCCAGGTCAACTCATGGTACTTTGACTTGCCCACTTCGCCACCACTGGTTACGATGCTTGCAGACCCCGTCCACTCGGGCGCACATTCCCACCCGGACCTTGCGTTATAGGTTTGCCAAACACCGTTCACATCGAAATAGGAGGAACAGTGGAATCTAAATACTGCGACAGGTTCGCCGAACGAACTAAAGATAGTGTCAGCATGTGAAAAGACAACTTCCTTGAGATTTCGATTTACGGAGTGCTCCTCAATCTTAACCTCTGGCGTTTGAATAATAAAGGCGCCGATATTGTCATAAATCCGCATGGTCTCGCCCTCGCCAATGACCACCGCCAAAGAATGATACGATTGCCCTTTGATGGCCCACTCCAGATCGATGACATCCATTCCGGACTTGATTTCGTTTGCCATCTGGTTTTTCAAAGTCGTGAGGTCCATCCCGCGTTCCTCGGCCTCTTGTATCGTACCGATATAAAAAGTCTTGAATCCCACCGAAGGATAGATTACCCAGGGGCTCTGGGGTGCGAACAGCGATGCAACAGTTTGTTCCGCCTCGGCATTGTTCAAAATCCGTCCACGATAGGTGTACGACAAGAGTTTAACCTGCGGTGCCTCAGATTTTGTCGAAGCGTCTGATGTAATAAGTTTATCCAGGATGGGCTGCCAATTCGTTCCTTCCGGGATTTCCCTCGCCCGCACATTATCATCACTGCAATGCTGCAACATCAGTCCTATTCCACATAATATAACGGGCAGAATGATTAAAAAAAATTTCTGTTTCATTTTTTTTTATTATTGATAATTGCATCTATATATAATCAAAATCATGCCAAACATGTTATATACTAATAATCAGTACACTGCAAAAAAAAAGAAAAATCATTTATATTGTCGATTTGAAACACTTTTTTGCATTTCGCACATTTTACAAATCTATGGCGTTTTTATTTATCCACAGCCGTCTGTGTCTGACAAAGGCAATCTCCTCGAAATGCGTGCGCAGCAAATCCAGACAGGCCGGCGCCTGCTGCCTGGCTTCCACCGTATGTCCCGGACGCATAAAATATGCATCATCGCCGTACGGATAGCATGAGGTGTACAACACCGGCACTGCATGTTGCACGCAACACTGCAACATAAGAAGCGGATCTTTCAGATGCTCCAGCACTTCGCCAAAGCATATCATATCCTGTCCTCCTGTAATCTCGTGATAGACCGATGGTGCATATACCACATCGCAAGACAAGCCCGACCGACGCAATCTGTAGGCGGCAAAATCCGCCCAAGGCTTAAAATCGCAAAGCGTAACATAACTGCCCAACAAACCGAAGAAATAGCCATAATCCGCCGAAAGGCATCCGAAATCGAGCACGTGCAAAGCAGAGAAGTCGGTATTGCGTGCAAGCATCGCGTAAATAAAAAAACAATCACGATAGCTGTTGTAATCAAACAAGGTGCGGAAAACATACCCGTCAGCATGCGCCTCAGGCCAGACGGTCCGCCGTGATTCAGGAGACATGTGCCGCCATCTATCCACATCATCCATGGAAACATGATAATATTCCGAGAACAGGCATTTTCTGTAATATACTTGTTGCTCATATATTTCCGGCGGCACCTTAGCACCTTTCAAATCCAGACGCAACCATGTCAGAACATTCAACGCATCGTCTTCACCCGGCAATTTCAACCGTTTAATACGCGCCATTTCCTTATCAAGACATGCCATCAAATCCTCCATATTCACGCAATTCTGTTTAACCGCTTCAGTCCTTGTTCTATAGCATGTCCATAACGCACCATATACTTATGGCAGATGTCATCCGATTGACCCCGTGGCTGACCAAAAAGAAGAAACTGCCTTATAGTCGGCGCCTCAAGAAACCATCGAGCTATAGGCAATTATGGCCCTCGTGATTGTGCAAAAGTGAACAAAATTTAAAAAAAACACACACATAAACTATCTCGGATTCATAATACAACAAGCTGTATATCAATTAAAAAAGGAGAATTGCACGATATTTGCTGATTAAGGGACTGTCATACACAAAATGAATGAGCAATGAGTACTCTTAACCTTCCTATCCGGAAAATCAGCGTTTATTTTCTTTTGATTTTCATACTATCGGGATGCACTAAAAGCCGCGTCTACAAGGAATATATTACATATATGCGAGACAATCTCCGTCTGGAATTTTCTGTTCCAAAGAATATGATGTCTTTCCCCGAGAAAAAAGAACGCGACTACGAATTTCTCACTTTCGGAGAAGAATACCAAGGTATACCCGGCGTGCCAATTTTTTTCAATGGACCATCAATTCAACTTTCCCCAAATTGCACGGTACTCATGTTAAAGCCAGGTGAAAGCAGCAGACGCGCTGCTGCTATAAAAAGGTATCCTCCATTAGAAAAAGGTGGTATAAGAACTGACATTAGTATCCGCAAAACTCCAACGGACAACAAAAAGGCATTTAAACCGGGAATATCGTGGATGCTGATAAACTGTGGCATGCCTTGGAAACCGGACTTCTATAATAGTGTCACACCCCTGGAGTCTGAACAGGCCGACTTACTGGCATTAGAGAAATTGGAAGAACAAAAAAAGAAGATGGAGTCATTAAGGGAAAAATACGAGACGCATCTGGAACGTAATGATCTGACTGAAAAAGCAAATTGCGACGAGATCATCCTTGTTCGAATTCCTCATCTGGAAAAAATCCGATACTATGCAATGGCAAATGATGAATCTGTTGATGTACTCATCCAGACTAAAGCGACGACATGTTACAATGTCTGCCTGCACGAACATTCTCCATATTGGGAAATAAACATGCTTTTCTTTCTTGACGAAACCCAGACAACCATCGAAGATTGTCTGACCAAGATGCTGGACTGGATTCGGTTTACAACATTTGAAGATTAAATACCCTCCTCTTTCCATGCGTTTCAACGAGCACTTGCAATATATCCGGACCGTCCGGAAGTACGAGCGTCTGGCGGTAAGCCGCAGCCGCCTTTTCCAGCTGTTTGTGCTGGCGTTGACGGCGTTCGTGGTCTATCTGCTCCTGTCGCGCCTGACCCTGGCCGATGCAGACAACTGGGAATACCGCGCCGCGGCCTCCGTCATCCCCTACATGGTGATGAAATACGTCAGCATCATCGAAGCGTTCTTCCTGGTGTTCCTGCTGTCGGAATGCCGGTTCAACGCCTTCGACGACCAGCGTTATTCCGATGTGTTCCTCAACCATCCACCTTCGAATGCCGACTACTACCTCGGAAAGATATGGGGTTATATGCAGCTGTTCTTCCGGCTGAATATCTTCCTGCTGCTTCTGACCTTGGTGTTCAACCTCACAGCCCGGCAGGCCCTGGTCGATGTGGTGCCGTATGTCGTGTACGGGGTGCTCTATACCGTCCCGATGCTGCTTTTCGTGACCGGCCTTGCGACATGTGTCATGCTGAAGATCCGGCATCTCCCGGTGGTGATGATCCTCGTCCCCGGCCTGCTGGCCACCATGTTCCTGCTGTCCAGGCAGCCGTCGTATGCCTGGCTCGACTTTTCGGCATTCCATGTGCCGGTGTTTCATTCGTCGATGGCCGGGTGGATCCAGCCGGAACGGTTTCTGGTTTCGCGCATCGTGTATCTGTGCATCGGTCTGGCCCTCTGTTGCCTGGCTGTTGCTCTCGTGCCGCGCATGAGCGGCTATGCGGAGCGCGGCGGCGCCCTGGCCGCCTGTCTGTTGTGCGTGCTGCTGGCAGCGGCCGGCATCGGGTATCACCAGTGGCGGTACCATGCCGACCAGTCTTATCGTGCCGGGGTGGTGGCGCTGAACGACACCTGCAGCGACACGCCCCTGTGGCAGATCCACTTCTACCAGATGGACATCCGGCAGAAGAAAAGGCAGCTGGAGATAGACGTCCGCATGACGGGGACCGCCCTTGAAGAAGCGCGCACCTTTGCGTTCTGCCTGAATCCGGGGTTCCGGGTCGATGCGGTGGAGGATGCCGCCGGCCGTCCGCTGCCGTTCACCCGCAGGGAACAGATGCTGCTGGTCGATTTCCCGACGGCGCAGAACACCGCGGATACCACCGTCATCCGAATCTGCTATCACGGCCGGATCGACCGCCGGATGTGCTATCTGGACATGGGCGATGAATGGCTGGACGCCAGGCGGCAGGTCAAGGACATCGTGATGCCGGCGAGCGACGTGGAGCAGCGTCCGTCGTACTGCCTGCTGACACCGGATTCGTACTGGTATCCGCGGATGGGGACGGCATACACCACCCGGAACTACAAGTGGCAACGCCAGTGGTTCAGCCATTTCGACATCCATGTCGTGCCCCGCCCCCGCCTGTTCCCGGTGACGCAGGGTGCGCTGACCGACACCTCCGACGGATACCGTTATGTGTCGGACGTCCCGGTGCCTTCGCTGACGCTGGCCATCGGACCGTACGAACGCATCAC
>JAEEGL012460898.1_pt1 | contig 14331 bp, 13 predicted proteins | sample 9134231 | NCBI WGS metagenome assembly JAEEGL01 (sample SAMN16246548, study PRJNA631951) | gut metagenome | biome: gut microbiome; feature: rumen; material: fiber-attached | host: Bos | place: Iran: Karaj | collected 2018-10
AGATCGAATCCAATCCCGCCCTCGACGATGACGAGAACGGCGAAGACAACGAGCCGATCAACGAGGAGGACAACATGTCGGGCGAAAGCAGCTCCAACGACAACGAAGACAACGAGGAGAACGACGATTACAACGACGAGGAGCTGACCGTCAACAAGGACGAGGAGTTCGACTTGAGCGACTACATCCCTGATGATGACGAATATGACTACTCCTACAAACTGCAAGCCAACAACCGCAGCCGCGATGACGAGGAATACCAAGCGCCCATCACCCATGAGGAGTCGTTCCAGGACTACCTGATCCAACAGTTGGGCTATCACGACCTCACCGAAGAGCAAGAGATCATCGGCGAGGTGATCATCGGGAACCTCGACGACAACGGTTACCTCAGCCGCCCCATCACGAATATCGTTGACGACCTGCTCTTTACGATGAACATCGAGACCACGGAGGAAGAGGTGAAGAAAGTCCTGGAGATCGTCCAACAGCTCGACCCTCCTGGCATCGGCGCCACCAACCTGCAGGACTGCCTGCTCATCCAGATCCAACGCCTGCAAGAGGAGAACCCCTATAGCGACTACTCGTTAAGCATCACCATCCTGAAAGACTACTTCGAGGAGTTCACCAAGAAGCACTACGACAAGATCGCCAAGAAGACCGGAGCAAACAACCGGCAACTGAAGGCTGCCCTCGACGAGATCCTGAAGCTCAACCCCAAGCCGGGCGATGCCTCCACCTCCGGGACGAGGATCCGTCATTACATCATCCCCGACTTCTTTATCTCCATCAAAGACGACAACCTGGAACTTTCCCTGGACGGGCGCAACAACCCCGACCTGAAAGTCAACAAGCAATATGTCAGGATGCTGGACGACTTCTCCAAAGGCAAGGAGTCGAGGACCAAGCAAGAGGCGGTGCAGTTCGTCAAGCAGAAGATCGACAGCGCCAAATGGTTCATCGATGCCATCAAGCAACGTCAGCACACCTTGTACATCACGATGAAGGCCATCATGGACATGCAGCGCGAGTATTTCCTCACGGGAGACGACACCAAGCTCAAGCCCATGATCCTCAAGGATATCGCCGAGAAGGTAGGCTTGGACATCTCCACCATCTCGCGTGTCGCCAACAGCAAGTATGTCCAGACCCCCTACGGCACCTTCTCGCTGAAGACCTTCTTCAGTGAAGGCATCACCAACGAGGAGGGCGAGGAAGTCTCGACCCGTGAGATCAAGAAGATCCTTCAGGACTGCGTGAATGACGAGAACAAGACGAAGCCGCTGACCGACGAGGAACTGATGATCGTGCTCAAGGATAAGGGCTATCCCATCGCTCGGCGCACGGTGGCCAAGTACAGGGAGCAGTTGGGGATTCCGGTGGCGAGACTAAGGAAAGAGCTCTAACTAAAGAGATCCAGTTCGCCAGTTTTGGAAAAACGGGTTTTCCCTAAATGTTTGTAAGCCAAATCGGTGCACTCTCGTCCACGTGGGGTGCGCATGATGTAGCCTTCCTGAATCAGGAAAGGCTCGTAGACCTCTTCGATGGTTCCGGCGTCTTCACCCACGGCGGTGGCGATGGTGTTGACACCGACGGGGCCACCCTTGAATTTCTCGATGATGGTGGTGAGGATCTTGTTGTCCATGTCGTCAAGGCCATGTTCATCGACATTCAGCGCCGAGAGGCCCACCCGGGCGATCTCCACATCGATATGGCCATCGCCTTGGATCTGGGCGAAGTCACGGACACGACGGAGCAGCAAGTTGGCGATACGCGGTGTGCCACGGCTACGGCGGGCGATCTCGAAGGCCGCCTTGTCGTCGATCGGCACCTTCAAGATGCCGGCGGAGCGCTTGACGATACCTGAGAGCGTCTTGGCGTCATAGTACTCAAGGCGTAGGTTAATCCCGAAACGAGAACGCAACGGAGCCGTCAGCAGTCCCGAACGGGTTGTCGCTCCGATCAGGGTGAAGGGGTTCAAGGCGATCTGGATGCTTCGGGCGTTAGGGCCCGACTCGATCATGATATCGATACGATAGTCCTCCATCGCCGAATACAGGTATTCCTCCACCACAGGGCTGAGACGGTGGATCTCATCGATGAAGAGCACATCGTTCGGCTCGAGGCTGGTAAGCAGTCCCGCCAAGTTACCCGGCTTATCGAGGACCGGGCCGGAGGTCATCTTCATGTTCACGCCCAGTTCATTGGCGATGATATGGGATAGCGTAGTCTTGCCCAGGCCCGGAGGTCCATGCAGCAGGGTGTGGTCAAGGGCCTCGCCGCGTTGCGCTGCGGCCTTGACGAAGACCCGAAGGTTATCGACCACCTTCTTTTGTCCCGCGAAGCTGCTGAACTCATCCGGACGCAGCACGTTCTCAAGGTCTTTCTCAGCCTTGGAGAGATGGGATCCGGTGGCATCGAGATTCGTATTCATCAGATTTTATTAATAGGGTACAAATATAATAAAAAAGATTCGTAATTTAGCCGTCTGAAAACAGACTTGAAAAAAATGAGACGTTTTTTGTTCCTCATCCTGCTGGTTGCCGTCGTCACGAGCGGCTATTCACAAAACAAAGGCTCGCTGCGCGTCAACCAGGACAACCGCATCGAGAGGCTGATGAAGAAGCAGCGTGACGTGTTTGCCGCCGACAACTCCATGAATGGTTACCGTGTGCAGATCTTCATGGAGATCGGCAACGAGGCCATCAACCATGCCCAATGGACGAAGAAAAGGTTTTCCGACGAATTCCCCGAGTTGCCCATCTACCTCACCTACGACCAACCTTATTACCGTTTGCGCGTTGGCGACTTCCGCAACCGCGTGGAAGCCGAGAAATACCTCCGGCTGATCAAGCCCAAGTTCAACCTGGCTTTCGTCACGGCTGACGTCATCAACCCACCACAGAAGCTGTCGCCTGTGGATCCCGACGCGTTGCTTGACGACGAAGAAGAGACCGGAGAAGACTTCGGCGAGTAAAGCTTTTACCGAGAGATCTTTTCGAGGATCTGGCCGGCGAGGCGACTGGTGCCCACGCGGAACAGGTGCGGGTTCAGCCAGTCATGGCCGAGGATGCCTTTCACCAAGTAGTAATAGGTGAGCGCGTCGTCGATGACCTTCATGCCGCCAGCGGGTTTGAAGCCGACACATTTGCCTGTTGCCTGGTAGTATTCCTTGATGGTGTCGATCATGATGATGGCGGCCAGCGGCGTAGCAGCCACCGGCACCTTGCCCGTCGAGGTCTTGATGAAGTCCGCCCCTGCGAGGATGGCGAGTTCGCTGGCCTTACGGATGTTTTCGACGGTCTTGAGTTCGCCCGTCTCCAGGATCACCTTCAGTCGAGCCTTGTCGCCACAGGTTGCCTTGATGGTCTTGATCTCATTGAAGACCTCGTCATAGCGGCCAGCAAGGAAAGTACCGCGAGAGATGACCATATCCACCTCGTCGGCGCCTTCATTGACGCAGTATTCCACTTCCTTGACTTTCAGGTCGAAGGGCATCTGTCCCGAAGGGAAGCAGCAGGCCACGGTAGCCACGCGGATGCCGCTGCCTTGAAGCAGCTTTTTAGCTTGTCGCACAAAGGGACTGTAGATGCAAATTGCCGGCACCGAGAGATGCGGTTCCTGCTTTGGGAAGGCCAGAGCTTTGGAGCAGAAATCATTGATTTTCTCTTCGTTGTCAAAGGCTTCCAGGGTAGTGAAGTCGATGCTTTGGAAGATGGTGCGCAAGGCTTCCTGCTCATCGGTGACTTGTTTCTGTTCGCTGAGGATTTGCTCGATACGGGCGTGCAGTGCCTCTTCGGTATACGGGTAAGGTTTGAATTGCATAGTATATAGTTTTCAATGCGTCACGACCAACTTTTGAGTCGAGATGCAAGTATTGTTGTTATTCGCAAAGTTATAGAAAAACTCGAAATCTTATTCCGTTGAATGCGAATTTATTATTTTTGCATCAGAAATAGTATTGAGATGACCTCCTTCGACTTCTTTAACATCCTTTGCTCCTTTCCGAAGACTCTGCGCTTCAACCTGCATTACTTCCCGCTGAAAACGGCGTTGAAGCTGCCCGTCATCGTGTCGCACCGCACCTTTCTTAGGGAGTTGCACGGCAAGGTGACGCTGCCGGAGACGGTGGATACGGCAATGGTAAAGATCGGCTTCGGCGACGTGGGACATTACGACCGAAAGCGATCCCGGACGATTTGGCAAGTCAGCGGTGAAGTGAATTTCAGAGGCAAAGCGTCCATTGGACATGGATCGAAGATCTCCGTGAGAGGGAAGTTGGAACTGGGCGACCGATTCAACATCACGGCGGAGAGTACGATCGTGTGCGCCAAAGAGATCCGTTTCGGCGAGGATTGTCTGGTGAGTTGGGATGTGCTGGTGATGGACACCGACGAGCATCCCGTCTACGACAAGGAAGGGAATCGCATCAACGACAATCGTCCCATCGTGGTGGGCAACCATGTGTGGATCGGATGCAAGTGCATGTTGCTGAAAGGTGCCGAGTTGCCGGACAACACGGTGTTGGCGGCGGGGACGCAGCTGAGATCGGCCTTCGCGGGAGACCACCAGATCATAGGAGGGGAACCTCCAGCGATAATGAAACGGGAGGTTAGGTGGGAGCACTAAGGACATCCCCGGAGGGGATGCTATAAGATTATAGGGTGTCGATGACGGTGCAGAGTTTCTTGAAGATCTCGGGGATCTCGCCGACGCCGTTCACGGGGTGGAGGTTGCCTTTGGCCTCGTAGTAAGCCAGCACCGGCTTGGTCTTGGCTTCATATTCCACGAAACGATGCTTGATGGAATCGATGTTGTCGTCGGCACGGCCACTGATCTTGCCACGTTCCAACATACGCTCGATGAGCAGGTTCTCCGGGACTTCAAGGCTCAGAACACCAGAAAGGGCAATGCCGAATCTCTTCATCATCTCGTCGAGGATCTCGGCCTGCTTGACAGTACGCGGGTAGCCGTCGAAGAGGAAACCGGGGGAAGTGAGGTTCTCGGAGAGTTTCTTCTCGATGATGGCAGCCACGATCTCGTCGGAGACCAGACCGCCTTGGCTGATGATGCCCTTCACCTGAAGACCAAGTTCCGATTCGGCGGCGATTTCCTCACGAAGGATCTCGCCCGTTGAGATATAGGTTAACTGATATTTTTCGCGGAGGAACTGCGACTGGGTTCCTTTGCCGGCACCTGGAGGGCCAAAGAGGATGATATTTAACATGGTTTGAAGTTTGGAGTTATTCTAATTTCTTACTTCTGGCTTCTTACTTCTCGACAATCTTGTAAATATCGGGAAGGTTGCGACCTTGTTGGTCGTAGTCGAGGCCGTAGCCAATGATGAAATCGTCGTCGATGTCCATGGCTTTGTAGTCGATTGGATAATCGTATTGGAACGACTTGGGCTTGAACATCATGGTGGCAATACGCACGTCGGTTGCTTTCAAGTCCTTGAGCTTCTGTATGGTGTATTTGATGGTATGGCCAGTATCGACGATATCCTCCACGATGATGACATGGCGTCCTTCCAGCGAATGGTCGAGACCGATCAATTCACGCACCACGTTGGTCGTCTCCGTTCCCGAATAGGACGAGAGTTTGACGAAAGAGATCTCGCAGGGGATGGTAAGACGTTTGAAGAGTTCGGAAGCGAACATGAAGGCGCCGTTGAGCACCACGAGAAAGAGGGGATTTTTCCCGATGAGGTCATGGTTGATCTGATCCGCAACACTTTGGATGCCTGCCTCAATCTTTGCTTGGGGGATGTACAAGGAAAACTCCTTGTCAATGACCTTTACTGTTTTCATACCTGAGGATTTGAAATGAATCTACAAAAATAATAATTTCTTTGGATGATTACGCGGAATAATCTAATTTTGCGCATCCACCGAGCGTTAACCCATTAAGGGGTAACAATTAAAACGATAAAAACAGTATTTGATATGAATCCAATCGTAAGCATCATCATGGGAAGCACTTCCGATCTTCCCGTTTTGGAGAAAGCCGCCCAGTTTTTTGACGAGATGGAGATCCCGTTTGAGATGAACGCCCTCAGCGCACACCGCACGCCGCAGGAGGTGGAACGGTTCGCCCGTGAGGCGAAAGGCCGCGGCATCAAGGTCATCATCGCCGCTGCCGGCATGGCTGCCGCACTGCCTGGCGTCATCGCCGCCAACACCACCCTGCCCGTCATCGGAGTTCCGGTGAAAGGCATGCTTGACGGCATGGACGCGATGCTCTCCATCATCCAGATGCCCCCAGGCATCCCCGTCGCCACCGTAGGGGTGAACGCCTCCCTCAACGCCGCTATCCTCGCCGCCGAGATGCTGGCCTTGGGCGATGAGGCCATCGCCGCCAAAGTGGCTGACTATAAGGAGAACCTGAAGAACAAGATCACCAAGGCCAATGCCGACCTGAAGGAAGTGAAATACAAGTTCAAGACGAACTAAAGCTTCCGGGCCATCATCAGACCGTCCCTGAGGGGCAGCAACACCTGCTCCACCCTCGGGTCACCCATCACTTTGTCGTTGAACTCACGGATTGCCTGGGTGTCCGCGCCTTTGGCGCGGGGATCCACTACCTTGCCGTCCCATAGTACATTGTCCGCCAGAATCAGACCCCCCTGGGCTACCTTTTCGATGACTAAGTCATAGTATAAAGGATAATGGAGCTTGTCCGCGTCAATATACACCAGGTCGAAAGGACCTTCCAAGGCAGGAATGACCTCTTTGGCATCCCCGATGATGAGTCGCACACGATCGTCGACCTCAGCCAGAGCAAGATATTTCCTAATCATTTCCTCCAACTCCTCGTTCGCCTCAATGGTGATAAGTTGGCTGTCCTTGGCCATCCCCCGAACCATGCAGATCGTCGAGAAGCCCGTAAAGGTCCCGATCTCCAGCACTCTGGAAGGCCTTGTCATTTCACAGATCATCTGGAGGAAACGTCCCTGCACCGGACCCGAGGCCATGCGGGGATTCATCGTATGGAGATAGGTCTCACGGTAGAGCGAAAGAAGCAACTCGTCCATAGGGCTGACATGCCCCTCGACATACGCTTCCAGTTCCGGAGTCCAGTTCGTCATCATTTCGAGCCTCTAAAGATCAAGGTAGTGAGACGGTCACGGTCGAACACGCGGTTGGCTTCCTCGATCAGGTCCTCCGCGGTGATGACCTCGATGGTGTGGATGATGTCGGGGACCGACTCGATGGGTTCGTTCATCAGCATGGAGCGCGTGACGGCCAGCAGTTCGCTCATCCCTGACTCCCGGCCCAAGGCCAATTGACCCACCAGTTGCTGTTTCGCATGATGCAACTGCATCGACCCCATCTTGATCGTGCGGAGTTTGTCCAACTCCTTGAACACCAGTTCGACCACTCGGTCGAGGGAATCCGGGTCGACGCCCATATAGACGCTGAACAATCCGATATCGGAATAGGCATTGTATTGAGACTCAATGGAATAGGCAAAGCCGTATTTCTCACGGATGTTCAGGCTGAGTCGAGAGTTCATGGCCGGTCCACCGAGGATGTTGTTCAGCAGCACCATGGTACGTTTTTCGGGGTGGACGAACTCCGGCGCTGGACCGCCGATCATGCAATGGCTGAGATGGTTGTTCCGTTCCATCTCCACCTTACGAGGCGCGTAGGAGGTATAAGGCTCACGGTGCGTCGGCACCAGATGCGGTGGTTGGCAGCCGAAGAAACGCATCGCCATGGCCTCAAACTCCTTGAAGTTGATGTCGCCGATGGTCGCAAGGACCATGGAGTCCGTACTGTAGTTCTCCCCCATGAAGGCGAGGATGTCGGAGCGTTGGAACCCCTTTACTTTCTCCACCGTGCCCAAGATGTTACGGCTCAGCGGGTGACCCTGGAAGGCCACTTCCTCGAACACGTCATAGATCTCCTCCGAAGGCAGGTCCAGGTAAGAGTTGATCTCGTCGATCACCACCTCCTTCTCCTTGGCCAACTCATGTTCCGGGAAGGTGGCGCGGAAGGCGATGTCCGAGAAGAGGTCCATGGCTTTCTTATAGTAGGTGGGGAGGAATGACGCTTGCAGGCAGGTCTCCTCCTTGGTAGTGAACGCATTCAGGTCGCCGCCCACATTGTCGAGGCAGCTCAGGATATGATACGGTTTACGGCTCTGGGTCCCCTTGAAGATGGTATGCTCGATGAAATGCGCCAACCCGTTTTGCTCCTCCCGTTCATCACGGGAGCCGGTAGCCACGACGAGCACCAGATGGGCGATCTCTCCTTTCTTCTGCCGATGCAGCAGTCGGATGCCGTTGGGTAAGGTTGAACTGTTATATTGTTCTGTTTCCATGTCGATTAAAAAAACGCCGCAAAGGTAAGAAGATATTGTGAATTTTAGTAAGTTTGCAGTTTTAAACCTCCTATTTGCAGCTATGAAAAAGACCATCCTCATATTGACCTTTGCCTTTCTTTGCGTCTTTTCCGGATTCTCCCAGACCACGCCGAGGAACATCGGCACTGAGGTGATTCCCACCGCCATGTTCCAGGTGACCTATGCAGCCCAATTCACGGGCATGGACACCAGAGCCTCATTCGGCTTCTCAAACACCATCGGAGGCAGTTTCATCTACAAGACCAAGAACAACGTCCTATTCACCGCAAACGGCAATCTCATCTTCGGCAACCAGTTTAATCTCACACGCCCGGAGATCTTGGGTGATGCCATCACCACGACGACAGGAGAGGTCATCGGAGGCGGAGGACTTTACACTGCCCTGGCCTTCTTCCAGCGCGGTTACCATTTCCAGGCCGAGGTGGGCAAGCTGTTCTCCTTGAAGCCCAATCCCAACAGCGGCATCTTCATCCAAGCCGGTGTGGGCTATCTTAGCAACCGTATCCGCATCGAGTACCAAATCGAGGCCATGAATCCTCCAAAACCACTCATGGATGACTACCAATACGGCTATGACCAGAAGAGAGGCGGATTCGCACTTCATGGCGAGGCTGGCTACCTGCTCATGAGCGAGTCGAGGGTGATCAACTTCTCCGTTTCCCTTGAGGTCACCTATGCTCGCACGAGGCACCTGAGGGCATACGACTTCCGTGTGTTTTACGACGAGGCCGGAGAGCCGCAGATCATGGGGTACAACGACAGGAACCAACGTTTCAACGACCTCTACTACGGCATCCGTCTCAGTTGGATGATCCCGACCTACCAGCGTCAGCCCGACGCCTACTATTATTACTAAGCCATGCGGGGCCTTTACACCTTTGCGAACCGCTGCTACGCCCTGGGCGTCCGGACAGTCGCCCTATTCGGGAACCCCAAGGCGAAGCTATGGGTGGAAGGACGAAACACTTTTCCTGCCGCAGGACTAGACAAAGATCCTTGGATATGGTTTCATGCCGCTTCCTTAGGTGAGTTCGAGCAAGGCCGTCCCCTGATCGAGGCCATCAAGGAAAGCCATCCCGAAGTCAAGATCTGCCTCAGTTTCTTCTCCCCTTCCGGCTATGAGATCAGGAAGGACTACCCCTTGGCCGACGAGGTGCTTTATCTTCCCACCGACACCCCGGCTCATGCCCGACAATGGGTCCGTCGGCATCATTACCTCGCCGCCTTCTTCATCAAATACGAGTTTTGGTTCAACTACATGAAGGCCTTGGCCGATGAAGCCATCCCCTTGTACTACATCTCGCTGATTCTCAAGAAAGACCAATATTTCTTCAAGCCATACGGTCGTTGGTTCCTCAAGCAACTTGGCCTGGTGAGGCATTTCTTCGTCCAGGACCAGACCACCCTGGCGTTGCTAAGCGAGACCGGTTACACCAACGCCACCCTCTGCGGGGACACCCGTTTCGACCGTGTCGCCGCCATCGCCAAGCAGGCACAGCCCTTCCCGGAGATTGAGCGTTTCATCGGAGGCCGTCATTGCCTCATCGCCGGCAGCACCTGGCCACCTGACGAGAAGTTACTGATCCCTTATCTGAAAAGGCTTCCCGAGGACTATTGCATGATCATCGCTCCGCACGACATCTCAGACAAGCATATCCAGCAGATCTCAGAATCCCTCAACGACTATCAGCTTTATACCAAACCGGATCCTCAAAAAAAAGGCAAGGTACTGGTGCTCAACACCATCGGCATCCTCTCGCAACTCTACCAATATGCCCGTTTCGTATATATCGGCGGCGGCTTCGGCGTCAACATCCACAACATCCAGGAGCCCGTCACCTTCGGCTGTCCCGTGGTCTTCGGCCCCAAGCACACCAGTTTCAAGGAAGCCGTCGACCTGGTCCGTCTGGGAGGCGCCTTCACCGTGTCCAGCCAAGACGAACTCGACAAGATCTTCGACAGCCTCATCCAAGACGAGCGCCGACATCAAGAAGCATCAAGGATTTGCAAGGATTATCTGGCTTCCCAGTTAGGGGCGACGGAAGCCATCATGCAGGGAATCACATCCATTTTCTCCGACGGAAAATGACAATGAAGATGACGGCCACCACGACCATCAATCCGATCAGGCCATAGAATGCCCACGACTTCGCTTGGAAGGGCAATTCGACGTTCATGCCATAGAGTCCTGTGATGAAGGTCAGCGGGAGGATGATGGACGAGATGATGGTGAGGATCTTCATCGTGTCGTTCGTCTTGTTGGTCTGCATCGAGTCAAAGGTCTGCGACAGACCCTCGATCAACTCCTCATAGTCCTCCGTCATATCCCATACCTTCTGGTAGTAGTCGAGGATGTTGCCCCAGTAGTCTTCCATGTACTCGATATCTTCCGTGAAGCCCCGGATCTTACCGTTTTCGAACATCTGGAAGAGACGCAGCTGCGGTTTGAAGATGGTATTGATGAGGATCAGGTTCTTACGCGTGACCGAGATCCTTTCGATGATCTTCACTTGCTTCTCCTGCAGCAGCTCACGGTTGATGAGTTCCACGTCGAGGCCCACTTTACGAAGGAGATAGACAGACTCGGTAATCAGCTTTTCAAGGATCCGATAAAGCAGCTTATCCGAACTCTCGATGTTGATTTCTTCATCATTATGAATCTTTTCCTCATATTCATCGAACAGTTGCGACACTCCCCATGGATTCTTTTCAATGGAGATAATGTAGTTCTTACCCCAGAACAGTTTAACTTCCTTGATCTTGACGAATTTATTCTGGCGGTCGAAGTTGGGAAAATGCAGGATGAGGAAATAGTAGTCGTCGTAGATATCGATTTTGGGGCGTTGGTTGACGGATCGGCAGTCCTCGATATCGAGGGGGTGGAAATGAAAACGATCCTTGAGGAATTCCAGGTCCTCCTCACTTGGATTGTTCAGGTGTCGCCACGTTATCTCGCCTATTTTGAGACTGTTGATCATGTCTTATCCCCCCTGTGATGATTTCGGTTGCAAAACTAAACAAAAATTTTTGATAAAAAAACCATAATCCGTGAAAAAAAACATCGTTAATAAAATACAAGTTAGTATCTTTGCAGTTTAAATTCGAAGACATTCTTATGTACGCTTTCATTTCCGGAAAAATAGCTGAGTTGACCCCTGCGTATGCGGTGATCGACAACCATGGTGTAGGCTATTTCATCAACATCACGTTGAACACGTTCACCGCCATTGGCGAGCAGACGGAGGTGAAGCTTTACACCCACCTGCAAGTGCTGGAAGACGCGCATAACCTGTTCGGCTTCTACACCGTGAAAGAGCGTGACATGTTCGAGATGCTGATCACCGTCAGCGGCGTCGGATGCAACACGGCCCGTCTGATCCTTTCCTCACTCACCGTCAATGAGTTGAGCACGGCCATCGCCAACGAAGACATCCGGACCATCCAAGCCGTCAAGGGCATCGGAAGCAAGACCGCCCAGCGTCTCGTCGTCGACCTCAAGGACAAGGTAAGGAAGACCGAGTTCGAGGAAGTCGTCGTAGGCGTGGTGAACAATACCGTCAAACAAGAAGCGTTAACTGCTTTGGTGACCTTGGGCTTCAGCAGAAACGCCGCCGACAAGGCCCTCAACAAACTTTTGAAACAAAACCCCGAGGCTTCCGTGGAACTCTTGATCCGAGAAGCACTTAAATTATTATAATTCAGTTGTTTAATAATTCGATGACATTCATGAAACGATATATCACCCTATTTCTCTTGCTTGCGCTGCTGATTCCTGGCTTCGCCCAACAGCGTGACACGACCCATCTGATATACCCCATCCCCATCGATAACGGCGACCCGGTTGAGCGTCTGTACAACCAGTCGCCGCTCTATTTCCAAGACCCAAGCAACATCACCCATGAGGTCATCTACGACCCCATCACGGGACAATATACCTTCAAGAACAAGATCGGCGACTTCGAATACACGACGCCGATGACCATGAGCCAAAGCGACTATATCAAATACAAGAACCGTCAAGGCGTGATGGAGTATTGGAAACAAAGTCGCCAGAAAGACTCCCGCTCCACCACCGACGGCAACTCGATCATCCCTCCCATCTACATCGGAGGCGAAGCTTTCGACCTCATCTTCGGAAGCAACACCATCGACATCCGCCCACAAGGCTCCGTTGACCTCACCTTTGGCATCAAACACAACTATCGTGGCGACCCGGCCATGACCGAGCGACAGAAGAGCCAGACGAACTTCGATTTCGACCAAGACATCCAACTGAACGTCATCGCCAAGATTGGAGACAAGATCAACTTCAACATCAACAAGAACACCAAGGCCACCTTCAACTACGAGGACCTGATGAAGCTGAAATACGAAGGCAAGGAAGACGAGATCATCCAACTTCTTGAGGCTGGTGACGTCAGCTTCCCGCTCAACAGCACCCTCATCACCGGTACCCAACGCTTGTTCGGTCTGAAATCCAAACTGAAATTCGGAAAGACCTCCATCACCTCCGTGGTATCCTATCAGGAGAGCGAGACCCGAAATATCGCCGTACAAGGCGGAGCACAGACCAACGAGTTCAACATCAGCTGCCTCGACTACGAAGAGAACCGGCACTTCTTCCTGAGCCAGTATTTCAGGGATCAGTACGAAAGCGCCCTGTCCACCCTGCCTACGGTCACCTCCAGCATCAACATCACCAAGATCGAGGTGTGGGTCACCAACACCAACGCCTCCACCCAAGATACCCGTAACATCTTGGCACTGACTGACCTGGCCGAAGGAAAAGACGAGTGGATCTACAGCCAGGAACTGTCGCCGGCCAACACCACCGTCATCTATCCTCGGAACGCCGCCAACGACCTGTTGACCCGTATTGACACCACTCAGATCCGTAACATCAGCAACGTCACCAACTACATGACCGGCGACCCCTTGCGTATCGGCAGACAAGCCTACATGGCCTCAGGCCGTGACTTCGAGAAGATCGAGAACGCCCGTCGTCTGACCACTTCGGAATACACCCTGAACTCCAAGTTGGGTTTCATCTCGTTGAATGTCAACCTGAACTCCAACCAGTCTCTGGCAGTCGCCTACCAATACACCATCGTGGGCAGCGATGCCATCTACCAGGTAGGTGAGTTCTCCGACCAAGGCATCAACACCCCGCAGGTGCTAGTGGCCAAGCTGCTGAGAGGCACTACCGTCAACACCTCGATGCCTATCTGGGACCTGATGATGAAGAACGTGTACAACATCAGAGCCTATCAGATCAGTTCCTCCGACTTCATGTTCAACATCTTCTACAACGGCAACTCGAACAGCACCCCGATGGGTTACTTCACGGAAGGCCCCAGGGACGTGAAAGGCGTGTCGCTGCTACACCTCATGGAACTCGATAACCTGACCCAGCAGAACAACCCCATCCCTGGCGGTGACGGTGTGTTCGATTTCCTCAACGGGGCACAGACCGGAGGCGGTACCATCAACGCGGCCACCGGTCGAATCTACTTCCCCGTGCTGGAACCTTTCGGAAGCCATCTGAGGAAGGTTTTTGAGGAAGATCCCGACCTGGCCAACAAATACGCCTTCGACTCGCTGTACACGATGACCAAGACCTCCGCCGAGCAGTATTCCGAGAAAAACAAATTCACCCTTCAAGGCTATTACTCCTCCCAGTCAGGCAGCGAGATCAGCCTGAACGCCATGAATGTTGCCCAAGGCTCCGTGACCGTGACTGCCGGAGGACGCACCCTGACGGAGAACGTGGATTACACCGTTGACTACACCTTAGGTCGTGTGACCATCATCAACGAAGGCATCCTGAATTCCGGCACCCCGATCAACATCTCCTTGGAGAGCAACAGCGGCTTCAGCGCCTTGAAGAAGACCTTCCTGGGATCCCGCATCGAGCATGAGTTCAGCCCCGATTTCCGCTTGGGAGGAACCGTCCTCTACCTGGGC
>JAEEGL013315421.1_pt1 | contig 14331 bp, 15 predicted proteins | sample 9134231 | NCBI WGS metagenome assembly JAEEGL01 (sample SAMN16246548, study PRJNA631951) | gut metagenome | biome: gut microbiome; feature: rumen; material: fiber-attached | host: Bos | place: Iran: Karaj | collected 2018-10
CCGCGCAAGCGGAACACATCGTTCAAAAACGCCTCTTTTGTCCGGTAGACAAAAGAGGCGTTTTTGATGGCGGAGGAGGAGAGATTCGGTTTTTCTGCGAAAATGCGTCTCGCTGCTTGTTCTCCGAACTGCGCGCTCGCGCCGCAGAAGGTAATGATGCCGCCGCATTCTGCGGCTAATGATGTTTCTCCGCTCACGCTCCGAAATGAGGTTGCTCCCTTTGGTCGCAATGATGCGATGTTTGCCCTCACGTGCCGAAGGCACGCATCATTGCCGCAGGCAGCATCATGTGCGAAGCACGCATCATTTGCCCGACAGGGCAAACATCATTCAAAAAAAACGCCTTTTGTCGGTAGACAAAAGACGTTTTTTGTGTGAAAGAGCGCGTAAAAGTGCATCGAGGCATAGAAAGAACAGCTAAAAGTACACCAGTAAAAGGATTATCATAAACGGGGATCAGAGCTTCAATACGGCAATGACTTCTTCTCCATCCATATCGCCGGTTTCTTCAAATCCGAAAGAACGGTACAGCTGACGTGCGGCTTTGTTTTCAGGTGCATACGATAGCCAACAGTATTCAGCTTCACCGCAGGGAAAGGTCTTTATATAATCCAATGCAAGTTGGACAGCTTTTCTCCCGAACCCTCGATTCTGATAGTCTTTGTCAATCATAAGGCGCCAAAGGTTATAGTTTTCCTTCGCAATATCCGGCGCATCAACCCAATCGTCATCAACATCAAAACCGATCATTAAAAAGCCGACAGGAGTATAGCCGTTATATATGCCAAACGGAAATGCATAACCATTCCCGGCAATAGCTGTGTACGCTTCAATAATACTGATCTCATTGGGGGCTACAAAGTTTTTCTGCGATTCCGATACAGACAGTTTAAGGAGTTCCCAAACATTTTTACCATTCACTTTTTCCAAACGAAGCATTTATCATCACCTTATAAAGCATTGATTCGTCAAACTGATCCCAAATTCTGCTTGGCGGTTCTGCAGGAGGAAACCAACATCACACGGATGGCAGTGCATTGGTCGTTCAATGATTTGTAAGTTGAATCATCCAAGTACCCGGTCCGATGCAGAAGTTCGAGCCAATATCCGGTTTCGCTCGCTTCCTTGAGCGCGATCTCAAGTTTTGAGATAAAATCTTTCTTCCCCTGCGCGTAGTTTGCTTCGTATATGTTCGCGCCGATGGACGTGCCGGATCGACCGATCTGGTTCGAGATAACCGTTTCGTGTTTCGCTTTCAGGTCTTTAACGAGATTGATGATTTGTACGGAGAAATCCATTGACAGATCAGCAAGTTTGTTCTCTTTCATATTTGAAAGTCCTTTCTGTTGACTATATCAATTATACAACAGAAATGATTAAATGTCAATGATGCCGCCGCATTCTGCGGCTGATGATGTATCTCCGCTTGCGCTCCGAAATGATGTTGCGACACTTCGTGCCGCAATGATGCGATGTTTGCCCTATGTGCCCGCAGGCACACATCATTAGCAAAGCGACATCATTGCCGAAGGCAACATCATTTGCCCGACAGGGCAAACATCATTCAAAAAAGCGCCTTTTGTCCGAAGACAAAAGACGCTTTTTTGCTGGCGGAGGAGGAGAGATTCGAACTCTCGAACGGCTTATGACCGTTACACGATTTCCAATCGTGCGCCCTCGACCAAACTAGGCGACTCCTCCATTGACTATTCGGTTTTTGCCTCAACAGCGAAAGGTATTATACCGCAAGGTGAGTTAAAATGCAAGCCTTTTTTTGAAATGAGAAAATATATTTGGAGCTGCCGCCTGTTGACGCGGCGAGGGCGCCGTGTTACAATTATGGCATCAAATCACGGGAGGACGCTATGGAACCTCTTTTTGTCAACAAATACACGCTTACCCGCGACGATATCAAGACCCATCTGTGGTACGCGGGCCGCTTTTTGCCGCACATACTCATCAGGTGCTTCGGCTGCGCGCTGTGCGCCGCCGCCTTTTTCGCATTCAGCCGTGACGACGTTTTTCTGTTCGCCGCCGTGCTCTTCGCAGGGGCGGCGCTTGGCATGGCGGCGCGTTACAGCTCGTCGGTCAGGTTCAATTGGAACGTCGCCTGCGAGGTCGCAAACGGCGGCCCCACGGACATGAAGTTCAGCTTTTACGACGAATACTTCGTGCGCACCAACTCCGCAAACGAGGACACGAAGATATTTTACGCTCACCTTAAAAGCGTGCGCACCGTAAAGCATCTGATCGTCCTTACCACAAAGGCCGGGTTCAATTGTATGCTGCGGCGCGACGCCTTCACCGTCGGCAGCGAGGCGGAGTTTATTGAATTCATCAACCGAAAGATCGCATTAAACGGGCTGCCCGCAGCCGGGGAAGGGGTGTAAAATGGACGTCAGATTCAAAAACAGCTATGTAATGACAAAGGAAGTCGTGCGCGAGGTCAAATTCAAAATGCTCCATCCGGTGCCCTGGGCCATCGCCTCGGCCGTGTTCGCGCTGCTCTTCGCGGGGCTCTACGTTTACGCGCACGAGTCCGTGCATCTGCTCTGCGCCGTGCTGCTTGCGGCGACTGCGGCTATGTTCATAGTCGTCGTGCTGACGGACGTCAACCGCACGTGGAAGCAGATGTGCGAACAGGCCAACTCCAAAGCCATCGAGGTGGAGCTTACCTTTACCGACGAAAAGGCGGTGAATTCCTCGCACGGCATGGAGGGCAGGATAGAGCTTGACTATGCCGACATAAAGCGCGTGGTCAAAACGAAGCATTATATCGTGCTCGTCACCCGCGCAAGGCTCGGGCACATGCTCCGCCGCGATTCGTTCACGGTCGGCACGGAGGAGGATTTCCTTAAGTTTATCGAGGAAAAGCGCGGGCTTGCAAAGCTTAAATAAGCCGCTGTACGAAATAAAAAAGCCCCTGGGGGCTTTTTTGTTCGTTTATGCCGAGGCCTCGCCTTTATTCGCGGTCCTGCCGTCCGTTCATCCTTTTTATGCCCGCGGCAATGAGCTTGCCCGTGGGGGTCGCGGCAAGGCCGCCCTTCGCGGTCTCGCGGTATTCGGGGCGTATCTCGCGCCCCACGGAATACATTGAGGTGACCACCTCGTCAAACGGGATAAGGCTCGTTATTCCGCACAGCGCCATATCGGCGGAAATAAGCGCGTTTGCCGCGCCCATCGCGTTTCGCTTTATACAGGGGCATTCTACAAGCCCCGCAACGGGGTCGCAAACAAGGCCCTCTATGTTCTTTATCGCGATAGCCGCCGCGTCAAGCACCTGCATGGGTTCGCCGCCCGACAGCTCCACGAGCGCCGCCGCGGCCATCGCCGCGCCGACTCCCGTCTCCGCCTGACAGCCGCCCTCTGCGCCCGATATGGTGGCGTTGCGTGCAAACAGCATGCCTATCGCCCCGGCGCAGAAAAGCCCTTCTATAAGCATATCGTCGTCCCAGCCGCGGGTCTTTGCGTTTTCAAGCAGCACCCCCGGCAGTATCCCCGAAGCCCCCGCCGTGGGCGCCGCCACTATGCGGCCCATCGCGGCGTTCACCTCTACCACGGCCATTGCCGCCGCCGCCGCGTGGCAGGTCTCCGCGCCCGAGAACGGGTCAAGGTCGCCGTAGCGGTAAAGGTTCATCGCCTCGCCGCCGGTCAGGCGGGAAACGGACTGCACCTTTTCGGTAAGGCCCTTTTTCACGGATTCGCGCATAACGCGCAGCGACAGGCGCATCTCGGCGATTATCTTATCGCGCGTCAGGTCGCCTATCTCCTCTTCGCGGCGAATCATTGCCTCGGAGATCTTTATCCCCTCGTCGTCGCAGAGCTTTACAAGCTCAATACCGGAACTGAAATCATAACTCATTTATATCACCATCAGATCGTGCACCGCGGGGCAGAGCCTGCGGATTATATCCTGCATGTCGGGGGTAACGGGGTTGTCGGACTCTATGCACATATATGCGTCCGCGTCGCGCCGCCCGTGGCGGAACACCTTCATATAGGCTATATTCACGCCGAGCTGCGCCAGCACGCGCGAAACGTCGGATATGACGCCGGGCATATCGCGGTGCTGTATGATGAGCGTGGGATAGTCGCCCGTCACCTCAACGCTCATGCCGTTTATCTCGGTGATCAGTATGTTCCCTCCGCCGACCGAACGCCCGACGATGCTCGTCTTTCGCTCGTTCACGTCCTCGACCTCTATCCGCACCGTGTTCGGGTGATCCACCGGATCGTCCGAGTAAACGAAGTCCACCCCTATCCCGTACTCGCGGGCATATTTATAGGCGGAGCTTATGCGCGGGTCGTCGGGCTGACAGCCCATTATCCCCGCGATAAGAGCCTTGTCGGTGCCGTGACCGCGCCCAGTCTCCGCAAAGGAGCCGTACAGCGTGAACTTAACGTACGATATCTCCGCCCCGGTTATCCGCCGCGCGATGTATCCCAGCCGCACGGCTCCCGCCGTATGGCTGGAGGAAGGGCCCGTCATGCGCGGGCCGACTATGTCGAATACGGAGTAGCTTTCCATATAAAACCCCCTTGGTACATAAGAGGATTATACCCCAGTCCACGCCATAATACAAGTGCATTTGAAAGAGGAGCCCGCGCCGCGCAAAAACCACTTTACATTCTATATATAAAAATGGTATAATAGACAAAACTCTGTGGAGGAATACCATGATCAGGTTTGAAAAACAGGGGCATATCGGCATTTTGACCGTCTCGCGGCCCGAGGCGCTCAACGCGCTCAACAGCGAGGCTTTGGATGAGCTCTTGAATACGGTGCAGAGTATCGCGGACGATATTTCGGTGCGCGTGCTCATCATCACCGGCGAGGGCAAGGCGTTCGTCGCGGGTGCGGATATCGCCGAGATGAAGGATCTTGACGCCGACGCCGGGCGCGGGTTCGGCCTGCGCGGTCAGGCGGCGCTCTCCGCGGTGGAGGCTCTGCCCATGCCCGTCATCGCCGCGGTAAACGGCTATGCGCTGGGCGGCGGGTGCGAGCTGGCCCTCTGCGCCGACATACGCATAGCCTCCGAAAAGGCGCGCTTCGGTCAGCCGGAGGTCGGCCTCGGCATAACCCCGGGCTTCGGCGGCACGCAGAGGCTTCCCCGCGTGATAGGCGTGTCAAAGGCGATGGACCTTATATTAACCGGACGCACGGTAAAGGCGGACGAGGCGCTTGAGATCGGCCTGGTCGACCGCGTCGTGTCCCCCGAGGAGCTCATGCCCGAGGCTTTGAAGCTTGCCTCGTCGATCGCGGCAAACGCGCCGTTTGCGGTGCGCGCCTCAAAGCGCGCGATACGCCGCTTTACCGACGCGGGGCAGGCGGAGGGCCTGCTTTACGAGGCGGAGAAGTTCGGCGAATGCTTTGCCACGAACGGTCAGAAAATGGCGATGGAGGCCTTTGTAAACAAGGCTCAGAAGGACGAATTCATTGACGAATAATCATTAAAAGGAGCATAGTATGAAAAAGATTTTTGTGGTCGGCGCAGGCACGATGGGCCTTGACATTGCGCAGGTATTCAGCACGGCGGGCTATGCCGTCACGGTTTACGACATGACGGACGCCATCATCGAGCGCAGCGCCGCAAGGCTTGAAAAGGGCCTTGCAAAGCGCGTTGAAAAGGGCAAGCTCACCGAGGAGGAGAAGGCGCGCATAATCGGCGGCATCGTATTCACCACCCAGTACGACAGCGCGAAGGAGGCCGACCTTGTCATAGAGGCCATAATCGAAAGCGTTGAGGTCAAAAAGACCGTGTTCCGCAACCTTGACGGCATCTGCCCCGAGGGCACCGTTTTTGCCACCAACACCTCGTCCATCTCCATCACGGAGATAGCCTCCGCGACCAACCGCCCCGACAGGTGCATAGGCATGCACTTCTTCAACCCCGCAACGGTCATGAAGCTCGTCGAGGTCATCCGCGGCATGGCCACCTCCGACGAGACGTTCAAGGCGGTCTACGCGCTTTCCGAGGATATCGGCAAGACCCCGGTAGAGGTCGCCGAGGCTCCCGGCTTCGTTGTAAACCGCATTCTGATCCCGATGATAAACGAGGCGATAGGCCTTGTCGCAGAGGGCGTCGCTTCCCCGCAGGATATCGACACCGCCATGAAGCTGGGCGCAAATCACCCCATGGGTCCGCTCGCCCTGGGCGATCTTGTCGGCCTCGACGTGGTGCTCGCCATAATGGACACCATTTTCAACGAGACCAAGGATCCCAAGTACCGCGCGCACCCGCTGCTTCGCAAGATGGTCCGCGCAGGCAGGCTCGGCCGCAAGACCAAGAACGGGTTCTATGAATATTGACGCCCCTATGCGGCTGCAGGGCCGCAGATGACAAACAGCTGACGACATGCGAAAAAAGCCCGCGCGCGGGCTTTTTTCATTATATCCGATTGGTTTTGGGTCCTCCGCGCGGGGCCGGAGGCCGTGCATTCTCACACGTAGAACTCCAAAAGCGCCAGGTCCTCGCGCCTGTTTTCGTGCCCCTCGGTGCGCTCAAGCTCGCGCCCGCCCATCTTTGCGTAAAAGGCGAGCGCCGGGGCGTTATGGGTATTGCAGCGGCAGGTAAAGCGGTCAAGCCCGCGCTCAATGCAGATATCGCGTATCAGGCTGAACGCAAGCGACCCTATGCCGAAGCCGCGGTATTCTCTTAAAACATAGAGCGCGGCGGCGTACAGTCCGTCGCTCAGATCGAGGAACATAAATCCGCAGGGGCTTCCGTCGGCCTCTATTACAAAGGCCTCCGCCTTGGGGGAGGCGATGATATTCCTGTCCCTTGCCTCTCGGTCGGCGCTGTCGAATCCGTCAAGCAGAGCGTCCGGGTAGATGCCGCGGTAGGTCGTGAGCCATGCCCTGCGCCTCAGCTCCGCAGTGAGCGCGGCGTCGCTCTCCCGCGCGCGGCGGAAGCGTATCACGACGGGAGCATACCCCGGCAGACTGCGGCAGACGGACGCGAAATCGCAGCCCGCAAAGGCGTCCTTTGCGCTTTCGGCGGCCCCGGCGGAGTCGAATACCCCGAACACCGCCGCGCCGCTGCCCGTCATGCACGCGCCGACAGCGCCCGCATTTTGCATTGCCTCAACGTACCCGCCTATCTCCGGAGCCAGCCTCTGTGCCGACGGCTGCAGCGCGTTGCCGAGCTCACGGCAGAGCGCATGCGCGTCGGAGGACAAAAGCGCGCTCACGGCGCGTCCCATCGCGCCCTCGGGCAGACGGCTGCGTCTCTCGGGCCCTACGCCGAGCGACTTAAAAAGCGCCCCCGTCGAGACCCCGCGGCTGCCGCGCACCGTCAAAAGGGGGAGCGTCAGCCCCGGAAGCGGCTCCAATCGCTCGCCTACGCCCCTTGCCGCCGCAAACCCGCCAAGCAGGCAAAACGGCACGTCCGCGCCCACCTTCAGCCCAAGCTCCATAAGCTCCGCTTCCGTGCGGCGCAGCGCGGTGCCGCGGTACAGCTCGTTAAGCCCCAGCAGCACCGCAGCGGCGTCCGCCGAAGCGCCGCCCATGCCGGCCTCCGAGGGTATCCGCTTTTTGACCGATATGCGCGCGCCGTATCCGCTCTTTCCCAAAAACGCCTCCGCCGCGCGGCGGCAGGTGTTGTCGCGGGGCAGGGGCAGGTCAGACTCCACGGTTATCCCGTCAGCCGCCTCAAGCGTTAGATCGTCCGCAAGCGAAACGCGGCACATTATCCCCTCAAGCTCGTGATAGCCGTCGGGCCTTTTGCAAAGCACGTCCAGCAGCAGGTTTATTTTGGCGTACGCCTTCAAAAACAATTTCGTTTCCATATCCATATTATGTATTTTTTGCCCCCTTGCTGTCAATCCTAATTTTAACAAAACCGAAAAGAGGTGAGCTTATGAAGGGAATTACGGTGCGGCTTGCGGCGGCGCTTTTTGCCGCCCTGCTCGTTGTAACGGGCGCGGCGCGGGCAGAACGCACGGAAGATAAGCGGGACGCTCTGCGCCTGCACGTCGTCGCAAACAGCGACTCCGATGAGGATCAGCTGATCAAGCTAAAGGTGCGCGACGCCGTGCTTGAATGTATGTCGGGCTTCGGCGGCGCGGATACCCGGAGCGAGGCAAGGGAGCTGCTGCTTGCGCAGGGCGGGGCTTTGCAAAAGGCGGCGGACGCCGTGCTTATTGAAGAAGGGGCGGATTACCGTGCGCGGCTTTCGTTCGGCAGCTTTGAGTTCCCCGACAGGAGCTATGCGGGCGAGTTCTACCCTGCGGGCGAGTACGAGGCGCTTCGCGTCACGCTCGGCAGCGGCAAGGGCAAAAACTGGTGGTGCGTCATGTTTCCGCCGCTCTGCGTGATAGACTGCGGCGAGCCCGCTGGCTTTCACCCCGACGGCAGGCTTGAATTCAAAAGCTTCTTCGCTGAGCTGTGGAGGGAGGTGTTCGGATGAAAAAACGATTTATACGAGCGCTTGCGCTGCTGCTTTGCGCGGCAATGCTTCTGCCGCTTGCCTCTCTTGCCTCGGGTATCGGCTACGGCGCGCGTGGAGACGACGTCAAAAAGATACAGCAAAAGCTGAAGCAGTGGGGCTACTACCGCGGCGCGGTGGACGGCATATTCGGCAGCGGCACGCTTTCCGCCGTCAAAAGCTTTCAGCGCAAAAACGGCTTGAAGGCCGACGGCATAGTCGGCCCCGCGACCGCCGCCGCAATGGGAATAAGCCTCCCGTCCGGCGCAAACGCGCAGACGGGCGACGTCTGGCTTTTGGCGCGCATCATATACGGCGAGGCTCGCGGCGAGCCCTACAAGGGCCAGGTAGCGATCGGCGCGGTGGTGCTGAACCGCGTTAAAAGCCCGTCCTTTCCCAACACCGTGGCAGGCGTCGTTTATCAGCGGGGCGCGTTCGACGCGGTGTCCGACGGGCAGATAAACCTTGCCCCCAACGAGACCGCCGTCCGCGCCGCGCGCGACGCCATAAACGGGTGGGACCCCACGGGCGGGTGCCTGTTCTACTACAATCCCGCCACCGCCACAAGCCGCTGGATGCTGTCGCGCCCCGTGCTTTTGAGGATAGGCAACCACGCCTTCTGCTGACGTGAAAGGAGAAAAATGAAAAGGTTAAAGGATTTTTTGCTGTACTCCGTCCCGGTGCTCGCGGGTTTTGCGGCGCTTGCCGCCGCTCTGTGGGGCGCGGGGCGGGCCCGTCTCGCAAGGGAATTCGAATCGCTTGCGGACGAATACATGACGCTGACCCAAAACGCCTGCGGGCGCTGCTCGCAAGAGCTGTCCTCCGCCGTCGGCGAAATGTCGCTGAGCCTCGAAAAGCTCACGGTCGCGGGCTCGCCCGCGCTTACCGTGACCGCGCTCGAGGACGCTGCTTCGGGCGCCCGCACGGCGGCGTCGGTACTCTCGCGCCTGCCGCTCCCCTGCGCCTCAACGCAGGGCGACGCGGCGTTTTTATCTCGCGTGGGCGAGTATGCAAGGAGCCTCTCCCGCCTTGTGCTTGCGGGCGGGGAGCTGTCTCAAAAGGAGCGCGAACAGCTTGCCTCGCTCCTTGCGGCGGCGGAGGAGATGAGCCGCGAGACGCTTGACGCGCTTTCCTCGGGCGAGGCGCCCACGGGTCTTGAGGAGCTCGACTTTTACGCCGACGCCGACCCCGCGCCGGAACGGCCGGATATCGACTACGACGGCGAGTTCGCGCAGCGCAGCCTGCCCGAGCCGCTGTGCAACGCCGCGCCGGAGGCGTCCGCAGAGGAAGCGCTTGAAAAGGCGCGGGCGATACTTGGCCCCGGCGCCGAGGCGGCGGGCGTTTCGGGCGGCCGGCTTGCGGCGTACTCGTTCGCCTCTGACGGGAGCGAGCTCGAGCTTACGGTGCACGGGCTGGAGGTCGTGCATCTGTACCGGCCCGTGCAGGCGTGTGAAGGCGGGGACGCGGCTTCACCCGACGCGCTCGAGGCCGCGGCGAAGGAGCATCTTCGCGCCTTCGGCTATGAGGATATGACGCCCGTTGAGCTTGCGGTGGACGGGGGCGAGGCCAATTTCGTGTTCTGCCCCTCGGAGGACGGAGTGCTGCTGCTCTCCGACCGCGTGCGGGTCACTTTGGAGGCGGGCTCGGCAAAGCCGGTCGGGCTCGACGCCGGCGAATACCTGTCAAACAAAAGGGTGCGCGTCATACCCGCTCCCCGGGTGGACGAGGACGAAGCCCGCGCTGCGCTCTCGAAAAGCCTCAAGGTCATGGACTCGGCGCTTGTGCTGGTGCCGCTCACGCCCTTTACCGAGGAGCTGTGTTACGCCTTCACCTGCACGGGCGGCGGGAGGGAGTACGCGGTTTTCGTCTCCGCGATGACGGGGGAGGAGCTGCTCATTCAAAAGCTCCTGCGAGAAAACGGCGGCTTCAGGCTTGTCTGAGGCCGGCTCCGATCCGCAAAAAAACCTTGCGCCAAAAGTGAAAACGCGGCTTTGAAAAAATTTTTTGAAAAAAGGGGTTGCATTTTTGCCCGAAATGTGTATAATAGGTATGCACTTGAAAAGGGCGTGGGGTTATAGCTCAGCTGGTTAGAGCGCTACGTTGACATCGTAGAGGTCATTGGTTCGATCCCAACTAACCCCACCATTTTCTTTTCCTGCGGTGTGCGTCACGCTTTGGGTATAAACCCTCAATACACGATTTCGGGCCTTGTCGGTGATACCGATAGAGTTGAATCGCGGGCCCCATACCTGCTGAGGAAGCGGGTCTTATACTCAGGGCGAACGGCACAATGGGAAAATTGCCGAATTGTGTAATGGTAGCACCTACGACTCTGACTCGTATTGTCTAGGTTCGAATCCTAGTTCGGCAGCCAACTTAAAACCCCCACGCATTGCGTGGGGGTTTTAAGTTGGCTCAGTCGTTCGCGTATGTTCGGCAGGTTTTCGGACGGTCGCAAATTGCGATTTTGACCGTCCGGCGGACGGTCAAAAAGCCCGAAAACGGGCGGCCTTGTGCGCAAAGCCAAGGGCTTTGAGCACAGCCCGCCCCGTATGTAACAACCACGGGACCGACCAAGCAAACAGGGTATGCTAAGCATACCCCTTTTGGTTTTGGCTATTGGCCCTCCGAAATAGGATTCGAAAGGCGCGGGAGTGAATGACCGTCCGGCGGACGGTCAGAGCCGCGCCTGCCCGAGCCCGCAGGCGAGACGAATCCTAGTTCGGCAGCCATGAAAATCCCGTCTTTTGTCTACCAAAAGACGGGATTTTCAACGAAATCCGTCCTTGCGGACGGGTGAAATCCGCTTCGCGGGTGAAATCGCCTGCGGCGGTGAAATCCCGCTCCGCGGGAAAATAGACGGAGTTCATTTCACCGGGCGTGAAGCGCTCGATTTCACCTGAGGGCAACGCCCGAAGATTTCACCGCGCCAAAGCCGCGATTTCACTCTTTTGTCTGCCGGGGCAAGAGAGGTTTGATTTCCAATTTGCCCGATAAGCTGCATCGGTTTTGATATCCCGGCACATGAGGCATTCCATGATTACCCCGCAGGCATAGGCGTTTCCCTTGCTTTTCGGCGCCTTCCCATGCTATAATACATGACGCAGCGTAAACGGCTGCGCCGATGACCCCACATTCTTCCGGAGGTAATTACAATGAAAAAAGCCCTCGCTCTGCTCCTTAGTATTGTGATGCTGGCAGGTGTTCTGCTGTGTGGGTGCGCCAAGGACGTGCCCGGCTCGAATCCGGCTCCGAAGACGGATGAAACATCTCCGGCTCCGGACGACCCCTCCGGAAATGACACCGATACGAATGATCCCTCCGGGAACGGCACGGATACGGACGAGCCGTCCGGGGGCGATGCGGCGCCGGATGATCCGGCGGAGGATGCTCCGCGCCACGATCCCTATGAGGCCGAGAACGTCTATGAAATCGACGCGGAGATCTTTTCCAGGCAGAACGGTGTGGACTACGGAACGATCGTGCCGGATCTGACCTATCCGTCCACTGTGGCCGGGGACGACAAATGCTGCAGCGTCCTTCTCCCTGCGGGATATGACGAGAGCCGGACGTATCCGGTGATGTACGTCGTTCACGGCTATGGAAGCTGGTACGGGGAGCTGATCAACGAGAGGTCGTATCTGGTCGCGCTATACGGCAATATGCTGGCCCGCGGCCTCGCCGCCCCGATGATCATCGTCAGCATTGATATGTATACAGATCCCGCTGCAGATAAAAACCATAAAACCGGCGCGGAACTGAAGGAAAGCTATAATAAGGTAATCGAGGAGATCCGCACGGATCTGATGCCCTTCATCGAAAACAGCTTTCCCGTCAGCACCGCCCGTGAGGATACCGCCATCGCCGGTATCTCCGAGGGCGCCGGAAAGACCCTGTGCATCGGCTTCACCTGGCCGGAAGAGTTCGGATGGATCGGCGCGTTCTCCCCGAACGCGGGCGTCATTCCCACCGAGTTTGATATCGGCACGATCTGGAACGATCCGGTGATGCAGGAATTCCCGCAGCTGACCGAGGACGAGACGCCCTGCTACCTTTACCTTGCCGTCGGAAGCGAAGATGACGGAAGCAAGGATCCCACGCTTTATTACCGGGATGTGCTGAACGAGATGGGGATCCGAAACCAGACCGATCTGGTGGAAGGATACGGGCACAATGTCTTGTTCTGGCGGCTGTGCTTCTACAACTTCTTTACAAAAGCGTTTCGGTAACGCAGAGCCGACATCATGAGTGCGCTCCTTCCCCAAAAGAGGGCTTGCTTCCGGCAAACCCTCTTTTTTGTGCGCCGTGTTTTTGGCGCATCCGGCACGACGCGGACACAGGTTCAAGTCCTGTACCGCGCACCAACTTAAAACCCCCACGCATTGCGTGGGGGTTTTAAGTTGGCTCGGTCGTTCGCGTATGTTCGGTAGGTTCATTGCCGGTTCCCAAAGGGAATTTTGAATGTCTGGTGGACATTCAAAAAGGCAATGAACGGGCGGCAGTCTGTTCCGTAAGGAACAGCAGTCCGCCCCGTATGTAACAATCGCGGCACCGACCAACCAAAATCTATGCACAGCATATCCCCTTTGGTTTTGGCTCAGTTGGCTGCCGCCCCTCCTTGTATTCCTCCCCCTCGTTTGTTATAATACTCTCATCACGATCCTTTGGAGGTCTCCCATGCTCATCCCCGAAAAAGAATTCACCCTGCGCGACGGCAGGCGCGCCGTCCTCCGCTCCCCGCGGGAGGAGGATATTCCCGGCATGCTCGAATACCTCTATATCTCCGCGGGCGAAACGGAGTTCATCCTCCGCTACCCGGAGGAGTGCGGCAAGTACACGCCGGAGGGCGAGCTTGCCCTGTTCAACAGCATCAACGGGTCAGGCTACGGCGCAATGCTCGTCTGCCTCGTTGAAGGGCGCGTTGCCGGCAACTGCCAGATCATGTGGAAAAGGTCCATGAAAACTCGCCACCGTGCTGAGGTCGCCATCGCCCTCCTGAAGGAATACTGGGGGCAGGGTATAGGCACCCGTCTCTTCGAGGAGATGATCGCCCTCGCGCGGGAGAAGGGCGACACACTCCAGCTCGAGCTCGATTTCGTGGAGGGCAACACCCGCGCCCGTGCGTTGTATGAAAAGATGGGCTTCCGCATCACGGGCGTGCACCCCAACGCCATCCGCTTAAAGGACGGCACCATGCTTAACGAATACTCCATGGTAAAGCAGCTGTGAGTCTCAAGCGCTTCCCATCCGCCATCAAAGAAACCTCTTTTGTCTGCCCGGGCAAAAGGGGTTCCTTGTTGTTATCATGATCGGCGTATGGTATACTCAGTTCGATCAATTCCGGTTTGCGGAGGTGGAAGATGGACTATTTAGTAGACGATAAACAGCTGAACGCATCTGAGTTTCTTTCGTTTGTAAATAAAATATGGCCGGGCAACTATGATGCGGAACGCACACAAAATGCCTTATCCAAAACACTGAACATAACAGCTTATGATGGTGCAAAGCTGATAGGATGCCTGCGCATTCTCTCGGACGGTTATTATTTCGGGACCATCACAGAATTGCTTGTTCTTCCGGAATATCAGAACAAAGGTATCGGAAGCAGCCTTCTTCAATTGGCAAAAGCCAACACACCAACAATGCTGTATTTTGGCTCGCAGCCAGAAGTAGAAAGTTTCTACGAGAAGAATGGTTGCAAGATGGGTATGCAATCTTACACAATTGAAAAGAAAAGGGAATAGAAAAATTCATGATAGGTGAGGACAGTGTGCGGTAAAACCGCACTTTGTTTATGGTAGAATGGGAATAAAGAGAAGCGTATCATTGCAAAAGTGACGCAGATAAATCTGAGAACGGCGGAAATCGATTCTGAACAATTCAGCGTGGCTTATTTGGGAAGCAA
>JAEEGL010000628.1_pt1 | contig 14330 bp, 8 predicted proteins | sample 9134231 | NCBI WGS metagenome assembly JAEEGL01 (sample SAMN16246548, study PRJNA631951) | gut metagenome | biome: gut microbiome; feature: rumen; material: fiber-attached | host: Bos | place: Iran: Karaj | collected 2018-10
CGAGGGCATCCAGTCCCGCAACAGGGAGGCCATCGTCCCGGCGCTGCTGGAGCTGAACCGCATCCCGTACATCGGAAGCGACGCGTACTGCATGGGCCTGTCCCAGAACAAGTATCACTGCAAGCTCGTGTCGGAGGCCCTGGGGATCGACTGCCCCAAGGGGATCTATCTGCCATACGGCCAGGCAATCCCGGCAGGGTTGGGGCCGTTTCCCCTCATCGTGAAGCCCAACGAAGAGGGCTACAGCATGGGCGTATTCCTGGTACATGACAGCAAGGAGCTCCGGGAAGCGGTACAGTACAACTTCGATAACTACCGGGAAGGCGTGCTGATCGAGGAATACATCAAAGGCAAGGAACTCTATGCCCCCATCGTGGGAACGGGTGAAGACGCGTATGTGCTGGGCATCGGGATCGCCCGGTACGCGGACGGCAGCGATATCGACGTCTTCTCGCTGAACGACAAGTGCTTTTCCACCATCCGGGACGAGATCCCCGACCTTTCCCCCAAAGCCCGGGACGAGATCGTGAGGGCCTCGCTTCTGCTGTACCGCCATATGGAATGCAGGGATTTCGGGCGGTGCGATTTCAAGCTGACGGACGACGACAGGGCGGTGCTGATCGAGATCAACCCGCGGCCGGGCCTCACGAAAGGCGGCCCCTTTGAAAACTGCGCCACGGCCGTCGGAAAGACATATGTATCCGTCATGGGCGAAATCATCGAAAGCGCCATGAAGCGCGTCGCGCGCTGAATGCCGAAGCGGTAGCCCGGTTGGAACAGAGACGCGACAGGAGAGAGCAGGATGAAAGCAAAGAAATGGATTTTCGTCGTCATAATCGGTTTGTTCATCACAGCCGTGGTTTTCTTCAACACAGTCCTGAACGTGTCTTCCTTCCGTTCCAGCTATGTGGAGGCGGAAACCGAAAACAATCTGGTCGTCCTGGAGACCATCCTGGAAAGGATCGAATACGGACTCCGGTACGGGAAACAGCTGAACAATTACTATGACCTGGAGAGCATATTCGCGGACACGGAGACGTACTGCCATTCGGACGCCTTCTTCGTCTGCGATACAGAGTGCAAGGGCCTGTACGGCGTCGACGTGCCATCGTGGGCGTCGTCCGAAATCGGCGAGACGCATTCGACCTATGAGGAAAACGGAAACACCTGGCTTCTGTCCCCCATCCACAAGGGAACGGACATCGCGGGGTACGTGGGCATCCGCTTCACGGTGGACCTGGAGGAGGCCGGCGTCCTGACGCAGCGGATGTACCGGACGGCCATCTGGATCTCCGCCGGGGGCGTCCTGCTGTTCGTGGTCTTGTTCCTCCTCGTGAAGCACGGAATGAAGCCGAAGCTGCTCCTCAGGATCATCATCCCGGTCGTGCTGGCGGTGAACCTGCTGATCGTGCTGGATGTTCACTTCGCCATCCGCGACGGCTATCAGTCCATCGCCGACAGGATGGCTGAAAAGCTGATCGCCAAGAGCGCGGACGACATCAACGCGCTGATCGATAAGGGCGTCCGCTACAGCGACATATCGGATACCGAGGAAACCTTCCGCCGCCTGACCGAGCTGGAACAGATCGACGCCGCCGGCATGGCCGTCTCAAAGGAGACAGACGCCATATCCACGCCGCTGGCCGCGGATTCGGAGGGCGTGCAGTATTACCTGTCCATCCGCGTCTCCGAGTCTTACGTCAACGGCAAGGTGATGTCCGCCACGCTGAACGTCGTGGTCAGCTCCGTCACGGCTATCATGATCGCCTACGAACTGCTGATATTCCTGATGGGCGTCCTGGTGGAGGAAAAGAAGGACCGGCGGCACAGATACGAGCAGACCGGAGAAATAAACCTGGAGCACGTGGAGCTTGTCCGGGGCCTGTCGTTCTTCTTCGCCACATTCCGGTATATGTCCGTGGCGTTCATGGCGGTGGTCCTGTCCCAGATCTACATCCCCGTCAGGGTGTTCGGCCATGAGATCCCCTATGAGATCGTCATGAGCCTCCCCCTGTCCATGCAGGTGCTAATCTCCATGCTGACCTCGTTCCTGTCCGGATTGCTGATCAACCGGCGCGGCTGGAAGCGGGTCACGCTGTTCGGCGTGCTGGTCATGACGGTGGGCACGCTCCTGTCGGCGTTCTCGAAGGAGCCGATCCCCTTCATCCTGTCTCAGATGGTGATCGGCGTCGGCCTCGGCTTCGCCAAGATGGGCATCGACATCTATGCCGTCACAGTCTCCTCCGAGAAGAACATGTCCCTCTACACGGCCAATTCCAACGCGGCCATCATCGTGGGCTTCTCCTGCGCGGCTTCCGTCGGCGCGCTGCTCGCGGGCGTGTTCGGCTATTCCGGGGCGTACCTGGTCATGACCGTCACCGGCGTGGCAGTCTTCTTCCTCATCAATTTCTATGGCATGGACGTCATTCAGGTGCGGAAAAATGAGGATGCCGTCCAGAAGAAAAAGATCGGCTTCGATCCTCACTTCATCACCTACATCCTGTTTATCGTCGCTCCGTACTCCTTCATCATGATGTTCGTGGACTACTTCTTCCCGGTGTTCGCGGCCAGCAAGGGCGTGACCATGGAGGTCATCGGCGTCGTGATGCTCCTGTACGGCATGGCGACCGCCTATATCGGCACATGGATCTGCAAAAAAGAAGGGGACAAGGTTCCTCCGGCTTCCCTGCTTACGATTTGCCTGCTGGTGCTTGCCGTGACCATCGGCGTATTCGCCTTCCGGGAATACGTCATCCTGGCGGCCCTGATCGTGCTGGCAATCGGCGTCGCGGACGGCATCATGCCCAGCATGCAGTTTGAATACCTGTACCACCTGCCCCTGTCCGAGAAGATCGGCTTTTCCAAGATGCTGGGCATCGAGGGCTTCTTCTCCAGCCTGATCGGCGCGCTGGCGCCCGTGATCTTCTCCGTTGTCATGATGGTGGGCGGGCTGTACATCATCGCCGGCGTGGTGCTGCTCTGCGCAGTGCTGTTCTACGTCCTCAACAGGAAAAAGGCGAAGACCGCCACGCTGTGCGTCCTGCTGCTGGCGGGTTTGGCAATTTCCGGTACTTCGGCCAGGGCGGAAAAGATCGGCTTCTGCCAGGCCGAGTCCTATTACGAGTTCGACTATCAGATCTACGAGATCGCCTGCGCGCTGGATGAGGACTTTGCGGGCGATCCCTCCGGGGATGCGTACATGCCCAGGGGAACTTCCGCAAGGGCCGTATGGACGAAGCTCTGCAAAGCCGAAACGGGCTTTGAATTCGTGCCGGAAGCCTTTGTGGACCTGTCCTCCTCATCCTGGGCGCGCCTCAGCGAGGAAGAACAGGCGGAGAAGTATCGCGCGCTGCTGGAGGAATACGACATCGACATGGTCATCACCATGGGCACGGCGGGCGGCCTGTTCGTCAAAGATAATACAGACGTGCTGTACATGAATTTCCTTGCCAGCGACCCCATCGGCTCCGGCATCGTGGAAGGCGCCGAATTCTCCGGTACCGAGCGCGGATGGGCGCATCTGAGCGTCGGGATCGACGAGCGCGCTCTCTCCGTGATGCAGGATATCTTCGCCCCCTCCAAGATCGGGATCGTCTACAACCTGGACGACCCGGAGTCCTACATCTACAGCTCCGCCTCCTCCGTGGATGAGTATGCCGAACAGTACGGGGTGGAAGTGGTCCGCCGGTCCGTATCGGACGACATTGACGACTCCGACGAAATGTACGAGGCATACCGGGCGGAGATGCTTTCCGCCCATCAGGAACTGGCAGATTCCGGCATCGACCTGTACATCCTGACCACTTCCCTGCTTGAGCCGGAGGACTTTGCGCCGGTACTGGCGCCCCTGGTGGAGAAGGGCATTCCGGTGTTCTCCATCAACAGCACGGAGGACGTCCGCTACGGCGCAACCGCCGCCGTTGAGATGTTCGACTACACCAACATCGGGCGCTTCGCCGCCGAAGTCCTGCAGGACTGGAAGACCGGGATGAGCCTGGACGAAATCGGCCAGATCTATGATACCGCGCCTTTCCTGGTGGTAAATATCGATACGCTGCAGCAATCCGAAATACGCCTTCCTCTGGACGTTCTGCTGTCGGTCAGCGAAATTTACGGGAGATATGGTGAAGAATGAATAAGTTTGGTTTGAAATACAAGGTCGCCGTTTACTGTATCCTTTTCACGCTGCTGCTGACGTTCGCCATCGGCTATACCAGCAGCGTACAGTTCCAGAAGACGATCACGGAGCGTTATTACGATTACGCAAAGACGATCCTGAGCCTCGCGGAATCGTATTTCGTCAAGTATGACATTGCCGAAGCGATCAAGAACGGCGAGATGGGCGAAGGCTATCAGAAAACCCGGGAAGGTCTGAATGCGATCAAGGAGAATTCCTCCATCGCATATGTCTACGCAGTGTACTTTGAGGACCTGACCAAGCCCAACAGCATGTGCTACGTCATCAACGGCGCCAGGCAGGCCGATCTGTACGGTAAGGCCGAGGAGGACGTATACAGCTATCTGGGAGAGCCCTGCAGTCAGGGCGATTTTGACCCTGAGATGCGCAAAACCTATATCGACGCGCTGTCAAAGCAAATACAGGACATCCAATATTACGAGAATTCCACCGAAGAGTATGGCGACATGCTCACCTGCTTCCGGGTCCTCTTTGACAAAAGCGGCGAGGCGGTCGCAATCGTCAGCACGGACCTCGATATCAACCAGATCCGCGCAGAAATGAATCAGTACCTGAATCGCACCGCCATCATTTCCTTTGGCATGATGGTGCTGTTGGTTTTCATCTTTATCACATTCATCCACAAGCGCGTGACCGGGCCCATTACCAGCATCAGCCGGCAGACGGATGAGTTTGTGCGTCAGCTCCAGGAAAACGTGGACCCGGCCGAGCTGCATTATGAGAAGGGGTCCATCCGCTCCCGGGACGAGACGCGCATGCTGGCCGACGACATCGGTTCCCTGGCGGACAGCCTGAAGGAATACATGTCCAACCTGCAGACCGTTACGGCGGAAAAGCAGCGGATCAGCGCCGAGCTGTCCATCGCGTCCCAGATCCAGGCAGACATGCTGCCCAGGATCTTTCCCCACTTCTCCAACCAGAAGGAGTATGAGCTTTTCGCCAGCATGAGCCCGGCCAAGGAGGTAGGCGGCGACTTCTTTGATTTCTTTATGGTGGACGACGACCATCTCTGCATGGTGATGGCGGACGTTTCGGGCAAGGGCGTTCCAGCGGCCCTGTTTATGGTCATTTCCAAGACGCTGATCAAGAACCGCGCCCAGCGCGGGGACAGCCCGGCCGAGATTATGAAGAACGTAAACGCGCAGCTCTGCGATGGCAACGAGGCGCAGTTGTTCGTTACCGTGTGGCTGGCCATCCTTGACCTGTCCACCGGCATGGGCATCGCCGCCAACGCCGGACACGAGCACCCCGCCCTGTGCCGCTGCGGAGAGGCGTTTGAATTGGTCGTATACCGGCACTCCCCGGCGCTGGCCACGTTAGAAGGCATCAATTTCCGGGAGCACAGCTTCCAGCTGCATCCCGGGGATACCCTGTTTGTGTATACGGACGGCGTTCCCGAAGCGACAAACGCGAATAACGAGCTGTTCGGCAACGAGCGCATGCTGCAGGCGCTGAATCGCCATCCGGACGCGTCGCCGACTTCGCTGCTCCGCTCCCTGCGCCACGAGGTAGATGACTTCGTCGGCGACGCGCCCCAGTTTGACGACATCACCATGCTGGCGCTGAAATATTTCGGGCGCGGTGACGCCGCGATGGAGGACAACGCGGATTCCCAGGGCTGAATCACATGCGTATATTCAAAAAGAGAAGCGCTTCTGCAGGAGCGCTTCTCTCTTTGCTTTCAGGGTATTCGGGAAATCTTCATGTCTCAGGATGGGTAACGGGTTGTTGAAATCTGCATTCTTGGACATAGCCGATGGCTTTGTATATGAGGGCAAGGCCTTGGAATACCAGCGGCGCATGCTTGCTGCTTTGCAAAACAAACCGCTATCAGCAGGACCGTCGTCGAGGCCAAAAATCGCCATTTGTCCGCTTCACTTGCCACGTCCTGCCGGCATTTGGATAAAGAGCGTCATCCCATTGCCGCGAATTGGGAATTGAAGAGGTTGGCCGGATGCCGAACCGCGAAGGTCTTCACAAACGCGCCGGCCGCAAATGAACGAGAAACGAGCGGGTGCATCGCACCCGCTCGCTGCGTCCGTCCGGGATGAAAGGCCGCTTTGAGAATCACGCCTTGTCATAATACTCGTCCAGCACGGCTGAGGCGATTTCGCTCCACTGTATCAGGTTTTGGGGCTTGTAGCCGACGGTGCTGATGTCCTTCAGGGTAATGTCGCAGGGGCAGCCGTATTTCCGGCACAGGCGCGCGGTTTCGGAAATCTCCTTCCGGATCACATCGGCGTCCACGCCCTGGGCGACATTGGCCGGGTTCGGCTTTCGGGAAAGCACAAACCTTCCCCCGATCGCTTCCGCGCTCTTTTCAACGTCCGCCCAGGGTGACACGCCAATCTTCCGCAGGTTCGGGTACTGCATGATCTTGTCCAGGCGATCGTGCAAGGGCTCGCAACAGCCGTAATACGTAAATGCGCAGCGCTTCGCCAGCGGCAGCGTGTACTGAATGTCGAACTCGTCGTGCGCCTGGGGGGATATGGAAGAAAACATCTGCGCCATCGTGCGGAACCAGATGTCCCCGCAGGTATAATGGGAAGGATCCGGCTCGTGATCCAGCGTCACCTGCCCGGGTGTGCAGTGCACGGCGATGACGCGCGGGTCGTACAGCCCGAGGGCGTTCTTCTGGTCCATCTCGCTCTCCATGCCGCGGATAAAGAGCTCCATGATCCTGTGCAGATACTCGGGCCGGTCGTACACGTCCATCAGGATCGGCTCCACGCCGCGAAGCCTGGCGATCTGGTCCCATGGCGCGTAATAAATATAGTTGCCGCGCAGCTCCACCGGCATGATCCCGTCCAGGACTTCCTGGGCGACGGCCGCCCTGTGTTCGTCGATTTCCGGATGCGCGGTGATGACGGGATCGTGATAGCGATCCAGATAGCTTTCGTCCTCCATCACATCTTTGTACTGATGGGACACGATGCTGTTCCTGCTGTCCACGGCCAGGGACTCTTCATCCGATGCAAAGCCGATGCCCGTAGACTCGAAGGATTTCTGGATGGCCCACACCGGTTCGATGTAGTTGTCGCACCGGAAGTGCTTTTCCCGGAAGAGCTGAACGCGCAGCTGATACTCCATATCGCGCAGTTCTTCGTCTTCGCACGCGCAGTCCAGCTCCCCGTCCAGGTTCATCTCGTGCCACGGAATCTCTTCCATAATCAGCGGCGGTCGAACGATCTTCAGGTCGTTGCTGTCCCGGAAGCGCCGCCGCATGCGGACGTGCTTCTCAGATACCGCGATCTCCATATACCGTTTGGCCAGCTCCCGCACCGTTGCAATATCACGCTTCCGATTCTGCAAGCCGAATTCCTCCTCTGCGGCAAGCGCGCCGCGGGTCATGCCCCCCATGACCGCAAGCGGTCCATAGGGGCGGCAGGGAGATCAGACGCGGACCTCTCCGATTGCCTGGCGCTGGCCGGTCAGGAACGCCTTTTCCACGGCGGCCAGGTAAAACACCGGGCGCACGAGTTCCTCGTAGGAGTAATCCATCTCTCCGGTGCGCAGCATCTTTGCGAAGCTCTCGCACTCCAGCCGATAGATGCCGTCGATCACCAGGGGCTCGAAGCGGGTGCCTTCCTTCGTCATGAGGGATGCGGAATAGTGATACGCGCCTTCGGTAAAGTGGTTGGTCACCTCAAAGCGGGGGTAATGAACCACCGCGGTGACGCCCTGTTCGCTCCGGCTGGCCCAAACCCATTCGGCGTCCGGCCCGAAGACGGCGAGGCAGCTCTCCGCCAGGTGGGCGGAGTAAAACCAGAAATCGCCGTATTCGTTCTTCATGCTGACCGGGGCTGTGACGTCGCCGCCCCGGATGGAATCGCCAGCATCCAGGACCGCCGCGCGCATGGCGGCCACCGCGGCGCACAGCTTCACCGATGAGCCGCCCGTCAGGGGCACGCCCCGGGACTTGGCGAGCCGCGCCAGCTCGAGCGCCTCCTGGGGATCGCTCGTGAACGGCTTATCGATGAACGCCGGGATCCCGGCCTCGATGAAGGGCCGGGCGAAATCGGCATGGTACGCGCCGTCCCGGGCGGTGACCATCACAGCATCGACCTGCCCCAGCATATCCTCCGGGCGCTGGCACAGCAGTTCAAGGCCGCACTGTTCGTATACCTTGCGGTTTTCCTCGGGATACATGCCGCCCACGGCGGTCACCCGGATATCCGGAAATCTGTCCGCGAGCTCCGGCTTGTAGCCATTGAAGATCTGGGCAAACGCCATGGCATGGGAGTTTTCCGCGCCCAGAATGCCGACTCTGTACATAATCAGTCTCCTTCCTTCCAAACCGTTCTGCCGTTCACAATGGTGCGCAGCACGTTCAGCCGATCGTCCAGCAGCGCCAGGTCCGCCCGCAGGCCCGGCGCCATCGCGCCGCGGTCAGCAAAGCCCATGATGCGCGCCGGGGTGGCGGTGAGCATGCGCACAGTCTCCATAAGGGACGCGCCGCCCATGTCGGTCATGACCCGGAGCAGGCGGTCCGTCGTGGCCGTGCTCCCCGCGAACGCGCTGCGGTCGGGCAGCTTCGCCACGCCGTCCTCCAGGATGACCGGGAGGCCGTTTCTGCGGCTTCCCAGGATGCTCTCTCCCTCCGGCATGCCCGCGCCGCGCATGGAATCCGTGATGAGCGCGGTGCGCCCGGGGCCAATGAACCGGCGCACGAATTCCAGCAACGGCCCGGGGAGGTGGCAGCCGTCCGCGATGATTTCCACGGTGAGCGCGTCGATCAGATACGCGCTCTCCACCACCCCGGCGTAGCGGTAGGCGTTTTTGCGGTGCACGGTGCTCATGCCGGAATACAGGTGCGTGACGTGCCGGTATCCGGCGTCCACGGCGGCGCGCACCTGGTCGTAATCCGCGTCGGAATGCCCGATGGCCGCCATAATCCCCCGCCTGGTCAGCTCCCTCCCGAATTCCAGCGCCCCCGGCAGCTCCGGCGCCGCGCTCCACCGCAGTATGCGGTCCGTGGCGTCCAGGATGGGCAGGTACTCCTCCGGTTTCGGCGCGCGCAGAAAGCGCGGGTCCTGCGCGCCGGCCTGGGCGGGCGAGAAATACGGCCCTTCCAGGTGCAGGCCGGGCATGTCCGCGCCATCCCGGTTCAGCTTCAGCGCCTCTTCAAAAGCGGCGATCATGGCCAGGGTGTCCTCCGCGCTGCCGGAGGTGGCGGTGGGGATCAGCGTGGTGGTGCCGTGCTTCGCGTGCATCCGGGCGGCGGTAAGGAAGGCCTCCGCCGTGCCGTCCAGGAAATCCGCGTCCCCGCCGCCGTGGGTGTGTATGTCTATGAAGCCCGGGGACAGGTACGCGCCGCCCGCGTCGATCACATCGCCGCAGGGCAAGGCTTCATCGGTCACAGCGAGAATCCTGCCGTCCTCACAGTACAGGTTCCCGCGGTGGATATGGTCCCCGTCGATCAGGCGGGCGTTCAAAATGCCGGTTCGCATGGATATGATCCTTTCCGCAAACATTTTGGCTCAGAAGCGGATGGGCAGGGGATTCTGCCGGTGCACCTCTTCCATCAGGGCAATCAGCCGGGCGATCTTCTCCGGCCGGATGACCAGCGGCTCGCCCTCGGTCAGATGGGCGTATATGTTCCTGTAATACAGGCTGACGGCGCTGTCGAAAGCGCTGCCGGCCACGTCCTCGGCGCGCTTGTGCCAGGTCAGCTTTTCGCCGCAGTAGCAGGGCAGACCTTCCTGGTTGGAGAGGGGATCCAGGGTCAGCGCCCGGGGCGCTTCGTCCTCCTCCACGAAATACTGGTAATCGATGTGGCCCAGCGTCGCCTTGAGGGAGCCGCGGGTGGCCTGGATCTTATAGGTATAGTCGCTGAAGGCGTCGCAGGAGCTGATCTCCACGTCCACCACCGGCTTGCCCGGGGCGAGCAGCAGCACCTTGGCGTAGTCCTCCGCGTCTCCGAAGCTGTTGGCCATATCCAGGCGGGAGACGATCTGCGGCAGCGTGTCCATATCCAGGATGTCCAGCGCCTGCTCGATGGGATGGGGGCCGGTGTTCAGGAGGCTGCCGCCGCAGTAGCGCCGGCTGGTCTGCCAGTCCCACCGTCTGGAGAAGCCGGAATAGTGGATGCTGATCTGCACCGGCCTGCCCAGGACCCCGCTGTCCATGATTTCCCGCACGCGGCGATAACAGGGGGCGAAGTGGGACTGCTGGAACACACACAGCATCCTGCCGTTCTCCTTCGCGGCGCGGATCATGGCCCGGCACTCCTCCTCCCGGGCGGAAAAGGGCTTTTCCACCACCACGTTGAAGCCGTGGGTCAGAAGATCCATGGTGACCGGGTAGTGCAGATGGGAAAAGGTGCTGTTGACCACCAGGTCGATGTCCTCCCGGCCATAGAGCTCCCGGTGGTCGGCGTACACATCGCAGCCGTATTCCCGCCTGGCGCGCTCCCGGCGCGCTTCGATCCAATCGACCACCGCGACTACCTCAAACCCGGTATTGGCCTCGCTGCGGAAAAACGCGCCGTGAATGTCCCGGCCGCTCCTCCCCTGCCCGATAATGGCGACCCTGAGCTTCTTCATCGCAAACCTTCCTTTCCGATTCCGTCCGCCGCCGCCTGCAGCGCCAGCGCGTCCCGCGCCGCGGTCAACGCGCTCTGTGTGTCAAACAAAGGCTTCCCGCCTTCTATCTCCGTCAGAAGGTCCGCCAGCGCGTTCCCGGGGATGCGCTCCGCCTCCGGACGGCGGGGCGATTTGTCCCCCGCAACGGCCAGCGTGACGAAATTGTCCCCGAGGCGGGCCTCCAGAAAGCCGCGCTCGCCCCAAAATGTAAACCGCCAATAGGCAGGAAGCAGATACCCGCAGGGATCGGGCGCGGCGTAGGACACGTCCAGCATCAGCCCCGCGCCATTGTCCAGCTCCAGCATAGCCTGGGCGCAGTCCGGAAAATCCGGCGTTTCCCGGGCGAACGCGTTCCAGCTTCGGGCAAAGAGCACCCGCCTCGGCCCCAGCCCGGCGATCATGCGCACCGCGTCCAGCCCGTGAACGGCGATGTCGTTGAAGGTGCCGCCGTGCTTGCCCGGCTCGAAGTACCAGCGGGGCCGGACGCCCCAGGAAAGGGGATGCTGCCCCGTGAAGGCGACGTCGTGGATCTCCCCCAGCTGCCCCGAGGACACCAGTTTTTGCGCCATCCGCAGAGCGGGATCGTAGCGCAGGTCCAGCATGCACGCGAGCTTCCGCCCTTTTTCGCGGCACAGGCGCTCAATCTGCGCCAGCTCGTCCATCCGGGTGCACACGGGCTTGTCGGAAATCACATGCTTGCCCGCTTCCAGCGCCTCGATGATGCGCCGACCGCGTATGCCGTAATAATCCCCCACGGCCACGATGTCCACCCGGGGATCAGCCAGAAGATCATTCCAGGTCTCATAGAAGGCCAGCCCGGGCAGGGTTTCCCCCGCGGCCCGCCGGGCGTCGCCGTCCTCCTCCCACGCGCCGACGACCGCGACACGGGAATCGTTTCGGCATTGCCGGATCAGGTCGTAGATATGAGCGTGCCTGAGGCCGCAGACCGCCAGGTTCATGCGCCCGCCTCCCCCAGCTTTGCGGCGCTGTCCGCGTCCAGATACAGGGCGGCGTCCGGATGGCGGCGCATGATGGTGGCGGGCACCTGCTCGGAGATCTCGCCCAGCACCGTCCCGACCACGGCGTCCGCCTTGCTGGCGGCGGGCACGGTGCACACCATGTGCGGGGCCCGTTTAAGCGCCGGGATCGTCAGGGTGATCGCCCGCTCCGGCACGTCGGAAAGCCGCGGGAAACAGCCGTCGTTCACCTGCTGCTGCCGGCACACCGGGTCCAGCGGCACGATCTTCACCGCACAGGGGTCGTTAAAATCGGCGACCCAGGGATCGTTGAAGGCGATGTGCCCGTTTTCGCCGATGCCGAGACAGACCAGGTCCACCGGATACCGGGAAAGGAGCTCCGCGTACCGGCGGCATTCCGCGTCGGCATCCTCCGCCTGGGGGTTCAGGCAGTACACCTCGCCGAAGGGCACCCGGTCGAATATGTGCTCATGCAGAAAAGCGGAAAACGCCTGCGTCGCGCCAGGCGGCAGACCGATGTACTCGTCCATGTGAAAGGCGCGCACCCGGGTCCAGTCGATGCCCGGGGCGGCGCAAAGCGCGTCGAGCATTTCATTTTGGGAAGGAGCGGCGGCAAATATCACATTGACAAGGTCCCTTTCCGCCAGCAGCGCCTTCAGACGGCTTGCCGCCGCTTCGGCCGCGGCCCGCCCCATGGATGCCCGGCTGTCGTGCACATATACCCGCAAAGCGTCGGCGCTGAAGGATCTGATCAGTGCCATATCCATCACCCCATTTTATCATGTCTCGCCATATGCGCCGCTGCGGCCTTTGCGGAAACGGCGCTTCCGTCGCCATTTGCTCCGGAAGGTCCGTGGGAAGCTGCGCGATCCTTCATCCTTCCGAATCTCATGGTATATCCCCGAACCCAATACACCGCGGCCATTGTCATCCACGCCGGACGGGCCGCCGACCCGGCCAATCGCGCTTCACACAGATTGCATCATCATTATACAATGTTTTTCGGCACAACGCAAGTCTGCGAAATTCGGGCGCGAGGTTGTGGATCCAGCCTCCCTTGCCGCTCTGCGAACGCGGAGTTTTTTGCCAACGGTCTTGATAAGCGGATTTCGTTATGGTACTATAGTTATATAGTGCCGGATGTGCGTCGAAGCATGCGCTTCAAGGATTTCCGAACGATATTTTGCATGAACAAGCGACGAAACGTATATCCCGAAATGCGTCTACGGATGTTTTGGGGAGGAGTGAACGCTTCTTGGCGTCGAAAAACAAGCTTTCCACCAGCATCATACTGATGGTTGAAGTGATCCTGCTGATTTCCAGCATACTTTTCTGCGCGGTTTCGGTGTACAGGGCCAGGGTCGGCATCCGAAAGGCCATTCAGCAGAGGATGCTGGATATCGCAAACTGCGCTTCCGGTTCGGTAAACGGCGATATGCTGAAAACCATCTCGGAGGACACCATCGGCAGCCCCGAATACAAAGAAATCTATAATACGCTGGCGGTCTTCCGGGACAACGTGGAACTGGAATATGTGTACAGCATCAAGGAAGCGGGCGAAAAGCTCTTTATCTTCACCATGGATCTCGATCTGGTCAGCCCGGCCAACTACGGTGACGCCGTGGAATACACGGAGGCGCTGGCCAGCGCCGGCCGGGGAACCGCCGCGGTGGACGAGATCCCCTATACGGACCAGTGGGGCGTATTCTACAGTGCGTACAGCCCGGTGTTCGATTCGGGCGGGAACGTGGCCGGCATTGTCGCAGTGGACTTCTCCGTCGACTGGTTTGAAGGTCAGCTGTCGGAACAAACCCGATCCACGGTCATCGGTTATGTGATTATCCTCCTGTTCTCGCTTCTCGTGGCGGCGGTGCTCTCCCTTCTGACCGTGCGGCCTTTTGTGCGGATGCAAGGGGAACTTCTGGAAGAAAAGGGACGGGCCGAGAGCGCGAACCACGCCAAGAGCAACTTTCTGGCGAGCATGTCCCATGAGATCCGCACGCCGATCAACGCGGTCCTGGGCATGAACGAGATGATCCTGCGGGAGGGCCGCAGGGCGAAGGATCTTGTGGAAAGCGATCCTCAGGCCTCTCGGGAAGCGCTTAAGAACATCGTCGTGTATGCGGGCGACGTGGAAAACGCGGGGCGCAACCTGCTGGCAATCGTCAACGACATACTCGATTTTTCCAAGATCGAGGCGGGGCGGATGGATCTGGTGGAAGCGCCGTACCAGCTCAGCTCCCTGCTCAACGACCTGAGCAACATGGTCGTTTTCAAGGCGCAGGACAAGAAGTTGGATTTCCACATCGACGTGGACCACACGCTCCCGGATGATCTCTGCGGCGACAAGGTGCGCGTGCGGCAGGTCCTGACGAATCTCCTCAACAACGCCGTGAAGTATACCGAAAAGGGCTCCGTCAGCCTGACCATGCGCGGGGAACGGCAAGAGGGCGGAACGCTGCTGCTGAAGGTGGCCGTGAGCGACACCGGGATCGGCATCCGCCCGGAGGATCGGGAAAAGCTGTTTACCAGGTTCCAGCGCCTGGAGATGGAAAAAAACAGCACCGTGGA
>JAEEGL010198011.1_pt1 | contig 14330 bp, 15 predicted proteins | sample 9134231 | NCBI WGS metagenome assembly JAEEGL01 (sample SAMN16246548, study PRJNA631951) | gut metagenome | biome: gut microbiome; feature: rumen; material: fiber-attached | host: Bos | place: Iran: Karaj | collected 2018-10
CCCACAAAGCGTGCAGTACCATTCAGGTCCTCAGTGGCCAACTGCCCTGCCATATAGGCATCGCCCGTAGCCCTTGTTTCTTGTGCTTGTGCTTGCAGAGCCACCAAAGCCACTGCTGCAACTAAACATATCTTCTTCATAACCTTATTATCCTTTAAATTATCATTGTATCATTTAGCGAATGCGTCAACGCCTTCCGCCATAGGAATGGCCACCGCCAACTGAACGACCGCCGCCACCGCTGCTATGGCTGCTGCCGCCGCCACCGGAGAAGCCTCCACTGCGGTTGCCACCGAACGAGCCGCTGCTGCTACTACTGCTGCTGCGGTAGCCGCCCAAATTGCCACTGCTGTTAGAAGAGCGTGATGGTGTATAGGTACGCGAATTACTGCTACGATAGCCACCTAAGTCAGTGCCACGCTGAGCCGATGAGTTCTTGTGATGGGTTACCCCTGCACGACTCCACGAGCGACCGCTGGCTCCACGATAGGCGACATACGACCTGCCACCGCCATACCAGCCATAATAGCCGTAGTAGCGAGGTGTGTACCAAGAGTAATACCAGGGATGACGCCAGTAGTACCATGAGGAATAGTAGAACGGATCGTGCCAATACCATGAATCCCAATACCATGGGTCATAATCGTACCAGCTGTACCACGAATGATACCACGGTGATGCCCAGCGCCCCGCACTATATCCGGCCCAGTAAGCCTCGGAGGGCGTATAGTCATCGAAACGCGACATACGGCGTGTCAGCTTATAGTCATCGTTCTCAGCCGACCCTGTATAGGCGGAGTCGGGATAAACACCACGCACGGCAGAGAAGTCAATGATGTCGTTGCCCGTTGAGTCAACAGGATAACTGTACTGTTCACGACGATTATAGTCATCGACAGAACGATTGCTGCCCGAATAATACGTATCTTTGGGCATACCATACTGCCTGGCCTCTTTGGCAACTTTCTCCTTGGTGGGGACGAAGTACATATCATCATCCTGAGCCACCACATTCAAAGGTAAAAAGGTAAAAAGGTAAAGAGGTAAAACCATCTTTCCCATCCCTATTACCTTGCTGATAAATTCGTTTCTTTTCATACCAATCTCATTTTTTACTTTTTTACCCTTTTACTATTTGACCTTTATACAAAGGTTCACGCTGCAAAATTACAACGAATTACGCTACAAAAGTACGGAAAAACCCTAAGAGATGGTAGGTTTTTCCCTATTTTTTGTATCTTTGCATCGTTTTTTAACATCTTATATGAAGTATTACGAAGTAAATATGACCATTGAGCCCTGTTCGCAGGATGCTCAAGACCTGTTGGCAGCATTAGCTGGCGAGGCAGGATTCGAGACGTTTGAGGAAACGGCAGAAGGCCTGAAGGGCTATGTTCAGCAGTCACTTTTCGACGAAGAAACATTGAAGTCCTTACTCGATAGTTTTCCCATCGCGAGTGTCTCCATCAGCTACACCGTCAGCGAGGCCGAGGACAAGGACTGGAACGAGCAATGGGAACAAGAGGGTTTCGAACCCATCGTCATCGACAATCGACTGACGATTCATGACGGTCGCCACCTGCCCTCAGACTATCCTCCCTCCACCCTCCACCATCAACCCTCCACCCTCAACCCGTCACCCTCCTCCCCCATTGAAATCGAAATCGACGCCCACATGGCTTTTGGAACGGGAACCCATGAGACCACACGCATGATTTGCCGTCAGTTGCTTGATATGGATCTGGAAGGCAAGCGCGTACTCGACTGCGGCTGTGGCACAGGCATATTGGGCATCTGTGCCCTGAAGTTAGGTGCCAGCAGTTGCGTAGGCTACGACATTGACGAGTGGAGCACGGACAACACTCGCCACAATGCAGTCATCAACCGAGTGGACGACCGCCTATCGGTGCTCTGCGGTGATTGTAGTGTTCTCGATGGTTTTACTACCGAGTTCGATGTCGTCCTCGCCAATATCAACCGCAACATCCTCCTTCAGGACATGGAGCACTTTGTCAGCGTGATGGCTCCTGGTGCTACGCTTATCCTCAGCGGCTTCTATCAGGCCGACTGCCAAATGTTAGAAGAGAAAGCACAGACATTGGGCCTGCATCTGAGCAATATCAATAATGATGGCGACTGGGCTTGCTGCATTCTGCTTTCAAGTCGTTGAGGGCTTTCAAATCAGCAGGATGATTTTTCATGATGGGAGCGATGGTCATTTTGGCTGCCTTGCCCAGACTCTTCCCCAGCAGTCGGTACTCAATGATTTGTGAAAGAATGGATTCTTTCTGGTCGTCTGTCATTGGCAGTTCCTGATCCAGACCTATTTCGCGAAGCATGACACGACTTTTGGCTGCTACAGAGAGTTCAACATTCAGTTGCACATAGCAAATGATGTCGAAATAGACCTCTGGAGGAAACGCATTCTTGACAGACTCAAGAAAACGGCCCGTTGGTGTATCGTCCAGATGGCCTGACTTAATGGAGTCGAGAAGTTTCAGATGATTGTCGAGGCCTTTGTCAAGCCAACTGTATATCATGTCGACATCGTAGAAGTAGGTCCACATCAGCAGTGCTCCCGTAGCGGCAAAGACGAATACGAACTGCAGGAGCGGATTGAAATGGAACATGTTGTGACAGAGGTGTAACACCGGTGCGGACAGCAGCAGCAAAGAAAAATGGAGGGTGAAAGTATGAGATTTGAGGGCAGAGTCATTGAAACGTCGTACAGCTATCATAAGACTGGCAGCGACAACGGCACTGCAACCCATGTGGATGAGTGCAACCTCTAAACCACGAAAAAGAACGGTGCCTGTGCCCATACCATCAATCAATAGTAAATAGAACAGGTTTTCGAGTATAGAGAAGCCACCACCTACGGCAGCACCACATATAACGCTGTCTATGAAGAAAACGATTTTCTTACGAGTAGCCAGTATCAAGAGCGGTATACATTTGACGAACTCTTCAAGAACAGGATTGACGTAAGCAGACTGTTTGTCGGATAGTATCTGTCCCGTCATACGAAACAGCCCATAACAGACCAGTGCTGTCAGCATACCGCATAGAATCAGCTGGAGCAGACGTTTCACACTGATAAGTGCAAACTTGTCAATCTGGTAAACAACAATGATGTAGATAACTACTGGCAGAAATGCAAGGACGAACAACATTACAACAGCTTTAAGGATATCATAAATTCGTTTCCATGTCTGCCGTAAGAGAATCCTTCAGGCGCAAAAAGATGACCGTACCCGAAGGATAGCGTCGTCTTGAGATAGTTGACGAACACGAGTTCAGTAGTCAGCTGGACGCCAGCACTATAGTACATCTGGTGAGAAACGCCAGAATTCCAAGTAGAGAGCCCCGTTCCAAACAGGGAGCACTGAATCCACGTGGGATAGCAGAAAAGGGCACCGAAGTTGTTCAGACGGAGTGGACGCAAATTGAGTTCGGCTGTCGCCTTGGCATAAGAGTGTGCCGTGATGGCATCGATATCGGCACCAGGCATTGCCAGCGACGAACGGTATTGGAAGGCATTGAGATTGTCGACGCGGTTGTTGCGAAAACCTCCAAGATAGGTATTGCCGAAGACGGTTTCGGCATCGCCGAAGTTGTGACCAGCAGCCGTACGGAGCCAGAAAGAGGTGTTACGGTCTACAGGTAACAACATGCCAAAGTCGCCAGTAGCCTCCACGGATGGATAGAACCGTCCATCGGCCAGATAGCCGTAGCCCTGCAGCCCCAACTTATAGCCCTGTTCCGGCATGACGCCACCTAAAGAGGTGCGCTGCTTGGAGATATTGCCGTACAAGGATGCCGTCTGCATCGACTTGACGTTCTGCACAGCAATCTCCTGATACAGTGGCAATGCATCCATGTCGCCGTAAGCCCCCAGTGCGAAGCCCCATGTACGTGAATATGGTGATACCAGCGAATTAGCGTAGTCGTAGGCCAATGACACCATATAGCCCTTTCGGCTTGAGCGCATCGGACCGAAGAGGTCGTAGAAATTGGTATGGTTCCACGCAGCTTTGAGTGTCCAGAAGTAATAGCGCCATTCGAGGTCGGCATGGACCTTGTTTTTCCACGCATGATGACTCCATGGCGAAACACCGAGTGTCAGTTTCATGCTGTTCAGCCCCACGGGGTCGTTTGCGCTGAAACGATAACCCAATACAGGCGTCACATGGTTCCACGCCTCTGTGTCGGTAAAGCCAGTAATGATGGGATAGGCCCCTGAGAATCGCATCTCCTTGAAGACGTTATAGGGTGTGATGTTGTTGTAGACATCACCGAAGTTGATCTTTGGCAATGAGTCTCGAAGCAATCCTACCGACTCCATCGCCTCGCGGTTGTTCTCATAGGCCAGTTGTCCGTAAAGTTTCACGGCATTGGCATCTTTCACCACCTCACGTTTAAGGGTGACGGGACGAAGACCATCACGTTCGAATGCTAACGCCAGCAGTTGACCGGGGGCTATCTCCAATGGTGCAAAGATACCTATGTCGGTATTGGTCAGCATCTCCATCTCGCGTGTTTCGATGTTCACTTGCCAAAGGTTGGAGACACCCGTATAATAGGAACTGCCTATGAGATAACGGTCGTCGAGCGAGAAGCGGAACTGTCCCAGGTTGGTGTCTTTCCATGTCACCAGTTTCACAGGCTTAAAGATAGCCTTAGCCAATTCCTGAGTGTTGAACAACAGAAGGGTATGCTCACCGTTGTCTCCCTGGCTGGTGAACGACAGCCATTTGCCGTCATGACTGATATCCGTATCGAATACACTCATACCAAACGGAAAGGCATAAATCACTTCCGGATTCTCCAAGTTGCTGTCCAGACGCACAATCGACTGTGTACCGCCATTGGAGAACAGACCGTAGAGACAGTCATGGGTATTGTCATACACGATATTGTTGATGCGCTGGAACTTCTTTTTCTTCACCACCTTCTTCTGCTGGATGTCATAAATCTCCAAGCCACGCATCTTCGCATTGTTCGATGTATAGATGAGGCGCTGACCCTTGATGTCGAGGGCGACATAAGCTGGATTGTAGAGCTGGATGCCGTAGATGTCATTCAGTCTCTTCTGCTCACCTGTCTCCAGGTTGATCTCCATCATGTGCGCAAAGTCGCCAGGGGCGTTCATGACGGCATAGGCCTTTTGGGTAGCAGGGGCATAGACGAATGGTGACACAGAACCCAGCGCTTTCTTCGTCAGTGGCTTGGTCTCTGTGATGGGATATTGGCGGATGGCGGCGAGGTTCTCCTCCTGGTGCTTCTTCTCGTCCTCCATCCAGTCGTTCCATACCTTTCTGAGCGACTGTCCATACACCTTCCTAAACTGTTTGCCAAAGAAGGTGCGACTGTCGGCTGTCCTGTTATAGAACTGGATCATCTTCTCGTAGCCGTAGGTCTTGGTCAGGTAGTTCACGAAACGGGTACCATAGAGATAGGCATTGGCGCCCACTTGGAAGTCCATTGTCGACCCCTCCGTCTCCAGTCCTACCACCGAGAACAGTTTGTCGCCACTATTGATGATGCTGCGGAAATACATTTCATCGTAACCGCCTAAGGCACGTCCAACACCACCGCTGAGCCACGTCTCCATGAAACAGGCAATACCTTCGTGATACCAACGAGATGCATACCAACGGGGTACGCTCAGATAACTCCACAGGGCAGAGATGGGCTGGGAGTTGTCGGTGCCTACCTTCGTACCGAAGAACCGGCGCCAATTGCGGTCTCTGCGGTTATACTTGTCAGTCATCACGATGTGCGTGTACTCATGCTTGAACAACTGACGGTAGCGTTCGCTCGATGGATTGATGTAATACGACATGTTCAGCGGTGCCATGCCGATTTGTATAAGAGAACGTGGCAATGGCGTTGCACCGCCATTGCCGTCGTCTTCCCAGTCTGTCAATAACAGCAGGGGTGCTTCTGGCTGATAGATGGAATCACTGGTCCATATCTGCTGATGAAGCGCCTTGCCGTTCTGGTACATGCGTATCATGTGAGGAATGTAGCGCGAGAGGCTCTTGTCGAAGAACACCAGAGTGGCTTCATCCGTCTTGTATTGGAAATAGGTCTGCGTCTGTCCCTGCGATATACCAGGGATCAGTGTCAGTAGCAGAACAATTATCCAGTTACGCATGTACTATCATCATTTTCATTGAGAAGAACGCAACCCCATCGTTACCCTATTGCCCATGGAAGTCTCCTTGATCACACTGCCAATCGTAACGATCCTATTGCTGAGACCATTCTCTCTGGCCTGCAGCGAAGGATTGGTTGCGACACTACCCATTGCAGCCTTGTAGGCTTCCATCACCTTGCCGGCGTTACCCAACATCTTGACGACTTGGTTGAGACCAACCACCTGGGCATTGCTAACCACCTGGGCGTTGCCAACCTTCTGGGCATTGCTAACCACCAGGGCGTTGACGACTTTCTGAGCGTTATTGGCAACTGCAGCAACTTCATTCAACGCGTCAATGACCGTCTGATTAAACTTGGCGACTCCCTGACTATTCATAGCATCAGTGACTTGGCTATTGCTATAGACTCCTGCTGCATTGCTGATCTTAGTGACCACATTCTCCAAGGCTCCTTCCGGCAACGCGTTGCTCAGCTAACCATCGATTCCCGTATTCTTCTGCATATAAGCACTGTTAAAAATAATGACCTGATTGACAACACCGAAATCAGCCATGGCAGCGAGCGTCTTTTCACCAGAAAGCAGGTTGCCCTTCTTTGCCAGTGCCTCAGCAGCGGCCTTGTCGCCTTCGAGGGCTGCGGTCATCTTCTGATAGTCCACCCACTGGTCACGCACGAACTTCAGGCGATCATCGCTCTGGGCTGTCTCTAAATACTTGTCGGTGGTGTCGATGAAACGGGTGGCCAAATTGTTCTGTTTCTGCAACGTCATGTAAGCAAGTGAGGCGTTGATGGTGGACTGGGCCAAGTCGGGGCACTCCTCACCACCAAGGGCGGCATTCAGTTTTTCGGCTGACTCTGCCAGTGAATTGGCAACGTTGTTCACCATCTCAAGGGTGGCGTTCATGTCCTTCAGTACCTCGGCAAATGCAGGGATGTTGCCCGCTACCTCATTTGACATGTCAACCAGCGCACCAAACTGGACGGCACGTGTCTGCATGACCACCTGAGCAGCCACAATACCATCTTTGAAGGCTGAGTCGTTCTGTAGGAGCTCTTCCATGTTAGTCAGATCTTCTGATGTCATCTCACGAGAGAAACGGGAGGCTTTACCAATATCACCACTCGCATTGTCAGAATCAACATGCCAATCAACGTAATGAGAGGCAATTAAACCGATGGCGCATACAGCAACCACCGAACACAGAATAATAACACTCTTCTTTTTCATAACCCTAAATAATTAATAGTAAAACTGCTTTGATGTTGCAAATATAGGCAATATTTTTATAACCACAAAAGAATTATACTGTTTCTTTACATAAAATGACAATATAATGAATATTATTTGGTTTTTCATGAAATTTTATGTAAGTTTGCAAACAAAATATCAGAAATAAGAAAAGATGACAAGAAAACAGAGATACGAGTGGATACTGGAGTACTTTAGAAACAAAATGCCTAAAGTGCAGACGGAGTTGGAATTCGGCAACGAGTTTCAGCTGTTGGTGGCAGTGATGCTGAGTGCGCAGTGTACGGACAAGCGCATTAATCAGGTAACGCCAGAGTTGTTCCGTCGGTTCCCTGATGCCAAAAGTATGGCAGAGGTGGAAGCTGACGAAGTGTTGGAATATATCAAGAGTGTAAGCTATCCCAATGCCAAAGCCGACCATTTAGTGAAGATGGCACGTATCGTTGCTCAGCAGTATGGTGGTGAGATTCCCCACGATATGGATCTGTTGTTGACACTTCCCGGCGTTGGTCGTAAGACTGCTAATGTGGTGCAAAGCGTAGCTTTCGGTAAGGCGACACTTGCCGTCGATACGCACGTCTTCCGCGTGAGTCACCGTTTAGGGCTGGTATCAGAAAAGGACAACACACCCTATAAGGTGGAAATGGTGCTGACAAAAAACATACCCGAGGAAGATATTCCTCGGGCACATCATTGGCTATTGCTTCACGGCCGTTATGTCTGTACGGCCCGTAAGCCTCATTGTAAGCGGTGCGACCTTAGCGACGTTTGCCCCAGTGCTGACCTCCAAAGGGATTCTGCCAGCCCTGCGGTCCATTAGGCGGTGCCTGCCATCCTCGCATCATACGACGGTGAAACTGGTTCTCGGCCAAAATAGCGTCGTACACTTTCTTCGCTGATATGACCTTCATCATCTTCTGATGGTAGCTCTGTTCAATCTCACGGAGTTCCACATTCAACTTGTCGCACAACTTCAGTGTGGCCTCGCAGGCCTTGTCGTCAGCAGGTTTCTGCTTGGTAGCCTGGCGAATCTTATGATAGACGGCACGCTGCTTCTGGTGCATCTCACGGAACAGCGGGAAAAACTTCTCGCTCTCCTGCTGGGTGAGCTTGGCCTGTTCCGTCACGAACTTCTCCATATCGGCATCGAACTTCTCGGGTGAGAACTTCTGAGGACCTTGCGCACTCACGGAAACCAGCATCAGCAGCTGAAAAATCAAGATGATAGCTGTTTGTTTCATAAGTCTAATAGTTTTCAGAGAGATATGCGTAGATTTCTGTATTATCCAGCATCACATAGTCGGCAGCATCTTCAAAGTAGCTATTGTCTGAAGCCTCATTGGTTACAGAAACTGCTGGGGCAACTGCTGCCATAGGAGCTGCATCAGTAGAGGTGGACTGAGACTGCAGGAAATAGTAGCTCACACCCATTGCCAATGCCAAAACTGAGCAAGCAGCAGCATAAAGCCAAGGACGCATCTGTACCTTCTTCGCCTTGGGGGCAGAAGTGTGGGTAAGAGGCTGGCCAATGGGCTGTTCACGGGCTGGCAACTGCTGCATAACCTGTTCGGTAAGCTGCTCGAAATAGCCCTCAGGAACGCGGAATGGATTCCTGTTTCCTACCGTCTGCTTGAGGTATAATTCATCGTTGTGTTCCATCATCATATAGTTGTTTTTATTTAATTGACGCAGCATCGGCAAAAAGGTTTAATCGCGACGCTTAAAAAATTCAGTAATCTTTTTCACTGCAATATGATAGGAGGCTTTCAGTGAGCCTTCACTGGTGTCAAGAAGCTGGCTCATCTCGCTATATTTCATATCGTCGAAATAGCGCAGCGAAAAGACGCGGCGCTGCACTTCAGGCAGTTGGGCAATGGCCTCTTGAAGCTGAGCCTCAGTCTCATCGCCATCGAAATAACGATCGGCCATCAGCGTATTGGCAATACCGGAATCAACGTCATCCGTACTCAGAACATTTTTCTGACGACGCATAAAATCGAGACTCTCGTTGACGGCAATACGATAAAGCCATGTGTAGAGGCGTGAATCCTGATGGAAATTGTCGAGGTGAGTCCACGCCTTGATAAACACATTCTGCATCACATCGTTGGCATCTTCATGCGTCAGCACAATACGACGTACCTGCCAATACAGCTGTTCGCTATATTCGCGCACCACCCGCTCGAAAGCCTTGCGCTGGGTAGCTGGATTGGAAAGTTGCTGCATCAACAGCTGTTCGTCGTCTTTACTCATCGCATATAGGGTTGCAATTGTTTCCAGATGATATCGTCATAGCCATAGACATCCGGCCATTCTCTCCAAATGCCAGACTCATCAGGCCACATCGTGTTATATATAATATAAAGAGGTACGTGAGGCTTTACACCCACATAGCCTATGATCTTCTTGTGGGCTTCCTTGTTGGGATGTGCACGGATCCAGTCACGCCCCTGTTCTGACTCAGGTTGTTGTCCCATTCCTATACGAATGCGGTCGAGCAGCCACTCGTCAGGATTGTCGAGCACGAAACTTGCCAAGTCGAAAGGACGAGACACACGCACGCAACCATGCGACAGCGCACGAACGTCACGCTCGAAAGCACTGGGAGTCGACGTGTCGTGAAGGAATACGGAATAGCTGTTTTTAAAGCGGAACACGATACGACCTAACGAGTTGCCGGCACCACCTGCCTGAGCAACACGATATTTACCGCTGAGCAACATCTGGCGCGACACGTTGGAAACATTCACCGTCTGACCTGTTTCCTTATTGACGATATTGTACCTATGACGGGCAAAATAGGCAGAATCGCCAGCCCTATGGGACACCTCTTTATTAATAATACTCATGGGGATGACCCACTGCGGATTAATCTCCATCCACTCTATGGCACTGGAGAGCTGTGGGGTCTTGGTATTACGGGCACCACAAACCACACGCATGTCGAGCAGATCGTTGTCGTTATAGGCATAGAGGTGGAAAGCAGGAATGTTAACGATGATACGCTTGCCCTGAGTAGCAATAGGCTGATGACGACGCCAGCGACAGCGCTCCATATTAACCATGACGCGACGACGATGAGCCAGGGAAGTATCCTTTGCCAACTGTTGCTTCAGATAGAGATAGTTGGCATCAGTAGGTTGCACCTCATGCAACAATGTCGAAAGGCTGTCGTTTGCAACTTTGCGTAACACTTCCTGAGCATACTGGCTGGTAGGCAAGTCCATTTTGACATCGAAAAGTCCTCTATACTGTACGTATTTGCGGGAAGAATCCTGCTTCTCTACATCCAAATGATTAAAGACGCGATGGGGATTGACGAAGCCAAAGCGCTGACCATAGCAGTAGCGCAGACAGGCCTTAGTAAGCTGATAGTCAAGACGGGCAGCTACGAGATTAATGGGATTCGTTTCATCAAAATTCAGCGTGCGCATACGATGAAGGTCAGTTTCTATCTGACTGACACCGAACGAACGCTCCGTCAGACCAATCTCCCCAACCGTATGCAACCAGTTGAGCAGCGTATCGGCTTTTTCATCGACTCCATACTTATCTATCCATAAAAGATGGCCCTTATAGCTGGCGCGGGCCTGCTTGTCGGCTTCAGCATTCTGCTGATCATTAGCCATCAGACGATTGAGGTTTTGATCAATCACCTGAGGGTTAAAAACAAATGTTGGCGTCTTCATATCAGAAAACGCCTCCATTGTAATCTTTCTGTCCTTATGTGTGTCATCCGCGCCGCAACTCATGAACAACAGCACAGACGTGAAAAGCGATATTAGCGAACAGTAACCTTTCTTACCACTTTTCCAATTTTCAGAATGTAACAACCTTTGGGAACGTTTAAGTCTATGCGTTGAGCAGGGCTTTCTATCTTTGCAGCCATTACACGTCGCCCTGTAAGAGAAATGACCTCTAACGTCTGACCTTGAGCACCAGATATAGTCACTGTCTGGCCACTAATCGTGATGTTGATATCCTCGTCTATCGTCTGTTCCAAAGCGGGCATTTCTGCTTCGCTGGCATACATAGCCTGAGGAGCCATCAGTGTAAGTGTGGCAATGAATGAAAATATGAGTAATCGTTTCGTCATACGCAGTTTCAATATATAATTTGTGCAAATTTAGGCATTTTCCGTGAAACTTCCAAACTTTTTGACGAAAAAATGCAATTTAAACGTCAAAAACTGCATTCTCGTCCGTCAAATACGTATTTTCGAACACATTTTGGGCTTCGCGAAGCAACACTTGCTCATCCTCATAGCGCGACGAATAATGGCCTAACAGCAATTGCCCTACCCCAGCCTCACGCGCCACCAAAGCAGCCTGTCGAGCAGTAGAATGATAGTATTTCTGAGCCATCAGAAGATTGTCCTCGCCGTATGTGCTCTCATGATAAAGCGTACTGATATTCTTGATGCGTTGGTGAAGCGTGGGGATATAGCGAGTATCGCTGCAATAAGCATAACTGCGGGCTGGGGCAGCAGGTTCTACAAGCCGTTCGTTTCTGACCACTTCACCATCGGGCATCGTCCAGTCGGAACCAGCTTTGATGTTATTAATCTGACTCGTAGGAATCTGGTAGAAGTCAATCATGTCGCGACGGATATGCGGCAGCGAAGGTTTTTCGCGGAACAGATAGCCACAACAGGGCATCCGATGCTCTAAGGGAATCGTCTCGACGGTGAGGGAACGGTCTTCATAGACAATCTGCTGCAACCTGGTGTCGACTGGATGGAAGTCCACCTCATAGTCGAAATCATGACAGAACATCTGCATCTGCTGTTTCAGCATATCTTCCAAAGCAGCAGGGGCATAGATGGCCAGTCGTGCCGTACGTCCCAAAAGCCCGAAGGTACTGAGCATTCCAATCAGTCCGAAGCAATGGTCTCCATGCAGATGGGTGATGAAAACGGCGCTGATCTTGGTAAACCGCAGTCGTGAACGGCGAAGTTGCACTTGCGTGCCTTCTCCACAATCTACCAGAAAAAGTTTGCCCCTGATTTCCACCACCTGTGCAGAGGCATTGTGATGCAGAGTAGGCAGTGCGCTGCCGCACCCTAAGATATGAACTCTGAACGGTTCCAAATTTCCAGCATTTACGGATTACATAAAGAACTCATCCTGGGCATCCTCCAAGTTGACATCCAGGCCATAACGTTCCTTGGGTTTCTGACGGCTGTACTCGAAGGTGTCTTCAGCATCCTTGTAAATCAGGGAGTCAGGACTCAGTTTGACGAGATCATAGAAATATGTCTCTTCTTCCTCCGTACCGCCCTCGCGAATCAATACTATTTCGAGCTTGCCACGGGTTAATTTCCATGTCTTATAGATAATCGAACTTTGTTCAATACTTTCAGCAATACCGCCCTCTTTAATGCTGATACCAACTTCGTCGCTGCCATCAATAGGATTGGGCATGACCCAGTTGCCTAAAAGAGCCGCCTGATTGATGACCATGACTGCTTCTGTACGATTGTCGTTGGCAATCACAGCCATGCGGTCGCCTACCTGTAAACCGCCGAATACCTGTTCGTTGTCACGCGCTGCCGACAGGTCGAGCTGAAGGGTGTCGCCTGTATCGGTAATCAGTTGCAGCGTATTCATAGAAGTCTCCACGCCACATACACCGAACATGGTGGGGTCAGCCATTGCCGCATTGACAGAATCACCGTTATCAAATGGAACTTTCTCAGTCTTATTTCCGCAACTGCCGAACATTAACGTCAGGGCAGCAAGGATGGTAAAAAATGATAGTTTTCTCATAATATCTATTCTTTTGATTTTGCTTCATTCCAAAGTTCATCCATTTCCTCTAATGTCATCTCAGTCAAAGGTTTACCGACACGGATAGAGTGCTGCTCAATATAGTTGAACCGACGGATAAACTTCTGGTTGGTCATCTCTAACGCATTGTCAGGATTAAGTTTATATAGTCGTGCCGCATTGATGACTGAGAACAGGAAATCGCCCAATTCTTCAGTAGAACGCTGTTTATCCTCACGACGCAGTTCCGTCTCCAATTCGTCAAGTTCTTCATGGACTTTAGCCCACACATCCTGCTTGTCGGCCCAGTCGAAACCAACATTACGGGCCTTGTCCTGAATGCGGTAAGCCTTGATGAGCGAGGGCAAGGCAGAGGGGACGCCGGAGAGCACCGTCTTATTGCCGTCCTTCTCTTTCAGCTTGATTTGCTCCCACGACTCCAGTACTTGTTCTGCATCTTTGGCAACAGCATCGCCATAGACATGGGGATGACGGAAAATCAGTTTGTCGCACAACTTATTGCATACGTCGGCAATGTCAAATTGTTGTTTTTCTTCACCAATACGTCCATAGAATACGATGTGCAATAACACGTCGCCCAATTCCTTGCAAATTTCATGCTGGTTGTCGTTGATGAGTGCCTCGCACAATTCGTACGTCTCCTCAATCGTATTGGCACGCAACGAATCGTTGGTCTGCTTCCTGTCCCAGGGACATTCCTCACGCAGACGATCCATCACGTCGAGCAGTCGCCCGAAGGCTTCCAATTTCTCTTCTTTTGTATGCATTCGTTCCATAGTGCAGGCAAAGGTACGAAGAAGTGAGGAAAAAACCAAAGGAAAAGAGGATTTTCTTTGTTTTTCGAGCGAAAGTACATTCATTTCTTTGTTGTCTCGAAAATTCTCCGTACCTTTGACTACGTCGAAAGTACCTACGCTCGAAAAAATTCAAATTATATTTGGTTTTTTGCACACTTATTCGTACCTTTGCACGTCATTTTATAAATAAGTATGGAATTAGCAAGTAAATACGACCCAAAAGAGGTCGAAGGAAAGTGGTATCAGTATTGGCTGGACCACAAACTTTTTTCAAGTAAACCCGATGGACGTGAGCCCTACACCATCGTTATTCCACCGCCCAATGTGACA
>JAEEGL012103842.1_pt1 | contig 14330 bp, 10 predicted proteins | sample 9134231 | NCBI WGS metagenome assembly JAEEGL01 (sample SAMN16246548, study PRJNA631951) | gut metagenome | biome: gut microbiome; feature: rumen; material: fiber-attached | host: Bos | place: Iran: Karaj | collected 2018-10
ATTGCTAAGGAACATGAAAAATATATTACAGAATACTTTAATGGTCCAGTATTTATAACTGATTGGCCTAAAGATATTAAAGCTTGGTACATGAAAGAAAACGAAGATGGCAAAACTGTTGCTGCTGTTGACTTGGAAGTTCCAGGCGCTGGTGAATTAATGGGTGGTTCACAAAGAGAAGAAAATTACGATAAATTGTTAAAACGAATGGAAAATATGGGTGTTGATAAAGAACCTGTTGATTGGTTCTGCAATTTAAGAAGATTTGGTGGATGTGTTCACTCAGGATTTGGTATGGGATTTGAAAGATTATTAATATATTTAACAGGTGTTGAAAATATTAGAGATGTTATTCCATTCCCTCGTACACCAGGAAGTTGTGAATTTTAATATTGAGATTAACTCTCAATATTTTTTTGTATATTTTTTAAAATTTAAATGCAAAATAAGATAGAGGAGGAATATATGAAAAAAGTATTGATTTGCTTAGTTTTAATATTGGTTGGATGTACAGATTTATCGAATACACCAAATAAAAGGGTAGAGGAGTTTTTAAAAAAATATCAAATGTTGGATAGTGATGTTATAAATGATTTAGATAATGTTATAGCTAAGGAAACTGATTTTACAACATCGCAAGCTTATGCATATCGTGACATTATGAAAAAACAATATCAAAGTTTATCTTATGAAATTAAAGAGGATACTATTGATGGTGATAGTGCATTTGTAACCGTTGAAATAACTGTATATGATTTGAGATCAGCCCTAATTGAAGCTGAAAATTATTTAAATACACATATGGAAGAGTTTGTTTTAGAAAATGGTGATTATAGTGTGGCTAAGTATAATGATTATCGTTTAGAAAAACTAAAGCAAGTTAAGGATAAAGTTCAGTATACAATATATTTTAATTTGACTAAGGTAAATAAAAAATGGCAGTTAGATGAAATAGATCAGATTACCTATGATAAAATAAATGGTATATACAAATAAAACTGTGGTTTTCCACAGTTTTATTTTATAGCATTATTTATAAATCCATTTTGTACGTATTTTGTTTCACTAACAATTATGAAAGCACTATTATCAATTTCTTTAATACGTTTTTCTAAGTGATTAATACTTTTTTTATTTATTTGTATCAACAACATGCATTTATTTGTATCTGTATCTTTTCCTTTTACATCAACAACGGTAACACCAAAACCATCATTTCTCAAGTGTTCAATCATTTCGTTTTTAGATGTTATGACTTGTACACTTAGATTTCCTGTAATTAGTTTTTTAGATAATATACCACCTATATATGTACCTGTTGCAAAGCCTAAAGAATATGCTACAGCTATCCATATACTTGTTTCAGTTGTATTTAAAGCTTCTTTAACAATTAAAAACCATATAAATACTTCAAAAAATCCTACGATACTAGCGTATAATGATTTACCTTTTACGGTAATAACTGTTCGTAATGTTCCCATGGAAACATCAAGAATTCTAACAAAAAATATTTTTATACATAATAATAACAATTCCATTAATATCACTCCTGTTATCTAGTATACCATTTATTTATATATTTCATGTACATTAATATATGAAATGTGTTATAATGTGTAAAGAGGTGTTAAGATGATAGGATTTATTGTATATTTAGTATTTATTTTTATTTATATAATTTGTGATTTAAAAAAATCTTTCCACATGTTACAACAAAACTGGTACAACGATGGTGATAGATATTTAAAATGGATAGATAATAATTATAAATTTATTTTCTTCTGGTTTGATATTTTGTATATTTTAATAGCCATTTTAGGATTTGTTATTAAAAATGAAGTTCTTAGTTATATCATGGCTGTTTATTATTTAATTATTACATATCTATTAGTTAATATGCAAAAGAAAGAACAAGTAAAGAAGCCACTTGCTTTTACAGCTCGTATTAAAAGAATGTGTGTTACAATAGCTATCTTATATTTTATTCCAACATTCTTTATTCTTCGTTCTTTTGATAGCGAATTATTAATTCTTTATTACTTAGTATTTGGTACACTAGCTTATTTTAATTATCACATTGTTTATTTAGCTAATATCATAAATAAACCTGTGGAAAAGTGTGTTTATTTATATTATAAGTTTAAAGCCTTGAAGAAATTAAAATCTTTAAATAATATGAAAGTTGTAGCTGTAACTGGTAGTTATGGTAAAACAAGTACGAAAAATATTATTAGTGATATTTTAAATGTAAGATATATGGCTTTCCCTACACCTAAGAATTTCAATACTAATTATGGTTTAATCAGAACAATTAATGAGTATATCGATAAATATAATGATTTCTTTGTAGCTGAATTAGGTGCTTTCAGAAGAGGAGATATTAAATCAAGAGCTAGTATTGTTAAACCAACATATGGTGTTTTAACAAAAATAGGTACAGCTCACTTAGATACTTTTGGAAGTCAAGAAAATGTTGTTAAAGGTAAATTTGAACTTATTGAATCTTTACCTAAAAATGGTGTTGGTTTTTTAAATATTGATGATCCATTACAAGTTAGTTATAAAATGAAAAACAATATTAAAATTGTATGGTATGGTTTGAGTGATAAGGCTGATGTATATGCCACAGATATCAAATATACTTCAAATGGTATGCAATTTAAAGTTCATTTTAAAGATTCTAAAAAAGCATATGAGGTTTCAACTATTTTATTAGGTGAACCTAACGTTTATAATATTTTAGCTGGTATTGCTGTTGGTAAAGAATTAGGTTTAAATCCTGAACAAATACAACAAGGTGTATCTAAGATTAAGCCTATTGAACATCGTTTAGAGATTAAGAAATATGGACGTATTACTTATATTGATGATGCTTACAATTCAAATCCAATAGGCTCTAAAATGGCTTTGGATGTTATGCAATTAATGCCAGGAAAGAAGATTGTTATTACGCCAGGTATGATTGAGATGGGTGATAAGCAATACGAAGTTAACTATAATTTTGGTAAGTTTATTGCAGCGTCTGTTGATTTAGCTATCTTAGTTGGAAAGGAACAAACTAAACCTATTCAACAAGGTATTAAAGACGCTAAATTTGATAAGGATAAATTAATTGTTGTAAATGATGTTAAAGAGGCTATATCCATAGCACAAACATATTTTAAAGATGATGTTTATATCTTACTTGAGAATGATTTACCAGATCTATTCAATGAAAAATAAGAGGCTTGTACCTCTTATTTTTTTAGTTCATTTAAATATTTAATAACCTCATCAATATCACAAAATTCAATAGTTTTATCCTTTAAAATTTGATAATGTTCACTACCTTTACCAATGATCAATACTATATCATTTTCTTCAGCATCGAAGATAGCTTTTTTAATAGCTTGACTTCTATCTAAAATTATTTCATAGTTTTGATATTCTTTAACATCAGTTAATAAATCATTAGCAATATCCATTGGGTCTTCACCACGTGGATCTTGACTCGTTATAATTGCATGATCACAATTTGTTATAACGTTATATCCTTTAGCAGGTCTTTTTGATTTATCTCTTTCACCAGGTTCAGAGAAAACAACTGTTAACTTGTTATATTTTAAACTGTGGATAAATTCTAATAGTTTACTTATACCATTTGGCGTGTGCGCATAGTCAACAATAACTTTGAAGTTTTGACCTAAATCAATATTTTCTAAACGACCACTTACAGTTATTTTATTAATATTTTTGATTAAGTCTTCTATCTTATAGCCTAGTTTTAATAAAGCTAATAAGGCAGCACTTAAGTTGTATACATTAAACATAGCTACCAATGGACTTACAATATGATATTCTGTATTTTCATAAATAATGTTGAATTCTGTTTTATCAGGATATAATTGTACATCTTTGAAATATAAATCATTGTCTTGTTTTGAACCGTATGTATATATTTTTCCTTTGCAGCTTTGCGCTACTTCTTGGAAGTGTTCATCATCTTTGTTTAAGATACAAGGTCCTTCAGTGTTTCTGAATAATTCACATTTACAATTTATATAATTTTCTAGTGTTTTATGTGTATTCAAATGTTCTCTTGTAATATTAGTCATAATAGCGCAATTGAAAGTCATTCCTTTAATTCTTTCAATTAGTATACCTTCGCTAGATACTTCCATAGAAACGGTTTTGATACCACTGTCTACCATATCTCTAAAAAGAGGTATGGTTTTATCTAAACCAGGAGTTGTATTTGGTGTCTTTTCTTTATAGTCATTATAGAATATGCCATTTGTTCCAATATAAGCGCAATTATCTATTAATTCATGAATAATAGTTGCTGTAGTTGTTTTGCCATCTGTACCGGTAATACCTATCATTGTTAAGTCTTTTGTTGGATAGTCATAGTATTTATTTATAACTTCAACGAAAGTATCATTTGGATTATCGACTTTGATGATTGGTACACTTTTATTTCCAACGTCATTTTTAACAATGACAGCGCTTGCTCCTGCGGCTATAGCATCGTCTATAAAAAGATGTCTATCCATGGTACCAACGTTTATACATACGAATAAATCGCCTTCTTTGATTTGATTAGAATTTGTTTTAATGCCTTTTATTTCTACGTCGTAAGCGCATTCTATGAGCTCGTTTAATTTTTTCATACTTCACCTTTCCTAACACTATTATAATTATAATACAAATAAATATAAATGGATTAGTTTTCTTTGCTAATTTTTGTTCTAATGTATTATATTTTTCAATAAGTTCAATAATTTTATCTTCTTCATCAGTATAGTTATCTATGAAGTTTTTTACTTCATTATTTATTTCTTGATATTTTTTTTCATTTTTATGGGTATCATATTTATTTAGTAAATCATTAACTTTTTCATTAATAGTATATAAACTTGGCGCTATAGATGGTGTTTTATATACTTGATTTTTATTTTCATATGCTGTAGCTATTTCATATATTTCTTTTTCATTTTTAGCTAGTATTTCAATACCATATGGTAAATCATTATATGTTCCCATTGGTAAACTCATAGCTGGGAAACCTATTAATGTAGCTGTACTAGCGCTTGGTGTATATGCATCACTATATGGTATATCTTCTATTTTTACAAGGGTTCTTTTTAATGTTGGATATATAACGGCATCTAGATTGTATTTACTAAAAACGTTATTAGCTATTTTTATATTGTCTTGTTTTTTTTGCATGTGTTCTTTATAGTAATCAGTTAAGGTATAATCATGATAGCAATAGTATCCACTATATGATTCAATGTATGCTGTATATTTACCGTTATCAATTAGATCGTCTAAGGATTTAATTTTACTTGATGTATTTTTTATATATTCGTTGAATTCATAGCACATGTTACCTGCATCAAAATTATAATTTAAACCAAGATCATCAATATATACTATTTCAGCTCCTAGTTCCTTTAATTGTTCGATAACTTCTAAAACCATGTTGTAAATAAATTTATCTGTTCTACCATAGGTTAAAGTGGAATTTGTAGTATAAGGATCCATAAAACTTTCAACAACACCGATGGTTACACCTTCAAGTGATTCTTTTTTATAATCGGAGTATTTAACATCAGTATTATCTATGATTTCTAAAACGATAGCACTATCTTCAACGTATTTTGCTATAACACCTACAGTGTCTCTTGAACTTTCAAATTTAATTACGCCATCAGTATTAATAATATCGTATGATGGCCTAATTCCTACAACACCGTTAGCGCTACTTGGAACTCTTACGGATACGCCTGTATCTGTTCCTAGGGCATATACAGCTAAATTAGCGGCTACGGAGACGGCTGAACCACCGGATGAACCATATGACGAATAATCTTTGTTGTAGGCATTATATACGTATCCAAAACTACTATATGAATATAGAGCGTTCATAGCAAATTCATCCATATTAGCTTTAGCTATAACTATAGCACCGTTATCGATTAATTTTTGAACCACATCAGCGTTTTTATTTGGATATGAATCTAATAGGGCTTTGGTACCGTTTGTAGTAGGTAAACCTACAACATCGATGTTATCTTTAACAATAACTGGTAGACCATATATTAGTGATGTTCTTCCACTTTTTTGATATTCTATATCTAGTTTTTTAGCTTGTTCTAAAGCATTCTCATTTATAGTTATGATGGCGTTGTAATCATCATATTCTTTTATTCTATCTAAATATAATTGTGTTATTTTCTCATATGTCAAATAGCCTTTATCAACATATTCTTGTAATTGTGTTATAGATAGTTCGTTTATATCGACAACAGCCTTATCGTAGGCATATATTTTTATTGGTATAAGTAAAAGTAGAAGTAATATTTTTTTCATATAATCACCAATTTTATTATATCATGTAGTATAAGTTTTGACAAAGTAATATTATGATACTATAATGTTACTAGGAGGATGAAGATGAAAAGATTTTTTAAGTATTTAGTTTTATTATTAGTTTTAATTCCTACAGTTATTAAGGCTGATTTTACTGTTGTAGCCGATGATGAAATTGATGATGCACAAACTGTTGATGGAAGTGCTGTTTTAGCTGGTGACAATGTTATATCAACAGGTGTTGTTGATGGTGTCGATATGTTATTCGGTAATGAAGTTAAATTTCGCGGTGTAGGTGAATATCTAGTTGCTGCAGGTAATTCGGTTATTTTGAGTGGTAACATTAAAAAAGATGGTGTAGTATTTGCTAATACAGTTAATTGTGATAAGTCATTTACAGCTTCTCGTGATTTAGCTATATTTGCTGATACAGTTAGTTTAAATGGTGTTATTGAAAGAGATATCGTTGTTTTTGCTAACAGAGTTAATCTTGAAAATGTTGAAATTAAAGGTAACATTAGATTTTATGGTAACAAAGTTAATATAAGCAGTGATGCTAAAGTAAGTGGTAAATTATATTATGATTCTTTAGCTGATGTTAAAGATAATAATTCTAATATTGCTATGGAACAATTTGTTGTTAATGCACGCCATATTAGTAATGATTACAAAGCTTATTCTGTTGTTATTACATATGGTATTGTGATGTCTATATTTTTAGGGTTAGGTTTAATTGTACCTAGTTTATTTAAACGTATATCTGAAAAATTTAGTGAAGCTAAAATATTTGATTTAATTTCTACTTTAGGTTTTGGTGCTTTAGCTTTAATTGGTGTACCAATTGTTAGTATACTTTTATGTATGACTCTTTTTGGTATAGGACTTGGTTTATTATTGCTTGGTCTATACGTTATAACATTAATATTATCAATTGTTTTAGTTGGATATTTAGTTGGTCATTTTATATGTACAAGAATAATTAAACAACAAATGCATCATTTACTAGTGGGTTTAATTGGTATTTCAGTTTTATACTTATTAACTTTAATTCCAATTTTGAATACTTATATCGTTCTAATTACTATCATGTTATCACTTGGTATTGTGATTAGATTATTTAGGAAAAATTAACAATTTTTCCTTTTTTTATTTTTGTGGTATACTATAGATATGGAGGGATGATATGAAAATAAATATTCATGGAAGTAAAATTAAAATTACGTCTGCTATCAATGATTACATTGAAAATAAGATTGGTAAACTTGATAAGTACTTAGGTAATCCAGATGATGTTACAGCTAATGTCTTGGTTAAAGTAAAAGGCATTGATCAAACAGTTGAGGTTACTATCCCAGCTAAAGCATATATTTTAAGAGCTGAAGAGACTCATAGTGATTTATATGCTGCAATTGATTTGGTTTCTGAAAAATTGGAACGTCAAATCAGAAAGAACAAGACTAGGATGAAACGAAAGGCTAGTAAAGATACAGATTTCGTTTTCGATTATAAAGTAAGCAAAGACGAGGAAGAAAAAGGTAAGATTGTTAAAAGAAAAGTTATTGAAACAAAACCTATGGATGAAGATGAAGCTATTTTGCAAATGAATCTATTAGGTCATAGTTTCTTCGTATTTAACAATGTTAAAACAAACGAGGTTAATATCTTGTATAAAAGAAAAGATAATGACTATGGAATAATTGAGACAAAATAAAGAGTTTTATAACTCTTTTTTTATATAATACTATTAATTTTTTTATATTTTTGATATAATTAATAGCGAAAGGAATGTATAATATGCAATTTTTTAAGAAAATATTTGATCATGAATATAAAGAATTAGAAAAATTTAAAGCTCAAGCTGATTTGATTGTTGCTAAAGATGAAGAAATGTCTAAAATGTCAGATGATGAGCTTAAGAATAAAACAATTGAATTTAAAGAAAGATTAAGCAAAGGTGAAACTTTAGATGATATTTTAGTTGATGCTTATGCTACAGTACGTGAAGCTGCTTATCGTGTTATTGGTGAAAAAGCTTACTATGTACAATTATTGGGTGCTATAGCTATTCATAATGGTAATATAGCTGAGTTAAAAACAGGTGAAGGTAAAACTTTAGTTACAGTTTTCCCAGCTTACTTAAATGCTTTAACTGGTCTTGGTGTTCATGTTATTACAGTTAATGAATACTTAACTAGTCGTAATGCTGAATGGATGGGTGGCATTTATGAGTTTTTAGGTTTATCTGTAGGTGTTAACTTACATGAATTAACGCCTTCTGAAAAGAGAAAAGCTTATGGTTGTGACATAACTTATTCAACAAATAATGAAGTTGGTTTTGATTATTTACGTGATAATATGGCTGTTAAGGCTTCTGATAGAGTTTTACGTGGTCTTAATTTTGCTATTATCGATGAAGTTGATTCAGCTTTAATTGATGAAGCTCGAACACCTTTAATTATTTCTGGTGGCGCTATGACATCAGCTAATTTATATATTCAAGCTGATAGATTTGCTAAAACATTAAAAGAAAATGATGGTTATTTATATGATGAACAAACTAAAGCTGTTACTTTAGATGAAAAAGGTGTTTTGTTAGCTGAAAAAGAGTTTAAATTGGATAATTTATATGATATGGAAAATACATCATTAGTTCACTATATCAATCAAGCCTTAAAGGCTAACTTCTCTATGAAAAGGGATTTTGATTATGTCGTTGCTGATGATAAGATTGTAATTGTTGACCCATTTACAGGTCGTTTGATGCAAGGAAGAGCATATTCTGATGGATTACATCAAGCTATTGAAGCTAAAGAGGGGGTTACTATCAATCAAGAAACTAAAACTTTAGCTACTATTACATTTCAAAATTTATTCAGAATGTATAATAAATTATCAGGTATGACTGGTACAGCTAAAACAGAAGAAGAGGAATTTAGAGATATTTATAACATGTATGTTATAACTATTCCTACTAACAAGCCAGTTGCTCGTATTGATGATACAGATTTATTATTCGCAACACAAAAAGGAAAATATAAGGCTATTATAGCTGAAATTAAGAAAAGACATGAAACTGGCCAACCAATCTTAGTTGGTACTATTGCAGTTGAAACAAGTGAATTAATAAGTTCTATGCTTAAAAAAGAACATATACCTCATGAAGTTTTAAATGCTAAGAACAATGCTCGTGAAGCTGAAATAATTGCTAATGCTGGTGTTAAAGGAGCCGTTACTATTGCAACTAATATGGCTGGTCGTGGTACCGATATTAAGCTTGGTGAAGGTGTTAAAGAATTAGGTGGTCTATGTGTTATTGGTACTGAAAGACATGAGTCACGTCGTATTGATAACCAATTAAGAGGACGTTCTGGTCGTCAAGGTGACCCTGGATATTCTAGATTCTATGTTTCTTTTGAAGATGATTTAATGAGACGTTTTGGTACTGATAGAGCTAAATCATTACTTGCAAGTGTTGGTTTTACAGATGACCAATCTATTAGCCTTAAGATGCTAGCTAACTCAATTGAAACTGCTCAAAAGCGTGTTGAAGGTAACAATTTTGATAGTCGTAAGAATTTACTTGATTATGATAATGTTGTTAATGAGCAAAGAGAAATTATTTATGAAAAACGTAATGAAATATTAGATAGTGAATCTATTCATGATGTAATACTAGGTGTATTTAAGAGTTTTATTGAAGGCTTGGTGTTAAATCACTTAGATTCTTCTGAAAAATTAGATGGTAAGAATAGAAATGAAATATTAGAATTAGTTAATGGTAAACTATTAAGTAAAGCTATTACTTTAGATGATTTAGAAGGTAAATCTAATGATGAAATTATTGAATTTATATATAATTTAGTTGTTGATGAATATGAAGATAGAATTTCATCAGTTCCTTATGAAATAATTCAAGAATTTGAAAAAGCTATTTATTTAAGAGTAATTGATATGCATTGGATGGAACATATTAATGCTATGGCTTTATTAAGAGAAGGTATCTATTTAAGAGGATATGCTCAAGATAATCCTTTACGTGCATATACATCTGAAGGTTTTGAAATGTTTGATGAAATGTTAGATGTTATTGAAAAAGAAACTACAATGTATTTACTTAAAGCTGAGATAAGACAAAATACTACTCGTACACAAGTAGCTAAGGGTGAAGCTGTTAGTGATAATAAACCTAAGAAGAAAGAGCCTAAAAGAGTAAACAAAATAGGTAGAAATGATCCATGTCCATGTGGCAGTGGTAAAAAATATAAACAATGTTGTGGTAAGTAATTGAAAGCCCGTAAAATAAAGCTTTGCGGAGCTTTTTTTATTGCGTACTAAAAATTAGTATTTTTAGGCCAAAATACCACTTTAGATACCTTTTAGATACCTTTTATAGTGTTTTTTTGAGGTAGACGAACAGGTTTTAAATGTATTTATGGTATAATTATATTGGAAGTGGTAGCCTTGAGTAACTTATTAAAAGATAATAAAGAGTTGATGGAAAAATATTATTATGAAAAAAATAAAAACGTAGATTTGAATACATTAACTCTAGGTTCAAATAAAAAAATATGGTGGAAATGTCCAAAATGTGGGCATGCATGGAAAGCAATAGTTAAAAGTAAGAATAATGTAAAAACGTGTGCAGTATGCTGTAATCGAGTTGTTATTGTTGGAACAAATGATTTATATACATATTGTATAAAAAACAATCGAAAAGATTTAATTGATGAATTTGATAGTGAAAAAAATGATTTTAGCATGAAAGAATTAACAATAGAGAGCCATAAAGAAGTTTGGTGGAAATGTTTAAAGTGTGAACATAGTTGGCATGCTTCCCCAGCTCGAAGAATTAAGAGAGATTCTGGATGCGGCGTTTGCAAACATGTTATTTTAAAAAAAGGAGTAAATGATTTATTAACAACTAATCCTGAAATAGCAAAAGAATGGGATAATAAAAAAAATAAAATTGGACCAGATGAAGTTATGGCAGGAAGTAATAAAGAAAAATATTGGTTTATATGCCCTAAAGGACATAGTTATAACGCAACTCCACTGGATAGAAAAAAAGGAAATAATTGCCCAAAATGCTCTAAAGAAAGACATACATCTTTTCCAGAAAAAGCAGTCTATTATTACATAAAGAAATATTTAACAAAAGTTGAAGAAAATTATCATAATCCAATTTTAGGCAATCAAGAAATTGATATATTTGTTCCTGAAATTAAACTAGGTATAGAATATGACGGAAGGGCGTGGCATAAAGATTATAAAAGAGATTTAAAAAAGGATATTGATTGTTCTCAAAATAATATTACTCTTATTAGAATAAGAGAAAATGGCTGTACTGATTTTGATAGTGATTCAATAAAAATAGATATTTCACCATATAATAAACAAGAACTTGAAAATGCAATAGAATTAATTTTCAAATTTATAGGAGACAAGTATAAAATATGTAAAAATGTTGATATAAATATTGAAAGAGATAGAATGAAAATACTCGAAATAATGGATTTGTCAGGAAAAGAAAACTCATTAGCTAATTATTGCCCTGAAATAAAAAAATATTGGAATAAAGAGAAAAATGGGAAAATAAATCCTGAACAAATTTCTCATTCCTGTGAAAAAGAAATATTTCTTAAATGTCATAAGTGTAATATTGAATGGAAAATGCTTGCAAAAGATTTTAAATTAAGACCAAAATGTCCTTATTGTTATGGCCGTAAAGTTAAAACAGGCTATAATGATTTATTTTCTACCAATCCTGAATTGATACCTTTATGGTCAAAGAATAATACATTGGATCCAAGAAAATTAAGTAAGGGATGCAATTTTCCTGCTTTGTGGTATTGCCCAAAATGCAACGGGGAATATGATATGATTATTAATGACAAAGCGAATGGATATGGATGTCCATATTGTTCAGGTCATAGGGTATTAAAAGGATATAATGACTTAGAAACAACTTGCCCTGAATTGATAAATGAGTGGGACTATGAAAAAAATATAATAAAACCTACAGAAGTGACAAAAGGGTCAAATGAAACTGTTTTTTGGAGATGTCATATTTGTAATCATGAATGGCCATCTAAGATAAGCAATAGAACAATATTAAATAGAGGGTGCCCAAAATGTGGAAAAAAGAAACAAATTACTTCCCAGTCGAAAAGAGTACTACAATTTTCTTTAGATGGTAAATTGATATCAGAGTATGAGAGTGTTTCTGAAGCTATGAGGAAAACAGGAGTATGTAAAATATCTAATGTTTGCAGAGGTGAGAGAAATCAAGCTGGAGGATTTATTTGGAAATATAAGTAATTTTAATAAAGGAGATATTTGTATGAATAGGGATAGATTTGAAATATACTGGGGATACTATTTATCTATTGAAAAGATGTTGGAAAATACTAGGCAGTATGTTTCACCATCATATAACAATAAAGATACATATTCAGATGAGTTTTCAAAAGTAATATTACTTTCATGTTCTGAAATTGACTCAATACTAAAATTTTTGTGTGAATTACAGGGAATTGATAAAAATGGAAAATATTATACAATAGAAAATTATGCAGCATTTTTGGAACAAAAAAGTGATATTAAAGATATTGCTTATTGTCCTTTTTACAATAGTTCATTAAAAGAAGATGCTCTTATAGTGTATCCATTTTCATTAATAGATTCAAAACAAAAATATGCAAATTTAGAGTGGTGGCAAAACTATCAGAATATTAAACATGATAGAATAGAAAATGTTGAACTAGGAAATTTACATAATGCAGTATATGCGATTACAGCACATTATATTGTTTTAAGAATTGCAATGGATTATTTAGAAGCTAATCAAGGTAAGGATTATGTAAAGAATGAATATAAATCAAATTACTTGATACCGGTTTTGTAGAAAGGGATTAGAAAAATGAGTAATATACCAGAAAATATAAAAAAATACACAAATTAACTTTTGAAAATGAGAAGTTATTAAAAGAAGTTAAAAAGTGTGCTTGTATGTATTGCAATAATAGATATGATGTATCAGAAATAAAAGATTGGATTGAAGATAATCATGGACTAACAGCTTAATGTCCTTATTGTTGGGTTGACTGCGTTATTCCTGAAATAATAGATGGCAAAATTGTAACAGATGAAGAATTAAAAGAAATGAAAAAGTATTATTTTGAGTAGTCAAAAAATAATGAAATTTTAGATACCTTTTTAGATACAAAAATGACCAATTTTTTTAAATTTTGTTGAAGAACTTACTAAAAATTTGCAATTTCTTGCGTATAATTCGCACGATTATACTAAAAATTAGTCGCACACACACCATGTGGCAGTGGTAAGAAGTATAAACAATGTTGTGGTAAATAACTCGCAAACCCGCATAAAATAAGGGAAAACGCGAGTTTTTTCTTTGCTCTCAAAAATTCAATATTTTATAAAAAAGGCACTTTAGATACCTTTTAGATACCCTGAAACATAATATTAAAAGACTATCTGAAACAATTTTTGATAGTTTTTGCTTGCAGTAATTTATTTATTAATATATAATAAATACTTGTTTGGAGGGTTATTTATGGAAATAGATTATCGTAGTGATGACAAGTTAATTATTAAAGATGATACAAAGGAACTTTCTTTTTTAGATTTAGCCAAAGTAGGTGGCTATGAATTGGAAGAAAATCCAAATCATCATTGGATTCTTTATCAAATTAAAGAATTGATAAAAGATAAAGAAATTGAGTTTGGGTTAGGGACAACGTATTATTGCCCTAGTGGAAAACTTGCTGAATTATATTTTGGATATTTTTTAAATAATATAAATAGAAGAACAATAAGATTAAATGAAGATGGCACAGTAAAAGAAGATTTTATTATTATATTTAATCCTAGAAACATTAATGGTTCAAAATATTATCATGCTATAGTTCCACAAGCAATTCAATTTGAAGATTATTTAAGTGGAGATAAAAAAT
>JAEEGL016981202.1_pt1 | contig 14330 bp, 13 predicted proteins | sample 9134231 | NCBI WGS metagenome assembly JAEEGL01 (sample SAMN16246548, study PRJNA631951) | gut metagenome | biome: gut microbiome; feature: rumen; material: fiber-attached | host: Bos | place: Iran: Karaj | collected 2018-10
CGCTGCTCCGGTTCGGTGAGCGCCGCGATCTGATAGGCGGGCGTCAGGGAAATCTTCTTGTCGTCCACCATCTGCATCAGCTCCGGGAGCAGGTTGTTGAGGGAGATAATATTACGGACGGTATCTCCGCTGATACCGTCCGTACTTCCTACCTCATCGTCGCTGCGGAAATTAGCCGAATTATTCGGCGCATTTTCTGAAAGGTCCTTTTGCGGCCTTCCAGCCCTGCGCTTGATGGCCTCCAGTCGCATCTTGTACGCCTTTGCCCTTTCGCTGGGCAGCACGTCCTCCCGCTGGGCGTTGGAATCCACCAACTGGATGATGGCCTCATCGTCGGTCAGGTTACGGACGATACAGGGCATATCCGTGAATCCCGCCCGCTCGGAGGCCAGCTTGCGCCGATGCCCGGCGACAATCTCATAACCGCCCTCTGGCCTGGGTCGGACGATGGCGGGGACTACCACACCGTTTTGCTTCACGCTGTCTATCGTATCCTGCATGGCTTGATCCTCCCGGATGCCATAGGGATGATTAGGGTAAGGATGCAACTCAGCCAAGGGGATGCGGATGACCTGCTCTGTGTTTTCTCTCTGCTTGCGCTGCGGGGTTTCTTTTGGCACTACGATTCCTCCTAAACTTATTCTGTAATAAGGAAACCCTTTTCACTCTATGGATATCCGCCATGATATGGAATACAGCACTAACCCGCAAGTCGCAGACACACCCCGGTATTGCCGGAGTGCGAATGCGACTTGACGGGCCCTGTTTTATTTTGTGATCCGGTATCCTCTCAGTTGCTCCTTGAGGTAGGCCATGCACTTGAGGATGATATCGGTTTCTTCTGAGGTACAATCAGCGAGCAGTTCGTATTCGGGGGCATAATGTGGTGAATTGGAGACAATCAGATTGCCGAAAAGGAGATCATCAGCGGATACATTCAGCGCGTTCGCTATACTGACGATACTTTCAATGCTCGGCGTCTTTTCACCGCGCTCAACAAAGCCGATGAACACGCGGCTGAGTTCCGTAAGTTCCGCCAATTCTTCCTGTGAAAGATGCGCTTTCTTCCTGAAGTATTTGATTCGAGCGCCAATATGTTCGTAGTCAAGGGCCAAAACAAAGCCTCCTTGCAATTCGGCCCGCCAAGATTGTCGTATCTTAGCCCTTGCTGATAACAACGTCAACCGATCCGTTCCAAGATAGCAAGGCAGCAATGGTATTCACTCCCCGCACTCTGCAACCTTACTGCAAATGATAACCACAGGTTACTTTTTTCGGGAAATGTAACCTGTGGTATGTAGTAATAGCGCAAGGTTGCAATTAGACTATGAATTAAACTGAAGATGATTGCAAATCCATCAAGACTGCGAAAGGACAAGACCATGGAACTCTGCGATGGTCAGCTCAAACTCTATAGCAGCGTAACGGCAACGCGTGTTGACTGGCTTTGGTATCCCTATATTCCCTTTGGCAAGATAACTCTCTTGCAAGGTGATCCCGGCTGTGGAAAATCCACGCTTATGATGAACATCATTGCCGGAGTTTCCAATGGGAGCCTTTCCCTTGACGGGAGGAAACCAAAGCGGCCGCTGCATGTCATCTACCAATGTTCTGAGGACGGAGCCGCGGATACGATAAAGCCGAGGCTGAACGCTGCGGGTGCAGATTGCGGGAATGTGGCCTTTTTGGATGAAGAGACAGACTGGATTACGCTTGGGGATGAAAAGATACGCCGGGCAATAGCGGATTTCAATGCGAAACTTCTGGTAATAGACCCGGTACAGGCATATCTCGGAGATGCAGATATATCCAGTGTGACCGGTATGCGCAGAATGCTCCGCCAGGCGGCAGTATGGGCTTCTCTATATGACTGCGCTATCGTGCTGATCGGACACCTGAACAAGAAGGTCGGAACCAAAGATATGTATCGAGGTCTAGGAAGCATCGACCTCATAGCTGCCGCCAGAAGCGTCCTTCAGATTGAGCCAAGTGAGGATGAGGCGGACATCATGGTCATGCGGCAGATCAAAAGCAGTCTGGCCCCCAAGGGGCGGGATCAGTTCTTTATTATTGATCGCCAAAGATGTGTTCAGTGGCTCGATCGCGAAGGTGGCGAAATGTCGGATGATACCAGAATCTCAGATGCAAAGAAAAGCAAACAGGACCAGGCTGCCGAAACTCTTCAGATACTGCTTGCATCCGAGCCTGCGAAAGCCTCGGATGTTCATGAGTTGTTTTCTCGTTTGAACATTGGGGATAGGACTCTTATATCCGTTAAGAAGGAACTGGGTATTCGGTCGGTCAGAAAAGACGGCGTCTGGTATTGGGCGCTGCCGGGAAACATTCCTCAGGAGGAACAGTAAATGGCAGACAAAGAAGCAAAGGAACAGTTACGACAGCTCTACTGGGCGGAAGACAGCGGGGATAAGACGTTCATACCAGCCAAGCCAAAGGTCAGTCTCTACAGTGAGGGACACGTGTTCCGAACCTGCGCGTACTGCCGTGTCTCGACTGGTGACGAGGACCAGCTCTCTTCAATCGTATTCCAACAGGCGCATTACAAACAGCTGGCGGAGGATCACCCTAACTGGAATCTGCTGCACGTCTATGCCGATGAGGGCATCTCTGGAACCTCGCTAAAAAACCGCGATGAGTTCAATGCAATGATACGTGCTTGCCGGGAAGGGCAGTACGACCTGATTGTCACCAAAAGTGTTTCCCGTTTCGCACGGAATCTTGTCGATTGCGTATCATTGATTCGGATGCTGAAAGGATTATCGCCGCCGGTTGGCGTTTTCTTTGAAACAGACAACCTGTATACATTATCGGAAAACACGGAGTTCATGCTCTCCTTCCTGGCAACCTTCGCTCAGGAAGAATCAGTAAAGAAAAGCGAATCCATGAACTGGTCGATCAAGCAGCGTTTCAAGGACGGCAAGCTTCTTACCCCTGCCCCACTTGGTTATGACCGCCCGAGAGATGCCGCAAACCATTACATAAAATACGCCCCTCTTGTAATCAATGGAGCAGAAGCGGCTGTCGTCAGGTTTATTTTTGATGCCTATCTTCTTGGCTGGTCACAAGAAGCGATTGCGAAATTTCTCACAAATATCGGCTGTGAGACCAAGACCGGAAATGCCAGTTGGACAAGCCACGCAATCGGTTACATCCTGACAAATGAAAGGTACTGTGGCAATGTCCTAACATGGAAAACCTTTACGGCAGATATGTACGAACACAAACACAGGAAAAATAGGCAGGACCGTGACCAGTATCTTTATAAAAACCGCCACCCTGCCATTATTAGTGTTGAGAAATTCGAAGCCGTTCAGGTGCTCCTTGAAAACCGGAAGCACCATGTCCAGGGAACTCTTCCGGCGCTTCATGTAATCGACGAAGGCATTTTTCACGGTTTTATCCCAATCAATCATCATTGGATCAATGACGACCCGAATATCTATTACGACATCTCGAACAGCATAGGAACTAATAGCCGTGTCCGTCAGATAAGCAAAAGCAGCCTGAGCGCTTTTGACCTTGAAGGTTATCAGGTCGTTCGCAGTCAGTTTACCCAGGTCCGCTATGAAGGCCCGTCGATCACTATTTCCGGCGGCCGCATCTCTTTCAATCTGTTCTGTATGAAACGGTTTGAAAGTGTAGGCCATGTACAGCTCCTGCTGCACCCGGCAGAACGGAAGATAGCTATTCGCCCGTGCAGTGAGCACGACGTCCACAGCATCCGCTGGCGTCCTGACCCCACACGCCGGATCTACTCAAAAACTCTGAACTGTCAGCATTTTGGGAACGCTCTTTTCAGTATCATGGAATGGAATCCGGAATACATTTACAAAATTCGGGGAATTTGGGCAAAACGTGGCGAAGAACAGATTATCGTTTTTAATCTGGTCAATGCCATGCCCGCGGTCCTTGTCCCCCAGGAATCAGATGACGAAAAACCTCAGCGCCGGATAAACACCTGCCCCGAAGAATGGATGGACGATTTTGGCGAAGAATTCTATGAACACGTCCTCGAAAACGGCTTCTATTACTTGGCACCGGGAACTGAGTGGAAAACCTATACTGACAGTATCCCGGCCCCGGGAATCCAGCAATTTATCGTACCGGATCCGGATGAGTTACAAATGAGCATGGAAAAACTAATGAGAGGAACTGAAGAATGATGGAAAACCAGGCTGAAGAAATCCTTCAGAATGCCCAGCTTATTCAGGAAGATGAAGCCCCGGAAATACTGGCCGACCTCAAGGGGTACCAAGTCACCAAAGCAGAGCTGTTTTCTCATAATCGCGAGCCAGCCATCACGATATGGGATACCCGCATCAAATTCAACATGGCCTGTCTGCGTAAATTCCCTGGGGCCACACACATTCAGATTCTGATTCATCCTGAACAGAAACGGCTCATCATACGCCCATGCGACCCGGAAGCTCCGGATTCCCTGCGCTGGGCAACGGGCGGTGGAGAAAAGGAATTGAAGAATCGAGATCTCTTGTGCAGACTTTTTGCCGCAAAGATCTTTGACTTAATGGATTGGGATAAGCAGTATCGTTACAAATTGCTCGGCAAGCCCGCTGTCTACAATAATGAGATCCTATTCCTGTTTAAGCTGACGGATTTTGAGCTTTTTGTTTCCGGGTCAAGAAAAAGCCCGTATCTTCCCGGGGAATGGCGGGATTATTTCGGTATCCCTGTTGAGCAGCATGAGGAGTCCTATAAAATTGACCTGGCCGATGGTTATATAACGACAAGAGTCTAGGGAGGGAATAATGGTGAATAACCACGATGGGATAATGGAAATCAGCAGAGAAGGATTTCAAGTAGTCAGCGGAGAAACGTTTCGAAAGCCTGTTCGGGTTAATATACCAGCAATTACACTTTGGTATAACAGCATTTCATTCAATAAAGCTTCTGTTATAGCGCTCAACTCCTGTGAACGAATCAGGATCGAGGTCAACCCAGCAGACCAACGTATCCTCCTAATCCCGGTAACCAGCAGGGATAAGGATGCTGTTAGATGGGTTATGGGAAAGGAACTACAACCAAGAAAAATAGAATGTCTCAGGTTTACGTCACAACTGTTTGAAAGCTGGAACTGGGAGGCGGGGAACGTCTACCGTTCTACCGGCCACATTGTATCTTCTGATAAAAAGGTTATGCTACTTTTTGATTTCAGTGACCCGGAAACTTGGCCTATGAAGGTGAAAGCAATGGCGACAAAAAATGTCTGATACTTATATCTCTTTTTATCTGAAAGTCTATCGTATTCACGTATTTGTGGATACACTTCGTGGCATTGGTTGTCCGCAACGGATTTGTTTCATGATTTCAGACGACGGGAAGAGCCTAATGATAATTCCATATCCCAAAAAGGATTTCAAATCCCATCGTGTCCCTGCTAAAGTATATAATGGTGATGGCGGGATGGATATCAGCAGTTATAAACTCTGTCGCCTAATGGCTGACATGCATCACTGGGACAATTCTCGTTCCTATCGAATACCCGGTACAATTTACACAGGCAAAAGTGCTGCGGTATTCGATTTGACTAAAGCGTCGTTTATGAATGGATGAAAGATATAAAGGTCAGCCTCCCAAACGGGCAACTGCTTCGCACCTAATGGGCAAAAAACACTCTTGACAATGCGAAATTAGCAGCTTAAGATAATACCGATTCAATAACATTGTTATTGAATCGGTATTATCTAATTTCGCGTTATTTGTACAACCCGGAGGTAAACTCATGTCTTTAATGATGCGTGATGATTTAATCCAACGACTCAAAGACCTGGACGAGGAAGCCAGTCTTCTTTTCGGCGAGGCTGAACGCCTCCATATGGTCATTGTCGGCGGTGGAGCTTTGATCCTGATGGAGTTGCTTTCCCGCGCTACACATGATATTGACGTCCTGGATTCCTCCAGAAAACTCCACAGCCTGATGGAAAGCTATGATATCAACACACGAGTACAGACCTATATCAACAATTTCCCATATAACTATGAGGACCGGCTCGTCCCTCTGCACGATATGCAAGGGAAGATCATAGACTTTTATACCGCTTCACTGGAGGACATCGTAATCGCGAAGCTGTATTCCTATCGAGGCGTCGATCATAAGGACATCACAGATCCGAATGTCCTTCGCTCCATTGACTGGGACCGTCTCCATGAGCTGGCAATAGCAGAGGACGAAACCAAGCAAAGTGCGCTGAATGATCGGTTGTATGAGCAATTCCTATATGACTTCAGGGAATATGAAAGGACTTATCGGCCATGAGGCAGATCACCTTCCCCGGCTTTACAAAACAATATGTGGCGTCCCTTTCTCATGCGGGTACGACGGCGATCTACCCCCTTACTAGGGAAGCGGCTGCGCAGAATCTCCGCCTGCGGGAGCCGCTGCTGCTGTATGCTCTGGCCAACGGTCAGGAGAAGGTTCTGATGACGGCAGCGAGGAATACTGTTCTTGCTGAATACTACGGTGACCTGCTGGAGAAATACAACTATGACGCCATGCTTTCTGCTCTGCGCAATCATGATCCATCCCTTCCCCAGGAATATCAGAAGGTGTGGGCGAGTTATCTGTCCGTTTCCCGGAAAGGCGAGCGTGATCGGCGGGTGAAGGGCTTGTTACGGGAGAAAATTCTGCAGACTCAGCAGGAGAAGCGCGTATCAACTTATCGGATCTGCCGGGATCTGGGGCTGAATAATCCAAATGTCAACTGTTGGCTGAAAAACGGCAGGGATGAGAAGGTCAGCCTGGATACTGCCCGCAAGATCTTCGGCTATCTGCAATCAGAGGGCTGATGACCACCGGAGAAATACGACCTATATGATAATTAGTAAGCTTCCCTTCGGGAAGCCTCATGCTAAAGCTATTTAACTTCCCCCGGTAGAACCGGGGGTTTATTTCCACGCCTAAAGGCGCAAAATATGCACCATACTGAGAAATATTCTCAGTATGGTGTTGACTTTTCCCCCGTTTGACATATAATGAGTGTTGACAGGAAGAAGGAAAGCAATACTTATTCAATTCAGTTTCAAAAACTATAAGTATTTCAAAGATGAGACTACTCTTGATTTGTCAGCTACAAAGATGACAGCATTTTCCGATAGAGTTGTAACGATTGGAAACGAACGAATTCTCCCGGTCGCTGTGTTTTCGGCGCTAACGAGAGCGGAAAGCCAAATGTATATAGTGTAGTTAAACATATGTCTAGCTGCTATTAAATGCGAATGCTTGTTTTCCTCGTCAGCGTGATTTGCTTCTCCCCGATAAATGAGCAGGAAGCTGGAGGTGTAATATGGAGAAAATGACAGTGATTTTTCCCCACAACGAGACAGTTGAGTTGGAGTTTGGAAAATCTATTGTTCTTCTCGGTGCTAATGGCGCAGGAAAAACCAGATTCAGCGTCAGAATTGAAGAACTTAACGATCCTGCATTCAATAGTAACCAATTAGAGAAAAGTCATATTCACAGACTATGTGCTCAAAAATCGCTTACTATCGATACAACTATTCATATTTCTGACCATGAGAGTTCAGAAAGAAACCTCTTTTTAGGACATTCTGAACGTTATGCTAACAAGAGCAGCTTTAGGTATCAAAATAATCCGGTGACCCAGTCGCTTAACGACTATCAACAAGCTTTATCTCTTCTGTTTTCTGAAGCCCAAATTGAACTTCAGCGAGAACACGAAGAAGCGAAGGAATGCATTGCAAAGGGGAGAATGATTCCGTCACCCAAAGAGACCGTTGTCGATAAAGCGCAGAGAATATGGAACACACTGCTTCCTCACAGAACGATTGATCTATCTGGTAATGGCGTTCATGTGAATTACAATGAACAAAAATACCACGGGAAAGAGATGAGCGACGGCGAACGTGTTATATTATATATGATTTGTCAAGCGCTAGTTATTAAGCCAAACTCCTTGTTTATTATTGATGAGCCTGAATTACATATTCATAAGGCGATTGTAAAAGAGCTATGGACACAGCTGGAGAACGAGCGGCCTGACTGCGTATTCATGTATTTGACGCACGATATTGATTTTGCACTCTCTCGCAACAACGCGCAGTATTTATGGATCAAGAACTTCGATGGGAGCAATTGGGAATATGAATTCCTCAACACGGAATGCTATCCTGATTTGCCAGGCGAACTTTTGTTGGAAATACTTGGGTCAAGGCAGAAAATTGTCTTTGTCGAAGGAGCAAAAGACAGCTATGATTTCAAGCTTTATCAGGAAATCTATAGGGAAAAAGGGTATCATGTGATCCCCTGCGGAGGATGTCAAGACGTAATTCGGCTTGTGAAAGCCAAGAGGACATATGAAAAGCTACAGCCAATCGAAGTTTATGGAATCATAGACCGAGACTTCCGTGTCAACCGAGAAATAGCCGCTCTCAGAGAAGATGGTATTTACACTGTGGGCGTTGCGGAAGTTGAAAACCTTTTTGTTGTTCCGGAATTGTTAGAGATTATGGAACGACTGCTGGGATGCGATACCGGCACAGCTGATGCCGCAAAGCAATTCATAACAGACTTGTTTAGTAATTGCAGGGATAAACAAATTGCAGAGTCACTTTCAAAAGAAATCTCCCACCAGCTTTCTCTTTTTGACCTCGGGGGACAGAAATACACAAATGAAGAAATCAAAGAAAGAGTCCAGAACCGCTTCACAGTAGAAAATATTGGCGCATGGCGGGAAGAAAAAGAAGGAATCTTCAATTCTGCCAACACTTTACCCGAAATACTTGCAGTTTTTAATTTCAAGGAGCTCTCTCGTAAAATATCCTCAAAATACAACCTGTCCGACAGAGACTTTTCTAACCGTGTATTAAATTTGCTAACCAAGAACAAAGATTCCAGAGCCGAGATTCTGTCTGCCCTTTCTGCTTATGTTCCTGAATTACCGTAATAACCGTTTGTATCTGGAATAGCTTTGCGGCATCGTTGTCGATTACGTCAGTGTGTTCAAAGTATGCAGAAGGCACTGTTAGAGTATCCACCTTTGGCAAAACGCGTGGCACAACAGTTTTGGGAGAGAATCTAACGTCATTAACGCTGCGTTTTCGCGCGTGTTAAATTATTCTCCCACTTGATAATGGGCATAATTTGGCTATAATTATGCACTATAATGAGGAATTTTCTCAGTATCGTGTTGAAATATCTTCTGTTTGACATATAACAAAAGCCGAACAGGAAGGAGGATGGCAATGCTCATTCAATTCAGCTTCAAAAATTATAAGTCTTTCAAAGATGAGACTACTCTTGATTTGTCAGCTGCAAAAATGACAGAGTTTTCTGATAGAGTTGTGACGATTGGAAGCGAGCGGATTCTTCCGGTAGCTGTGATTTTTGGCGCTAACGCGAGTGGAAAGTCAAATGTATATAGTGCATTTGAATATATGTCTAACTATGTCGTTCAATCATTTCAGTACGGCGGTGAAGAAGACTCCTTTCGATATATCAGACCGACACCATTCCTTATGGCAGATGAAACTGAAAAGGCTGACTCCAGCTTTGAAGTGTTTTTCACCATCCCTGGAGATAAATCTGAAAAGGTGTTCAATTATGGATTTTGCGTTGGTAACGACGGTGTTACAGAAGAATGGTTGAATACCAAGGCGAAGACTGCTCGCAAATATTCGAGCGTATTCTATCGTGATAAAAAGACAAACGCTCTGGAGCTAAATGGGTTGCCAAAGAGCAGTCAGGAGAACATTAAAGTTGCACTTGAAAAGCAGGTACTCATCATTTCCCTTGGGGCAAAACTGAAGGTCGCAAAATGTAAACAGGTTCGGGATTGGTTTGTCAACAATGAATTTGCGAATTTTGCCGATCCGGTTAAGAATTACTTCCTGCATACTAGGATGCCCAAAGGATTTGCTGATGATCCGGCGGTGCGGGCAAATGTCATTAAGTATTTTGCTTCGTTTGATGAAACGATCAAAGACTTCCGCGTTGAAAAAGTACCGTCTGAAGGAAACGATGGAAATGATCACGCTTATAAGATAACTGCCATTCACAATAAGATCGATTCTGACAAAACTGCAGAGATTCCGTTTGAAGACGAATCAGCAGGTACGTTAAAGATGTTTGCCCTGTACCCCGAATTGCAGGCTGTTCTCCAGAAAGGCGGAGTATATTTCGTTGATGAGTTGAATGCCAGATTGCATCCGTTGCTTGTGCGCAACTTTATCTTGACCTTCTTGAATCCAGCGATCAATACGCAGCATGCGCAGCTCGTATTTACTACGCATGATACCTGGCAGCTTTCAAATCAGCTGCTTCGGCGTGATGAGATCTGGTTCACTGAAAAAGACGAGAATGGAGTCTCTACGCTATATTCTCTTGCGGATTTTGTCGATGAGGATGGTGCTCGGATTCGCAAAGATGAGAGCTATGAGAAAAACTATCTGTTAGGCAAGTATGGTGCTATCCCGACTCTGAAGAGTATCGATCTTTTTAGGGAGGGATAACTTTGGCCAGAAAAGACAGAACCGGAAATCGTACCAGCAGGGAACAGAGGAAAATACGTCGTATTCCCGAAATGGGGTATTATCTGGTAGTGACTGATACGGAAGCAACAGAGCGCTGCTACTTTATCGGCCTGCATAAAAGCCTGCCGCCTCAGATTCAGCATAAGCTCGCCATCAAGGTGATTGAAACTAAGACCCAGGACATGATCCAAAAATGCCTGGAATTGACTGCATATGAGGCTCAGTATCGGATTCCCTGGATCGTGTTTGACCGGGACAAAGTGCCCGACTTCGATGAGATCATTCAGGCTGCAGAACAAGCTGGTATCCGTGTGGGGTGGTCGAACCCGTGCTTTGAGATTTGGCTGAGTGCGTATTTCGGCAGCATGCCGAGCATTCAAGATTCTTGGATATGCAATCTCCGTTTCGGTGAACTGTACAAAAAGAAGACTGGCCAGGAGTATTCAAAATCAGATGAGGGCCTTTATAAACGTTTGACTGCTTATGGTGATGAAGAAAAAGCGCTGACGATTGCACAGCAGAGATTTGTGCAACGTAAGAACGCTGGCTACACCAAGCCTTCTGAGATGTGTCCGTGTACGACGGTATGTGAGTTGGTCGAAGAGATCAGAAGTAAGGCGACTCAGTGAAAGGGTAGTTTTGTAAGTTTTACACAACAGGAGAAGCTAAATCACTTACGCAAAACTGTTTAAGTCAAGCTTAGCGGGCGCGAATGGTAATAACGGATAAAACACAGGTCCTGTTTGACAGCTTGATGCATCAGTATTTTGGATGAGGTCATAGAGAAATGATAGACACTATTACAATCGGTGGTTTGCGGGGATTTGGGAAAGAGCAAACGATTTCTTTTGCAAAACCGGACGGAATACATGAAGGAAGCGGTTTGACTTTCATTGTTGGAGCAAATAATACAGGGAAAACGACAATTGCAGAAGCAATTAGGTCGTTCAATTGTGTTAATGAATCACAAGCACCGACTTTTTCTAATGACAAGCGAAATGAGAAATACAATGGGGGAAAGATCTTTCTGCAATTAAAGAACACCAACGGAGAGGAGTATACCATTAAAACGGTTGACACCGGTGGAAGTATGACCGAGCTTTCGGTTGCGGGCGATTATTCATGGCAGAGTCAAAAAACATATGTACTAAACTCGCGAAGATCAATACAATATGAATTTTCAAGGTTTGTTCAGGAAAAGCAAGCCTATTTGAGTAATCAATTAGCAAACCAAGCGTCAAGGAACCCCTTCCTTCAAGATTTTGGCACACGCTTGAATGAAATGAACAAAACGGAAAACCGGGAACAAATCGATCCGATGTTGAAAGAGATTCTTGGGATGGATTTGCAATGGACTATTGACGAAAACATAAATAGGAATAGTTATCTGATAATCAAAACCAATGGGGTCAGTCATATTAGCGAGGGAATGGGTGACGGAGTTTGGAGTGTCTTTACCATATGTGATGCAATATATGATTTACATGAAGGGGAGACAATCTATATTGATGAGCCGGAACTCTCTTTGCATCCGGCATATCAAAAAAGGGTGATGACGCTTCTGAAAAGAGTAGCCCAAAAGAATCAAATAATCATAAATACACATTCTCCATATTTCGTTGATATGGATTGTCTGTTAAACGGGGCATATCTCATCCGAACACGCAAAAACGAGATAGGTGAAATTGAAGTTTTTGAAATGACTGACTCAAAAAGGTTTCTACATGGCCTTATCAGTGACATCAATCAGCCTCACACTCTGGGAATTGAAGCAAAAGAAATTTTCTTTCAAGAGGACAACGTAATTGTTACCGAAGGTCAAGAAGATGTGCTTGTCTATCAAAAAGCAGCACATGATATGGGAGTTTCACTACAAGGAAACTTCTTCGGATGGGGCGCAGGTGGAGCGACAAAGATTCCGCAAGTATTGAGTATCCTTCATCAACTTGGTTATAAAAAAGTATCTGCGATTTTTGACGGAGACCAAGAAGATCAATACAAGAAAGCGAAGGAACAGTTTCCTCATTATCAAATCCTCATTATTTCTCAAGATGATGTAAGAGATAAGCCTGCGGTTGATGCAAAAATAGCGAAAAACGGGTTGTTTACAAGCCGTGGGGGAATTAAAGAACAGTATAGAGATGAAATACAGAAGCTGTTTGTAGAAATGAATCACTATTTTGACGAGAAATCATAGCGTTCTTTGACCCACTTATTATGTATAAACCGAAAAGGGTGGTTGTCTGCCTATTAGGATGCGAACATTGTGCTCCGGGATGCGAACATTTTCGGAGGCACCCGATTCACATCATGTGTGGTGTAACTCATATGATCGGGATAAGAGATACGCCCCCAATCCAATATCATCCGCTACTATGTTTTCCGGATGCAAGGAAAAGAAAAACCGGGCGATGAACGCCCGGAAGTCCTTGAAATATAACGCTCTGAGCCAGTTTTCCTTGATTCCGGTTGACTAAAAACCGGCCCGCGTGGGAGGGCACGCGGTACAGTTTCTAGTCACTTGGCGTATCTCCCTTCCTTCCCACCCGATCCACATCCCGAAAAATCGCAAAATTGGAAATATTTGGGGTCATAGCTCAGCTGGGAGAGCAAGCGGTACAGTTTCTAGTCATTCGGCGTTATCTCTCATGCATCGCTTGATAGTACACTCGGACCAAAACTCCTTCGGGGGGACGCAGTTCCGCCGAAGGAGTGTTTTCCGTACAACATTGGGAAAGCAAACTGCATGGGAATTCCTGTTGCTTGTTTCCCTTTGTTCGGCTATACTATGGACAGAAAGGGGTGAGCCAAGTGCTTCCCTATACGATTGATGAAATCAAACGGCGCATAGTGCCCGTTGCGGAGAAATATCATCTGGCTGCGGTCTATCTATTCGGTTCTTATGCCCGGGGAGATGCCACCGCCGACAGCGATGTAGATCTTTTGGTAGATCTGACCGGCTCCACCGCACATGGGATGATGCTGGGCGGGCTCTACGCAGACTTGGAAGATGCTTTGGGCGTTGGGATCGACCTCGTTACTGTTGCCAGCCTCCGCACCCCCACCACTCGACGCAGCCAGCTTCATTTCCGTGAAACCGTCGCAAGGGAGAGGATGATAATCTATGCTGCCGCGTGACGCTTCGATTCTGGAGCACATGGAGGAATACTGCGCGGATATCGAGCAGTATTCCTCCATGCCACAGGCGATTCTTTCGATGCTTTTCTTTCCGATCCCATGTGCCAGCACTCCATTGCTTTCTGCATTCTGCAAATCGGCGAGTTGGTCAGCAAACTCTCCCAGGAGCTGCGCACGGCTACGATCCATGATATGAATTGGACCGCGATCAAGGGTATGCGAAACATCGTTGTGCATGATTATGGCAACGTGGATCAGGAAGAAGTGTGGACCGCTGCGACACGCGATGTACCGATCCTCAGGACTTTCTGCGAAAGGCTGTTGAAACAGGAATAGAATGTGCGGCAAATCCGTGTAAATATCGCTGTGCCGAATGCCTGAAACCGTTGGTATGACTGGATTTTGAAAATTATACCATTAGTACACTCCGACCAAAAATCCTCCGGAGGACAAAGCTCCTCCGGAGGGCTTTTCTGTTGAATCGGACCTGAACCCGCGGCCTCAGGCGCGAAGCGGCAAAAACCTGCTGCAGCGAAATGCTAAACCGCTGCTTCTTATTCCCTGTGCAGATAGCGCTTCGCCAAATTGGCGTTCGGACCTGACGCCAAAGCCCGAAGATCTTCGGGCGCGAAGAAGGTCGGCCAGCCATCTCTGTTCTTCTTCATGGA
>JAEEGL011169272.1_pt1 | contig 14329 bp, 2 predicted proteins | sample 9134231 | NCBI WGS metagenome assembly JAEEGL01 (sample SAMN16246548, study PRJNA631951) | gut metagenome | biome: gut microbiome; feature: rumen; material: fiber-attached | host: Bos | place: Iran: Karaj | collected 2018-10
AAATTCATTATAATCAAATAAATTAAAAGTCCAAATTATTTTTAAAACAAAGATAATTCAAAAATTAAAAAAAAAATAAACAAAAATAATTTAAAAAATTTAATTAATTAATAAATTAATTAATTAATAAATTAATTAATATTTTTTAATAAATTAAACACAAAAAATAAATTTTCTATATGAAATTAAAATAATTTAATTAGAGAAAAAAAATGTTATAAAAATTTGTGCTATATTCCTCATTCTTTTGGAAAAAATTATTAGCCGAGTAAATCGATTGGTTGGACCAAGGATTACTAACAGAAACTGATTTGGATGTACATTACGAAGTAGCTTTCCGTGTAACAGAAAAATTCTATGCAGAAAATGAAGACTGGGTAAAAGAAGTAGTTAAAAATCACATAAAAAAACCAGTTGTATTGGAAGTAATTCCTAAGATGAAACATTACTGGAACGCTAAAGTAGACTTTGCAGCAATAGATGATCTTGGAAGACCAATAGAAAATCCAACAGTACAAATGGATATTCAAAGTGCTAGAAGATTTGGCATAACATACCTTGATGAAAATGAGGAACAACAATATCCAACAATATTACACTGCAGTCCAACAGGTAGTATTGAAAGAGTTCTTTGTAGTTTACTAGAAAAAACATCCACGGATAAGGGTAAAAAACCGTCGCTTCCATTATGGTTAACTCCAACACAGGTAAGGGTCATACCTTAAACAGACAACCATGAAGAATATGCTGAAGAAGTATATAAACAAATAAGAGCTTTAAATATTCGTGTAGATGTTGATGATACTCCTGAAAGATTAGGTAAGAAAATCAGAAATGCTGGAAAAGAATGGATTCCTTATACAATAGTAGTTTGGGACAATGAGGTTGAAAACAATTCAATCACAGTAAACAGACGTGAAGACGATACTAAAGAAGAAATTAGTATTGAAGCTTTAGCAGATGAAATACACTCAAAAACACAAGTTTATCAAAGTAGTTTAAAAAGATAAAATTCGCAATATTTTGTCATGATGCCGATAGATATTGTCTTTGAAGACAATAAGATTTAGGGTTCTAATGTGATTATGGATCTTTTTGAGTGATAAATTCAATTGAAAAATTTATAAAACAAATTATAAAAATGAGTGATAAGAAGATTAGTTTAAAAGCAATAGTTAGATAATTAGGAGATTTAACAGTAGGAAAAACAGCCATATTCAATTTTTTTTAATAATGGTTCATATAAATTCGATACTAAATATAATTTAAAAAGTTTAAATGAAATATATATTTTATGGGATACAATGGATTAAGAAAGATTTCTTTCAGGAGAATTAAAAGCCTTAAAAGCAATTCGAAATGTAATAGTTGTTTTCGATGTCACCAAAAAGTCTTTCTTCAAGAATCCAAAAAATTCTCCGATTCAAAGAAGTTAGCATATATTTTATAAGAAATAAGAAGAATAGTATTAAGAGTATTTTTATATCCCCAATCCACTTTTCCCCAATCCTATTAATTTATTTGATAAAATTAGTGGTTAGATTTAGGTAATTTATTGAGAATAATATTAACTATAATATTATAATAATCAGATTAAAAATAATAAAGTTTGAAATTAATAGCTAAAATAAACACAATAACTAAAATCATCACAAGAATAGCTCCAGCACTTAGACCATTTGTGTCTTTCTTTCTATCTCTCGAAGTATTAAATATAATTTTACTAGTGGTATTTTCATCAAAGTTTATAAGCAGTGTATCATTATTAAAGAAAGAAACTGCACTTTGTAAATTATATAAAATATTTTTTTCTCCTAAGCAATTCAAAGTGTAATTAGAGCTATTTATATTAAAAATTGTGCAATTTATATCAGTTTCTATTGTATCTTCTTCTTTTTCTAAATTAATTTTTAACACCAAATCAATATTACTTAAATTAAAGTTTTGATCACCTATAATACCAGTAATATTGAATGTATTTTTTCGTTTATTTTGAGTAATATTAGAATGATCTAAGATGTAAATATTAGATTGTAATAAAGTATCATATTCTCCTGTAGCATTTTGGAGATTATTCATCAAACTACTAACAGTAGGAGAAATACCTATAACCTTGATATCTGGTGAATCGAAAATAAAATCAGACTCAAGTTTAATCCTACTAACAGTTGATACATCTGCGACAACAGTACATAAATAAACAACGTTTTCTAAATCTTCATTTATTTTTTCACAATTTACTTGGTGATTTTGCAAAATTCTTAATAATCTATTATTTATTAATTGAACACTCATAGTCAAAGTATTAGACAATATGAAACCGTTTATGGTTCTGAAAAAAGCACAAAATGTAAAATATGAAATAAATTTTGAGAAATTGCTTAAACCTAATAAAACAACATTAGCCGAACCATTTCCAGTTATTGTTGTTTTTATTTTGCTTTCTATTATCGTTGTTGGTATTTGAATTTCTTTTGAAGCAATTGAAGTAAGATTAATATGATTAAGTACTGTTGAAAGAATTGTCTCGGTTTTTGGCTTATTAATTGAAGTTGAAACAATTGAATATTGAGTGTTCTTTACCTCTGATGTGATAGGCTCATTTTTTGGCTCAGAAGTTGTGGACTCAGGAATTGGATTAGAAGTAGTAGGTTCATCTTTTGGTTGAGAGATAGTAGATTCCTGTTTTGGTTCAGAAGTAGTTGGCTCAGAAGTAGTAGGTTCCTGTTTTGGTTGAGAGATAGTAGATTCCTGTTTTGGTTCAGAAGTAGTTGGAATATTAGAAGTACTAATTTCCTTACTATCTACTTTTTCATTAGTTGTTTCTAAAATATTATTTTTAGAAGTAATAGGTTCAACTATACCCTCTATAAAAGTAGTAGGGACATTTATATTTTTAGTTGTTTCTAAAATATTAACATTAGAAGTTGTAACTCCTGTAGTACCAATATTTGTTATGGTAGTATCTACTTTTGAGTTGGTAGACGTTTTTATATTAATATTTAATTCAGTAGTTGGAATCTTTACTAAATCAGATGTTTTAATTTCTTCCCTCTCCGAAGTTATTTTTTCTTCAACATAGGTATTTTTTTCAGTAATTTCTTCTTTTGAAGTACTATAAAAATTAGAAGTAATTTGCTGATTATCAATAGAAATTGTGGTAGGAACTGTCATTTTTCCAGGCAAAGAAGTAATCAGGATATTTCTTTTTTCAGTTGGAACAAAAGTACTATGAACAATACTACTAGTTTTTGTTATTGCTTCTATTGTTTCTTTTATAATAGATGTTGGTATCTCAGTAAAAGAAATAGTCTTTAAATCTGATTCTTTTATATCAGTAGAAGGAAAAGCATTTTCATTAGTAGAAACTGATTGTGTTGAACTTTCAGGAGTAACTCTTGTAGTTTCTTTAAATGAAGAAGTTGTTTCGATTATAGGATTAGTTTTTGGTATATTAATCAAAGTAGTTTCGATTTTAGAAGTATTAAATAGTGATTCAAGAACATTAGTTGTTGATTGGGATCTTTCTTCCAAGAAACTACTCTCAAATTCTTTAGTTTCTGGAATAATGAAAGTAGTTGGCTTATTAAATATTGTACTTCTAAAATCTGTAAACCCCTCAGTTTCTTCTGGGATATAAGTTGTTTTTATTATTGAATCTGTTTTTTCTTTAGCAAAGGTTGAATCTATAATTTTATCATTTTCAATTAAATTAGTAGTCATTAATTTATCTTCTGTAAATATAGTTTTATCAGTAAATATTGTACTTTGTGGCCTTATAAAAGTAGATTCTTGAAAATATGTAGAAACAAAAATAGTAGGCATATTTTCACATATATTATATTCAAAGTTAAATTCACAACAATTAATAGCTTTTTTATTTTTTATAATATCCTCACTTTGGCAAATAAATATAATGTCATTAGTTTTTCTAAACTCTTTAGAAGCTATTTTATCATATTTCACGTTAAACACATTAATAAATACAATTTTATTTTTATTAGAAAAAGCATTGCTATAATACTCACATTTTTCCATGTTGAAATTAGAAATATCAATATAAACCAAATTATCATTTCCGTAAAATATTTCTTTCATATTAGTCACTAATGATGTATCAAATTTCGATAAATTAAGAGAAATTAAGTTTTTGCAACCATAAAAGGTCTTTTCTAAATTGATCAAAGAGGAAGTAGGATAAAAAGAAAAATCAATAGATTCTAGAGAAATACATCTATAAAACATATAATTCATTTTTGTTATAGAAGAAATATTAAAATAAGTAGTATTAATGGACTTTAAGGAATCACAACTATAAAACATATAACTCATATCAGTTACTTTAGATACATCTAAAAGAGTTAAATTTATCGATTTTAAAGAATCACATCCGAAAAACAAATTATTCATATTTATTACTGAAGAAAAATTAAAATTATCGAAATTAATTGATTCTAATGAAGCACATCCTGAGAAGGCTTTACTCATATCAGTTATTAATGAAGAATTATAATGAGAAAAATCAATAGATTTAATATTTACAACATTAATATCATGATTATAATCAAAAAAGCTTTCTAAAGATGTTAGTATTGAATTGAAATATAATTCTATTTTACATCCTGGATTTACTCTAAAACTTCCATTATTTGGTAAGGTATTAATATAATCCCCATTAATAATAAAACTCACACCATTTCTGTATTTATTAATAAATCCATTTCTATATTCGGATTCTTTCCCATAATACAATATAATATAATTATTAGATTGGCACATATTTAATGTAATATTAAAATAGCAACATCTCTTTTCTCTATTATTATCATGAGTTGATAAAATTTCTTCTTCCTTTTGGCATACTATTAAATCATTTAAATTGTTAAGTGTAGAATTTTGAATAATTTTATACCTATCTTCAACGTAGTACAAATCAATATATCTTAAAGTGCCAACATTTATAAATATGTTTTCATGATTTGTAATATTATCTAGATTGAAATGAGATATATCAAGTACTTCCAAAGTTTCACAACCTTCAAACATATATTCCATATCAGTTAAAGATGAAGTATCGAAATATGATAAATCAAGTGATATTAATGACTTACAATCAGAAAACATATAAGCCATATTTTCTACCTTTGATGTATTGATATTGGAAAAATAAATATATTTTAATTCTTCACATCCATCAAATAAATAGCTCATATCAGTTACTAATGAAGTATTTAAATTAGATAAATTGATTGATTCTATGGATTCACAACCAGAAAACATAGATTTCATTGAAATAAGTGAAGAAGAATTAAAATTAGAGAAATCAACACTTAATAAATTCACACAACCAGAGAATATTGAACTCATATTAGTAATATTTGAAGCATCTAAATGGGAAAAATCTATTGATTCAATAAATTGAGCATTGTCATCAATATCATAATAACTAAAGAAGCTTTCTAAATTTGTTACATTTGTTAAATATATTTCTATTTCAGAACCAGCTTTTATGTTTAATTCATCAGTTGGACCATATTTTTTATTATTATAAATAATAAAATCTATTTTTCCTTCTCTTACTTTTTTAGTCTCAAAATAATTATATTCAAAACCTTTTTCATAATTTATTATATCTTCTTCTTCTTCTATTTTTCCATATTTTACAACAATATAATTAGAATTTTCACACTTATCTGTTAATATATTATAATAACAATATCTTTCAGTTATGTTTTCATATTCGACTATTCTTTTATTGACATTTTGGCAAACATTTACACTTTCGATTAGAGATAAAGATAAATTAAAATGTCTTTTATCAGTATTATCTACTGTGTAATATAAATTAATATATCTTAAATTATCAACACCATTAAGCATCTCTTCATTAGTAATACTATTTTCTCCGAATTCAAAATGAGATATATCAAGAACTTTTAAATTGGTGCATCCAGAAAAGATAGATTTAAAATTAGTTACTTTTTTTGTGTTGAAATTAGATAAGTTTAATAATTGAATTGAACTACACCAAAAAAACATAGAACTCATGTTAAAAACTGAAGAAGTATTAAAAGAGGATAAATTAATTGAAGTTAATTTAGTACAGCCATAAAACATGTTAGACATATCTTTTACTGATGAAGTTTCAAAATTAGATAAATCAATTGATTCTAATAAGACACATCCTTCAAATAAATGACTCATATTTGTCACTGATGATGTTTTGAAATATTCTAAATTAATTTTTTTTATTGAACTACATCCAGAAAACATTGAGGAAATATCTTTTAATTTCGATGCATCTAAATAATTTAAATTTATTGATAATATATGTTTTGTATTTTCATCTTCTGAACAAAAGAAATTACTTAGACTATTTAATTTCTTTTTAAAGTGTATTTCAACTTTAGTATTTTTTTCTATATCGAAATCAACATTATCATTATAATCTATATGATTTTCTCCTATCATTATATATTCAATATTTTTTCTACTGCAGTTATTAAAAAAGTCACCATTTTCATAAAAGACATCTTCTCCATAATATAGTTCTATATAATTTGTATATTCGCATTGGTCAGTTTTTATATTATATTTACAACATTGATTGATCACGTTACCTTTTGTTAGGATTTTCTCAGTTTGGCAAACAATTAAATTATTTAGATCATTTAATTCGCTTTTAGAAATATAATCATTATAATCTTTCGTTTTGTATAAATTTATATATTTCAAACTTATAACACCATCAAATATTGAATTAGGATTTTTCACTTTTTCCATATTAAAATTGGATATATCAAGATACTTTAGCGAAGAGCAACCAGAAAACATATAATCCATATTTCTCGTAGAAGTAATAATAAACATTGATAAATCTATCGATTTCAAAGAACGACATTTATTAAACATTTCTTCCAGGTTAACCAAAGAAGTTATTTTAGATGAAGGAAATTTAATAGAATCTAACGAAGTACATTCTGAAAACATACTATTCATATTAACAACAGAGAATGGTTCTAAATTGGAAAAATCTATTGATTTTAATAAAACACAACCCGAAAATAAGAAATTCATGTTAATAATAGAAGAGCCTTTAAAATTGTAAAAATCTACTGTCTCTAATAATTCACAATCTGAAAAGGCTGATTTCATATTGGTCAATTTTGAAGTATCGAAATTCGATAAATCTACTGATACAATGTATTTCATATTAGGATCACAAGAAGGACTGAAATATTCCTCTAAAGTCTTTAAAGGAGAAGAAAGGTATATTTCAAATTTATGACCTTTTTTAATTTTGAGAAGAGAAGAAGGGGATAGTTTTGTATAATGATCACTATTAATAACATAGCTAAATGTTCCTTCTCTGCAATCATTTCCATAACTTGTGTATTCAACATCTTTTCCGTAGTATAACGTTATAAAATTGGTATCTTCACACTTATCGTTGGTCATTTCATAATAACAGCATTTAGTAGTAATATTATCATGAGACATAATTTTATATTTTTCTTTTTGGCAAACAATAAGTATATTTGATAATAAATTCTCAGGTAATTTATAGTTTAATAATAATTTATTAGGATCTTGAACGTTATAGACATTAATGTATTTCAAATTGTAATCATATTTGAACATGTTATCAATATTGTTTATGTTTTTTAATTTTCTTAAGTCAAAATGAGATATATCAAGGTATTTTAAAGATCTACAATTTTCAAAAATTGAAATCATATTTTCTACTGAAGAAGTATTAAAAGTTGATAAGTCTATTAATTCAAGTGAAGTACAATTATAGAACATGTAGGACATATTATCTATTTGTAAAGTTTTGATGTCATTTAAATTAATAACTGATTTTAATGATTCACATCCATAAAATAAGTTATCCAAATTATTTGAAATTGTTGCATTTAAATTAGATAAATATACTGATACTAAATTTTTCATATTATCATCTTTACCAGCACTGAAATAATTTTTAAAAGATAATAAATCATTAGAAAAATATATTTCTAATTTAGAACCTCTGTGTAAATACATTTTATCTTTTCCTGTTAATCTTTTATTATGATCTTCTCCGTTAATAATAAAATCTATACCTTCTCTAAATGTAGTATTTTCCTCGTCTTTTTCAAAGCCATTATTATATATGGCTTTATCTCCAAAGAATATTGTAATATAATTTTGATTGACACATTCTTTACTTTCTATATCATAATAACAACATCTATTATCAGTACTTTCAGTAATAAAATTTTCTTTTTGACAAACTGTTAAATTTAAACCTTTTTGATTTATTTCACTTTTTGTTAATTTACCTTTAGAATCCTGGATATAATATAAATTGATATATTTTAAATTATCTAATTTCCCAAACATATCATTGGCAGAATTTATTGCTTCTAGACTAAAATGAGATATATCAAGCAATTCCAATGATTCACATCCATTAAACATATAATTAAATTTTGTTACTTTAGACGTATTAAAATATGATAAGTCAATTACTTTTAATAAATTACAAAATTTAAACATATATTCCATATTTTCCACAAGAGATGTTTCAAAATAAGATAAGTCAATGGATTCTAATGAAGAGCAGGAACTAAACATACTATTCATATCTTTTACTGAAGAAGTATCTATATTAGATAGATCTATTGATTTTAATGACTGACATCCTGAAAACATTGAAGCCATACTTGTAACTGATGATGTTTTTAAATTAGATAAATCTATCGAAATAACATATTGCATATTACTATCTTCATCAGAAAAACTAAAAAATGATTCTAAAGTTGTTAAATTTGAATAAAAATATACCTCAATCTTATATCCTTTTTTCACAATGAATTTATCATTACCTGAAAGTGGAGAATTACGATCTCTATTAATAATAAAATCTACTTTTCCTTTTCTTTTCAAATTATTAAACCCATTATCATATTTTGCTTCTTGCCCAAAATAAATAACAGCAAAATTATTATTTTTGCATTCTCTTTTTTCTGTATCATAATAGCAGCAATTATAATTGGCATTTACATTCGTAATTAAATATTCTTTTTGACAAATAGTTACTTCATCTAAATCATTTAATTCACTTTTAGTAATATATTCATATGTATTTTTAACATAATATAAATTTACATATTGTAAATTACCAGAACCAGAAAATACAGATTTGAATTGTGTAATATTTTCTAAATTAAAGTTGGATATATCAAGATATATCAAAGATTCGCATCCATTAAACATCGAATCCATATTTGTTACTAAAGACGTATCAAAAGATGATAAGTCAAGTGTTTCTAAAGCTTTACAATCATTAAACATATTATTCATATCTGTAACTGAAGAAGTATCTATATCATATAAATCTATTGATTTCAATGAATGACATCCTGAAAACATTGAAGCCATGTTTGTTACTGAAGAAGTATTAAAATGAGATAAATCAATTGAACCAACATTTTCCAAATTTGGATCTTTAGAAACACTGAAATAACTTTCTAAAGTTGTTATACCAGGCTTAAAATATATTTCTATTCTTTTTCCTTTTCTTATAAATAATTTATCTGTAGCTGTTAATTTAATAGAATGTTTTCCATTAATAATAAAATCTATATATTTTCCTTTTCGAATTTCATTACCATTATTATCAGATACAAAGCCATTTTCATATATTGTTTCTTTTTCGAAGTATATTATAATAAAATTTGATGATTGACAAGAAGTATTATTATGATAACAGCATTCATCATTGTCATTTTTAGTAATTATTTTCTCCTTTTGACAAACTAATAGATTTTTAAAAGAATCTGGTTCTTCAGTTTTAAAATTCTTATTAGCAACTTTTTTCGCATTGTATAAATAAATATATTGTAAACTTGACATACCATTAAATATACCATTAATGCTATCTATACTTTCTGAATTAAAATTAGAAATATCAAGATATTTTAAGTTTTCACAACCCTTAAACATTCCTGCAACATTATTAACTGAAGATGCATCAAAAGATGATAAATCAAGTATTTCTAATTTTCTACATCCTTCAAACATACTTTCCATATCTTCAACTAATGATGTATTAAAATATGATAAATCAATTTCATCTTCTAATGATGCACATTGATAAAACATTTTATTCGTATTTATTAAAGCAGAGGTTTCTATATCAGGGAAAACAATAGATTGTAGATTACCACATTTATAAAACATTCTAGAAGTACTTTTGACAGAATATAAATCTAAATGAGATAAAATTACTTTTTTGAGATATAATACATTTGCATCAATATCAGCATTGAAATAGTCTTCTAAAGTTGTGATTTCAGATGTGAAATAAATGCCTAATTTACTTCCTTTTTTAATAATTAATCTACCAGTTTCATTTATTTTATTAAAATAAACTTTATTAATAATGAAATATTTCTCTTTTCTGAATTTATCATATTCTATTCCATTGTTTTCAATAGAACTAAAGCCTGTTTCATAAATAATATATTTGTCATAGTATATAAACATATAATTATAAGTTTCACATTTATTTGTTTTGATGTCATAATAACAGCAATTATAATAAGCATTTTTTTCGCTTATAACAATATCATCTTTTTGACAAATGGTCAAATTTTGTATATTTTTTAAATGTGTGTCTTTGATATAATTTTTGGTATCTCTCACGTTATAAAGATTTATATATTTTAAATTCAAGACTCCATTAAACATATTATTAAGTTTAATTTTATTGCTTATTTTTCCAGTATTAAAAGATGATATATCCAACACTTTTAAATTCCCGTTCTTGAAGAACATACTTTCCATACTATTGGTAAGTGATGTATCGAAATAAGATAAGTCTAAATATTCTAAAGAACTACATTCAGCAAACATTTGTTCCATTGTTGTTACGGAAGAAGTATTGAAACTAGATACATCAATATATTCCAAGGATTTGCATTTATAAAACATTTGATTCATTTTGTCAGCAGATGCAGTGTTGAAAAGGGTTAAATCAATGCTTTTTAAAGAAGAACATTGTCTAAACATTTTGGAAAATAATTTTACTGATGATGTATCTATATCTAAAATGTATACTGATTCTAAAGAAGAGCAACCATAAAACATTGATTCTAAACTTTGGACTGAAGATGAATCCGGACATACTATACCTATTGATTTTAATTGCTTTAAGTTAGGATCATTTTCAGAATTGAAATAATTTTCTAATTTTTTTATAGGAGATTCTAAATATACATCATATAAATTTCCAGCAATAAAAGTTAAATTTTCATTTTTTTGAAATATTCTATTCCCAACTTCATCAAATATATAAGATATTTGTTCTCTAATATTGCTTCCAAAGCCATTCATATAATTTACATCTGTCTTGAAAGTTATTTTAAAAAGATTATTATTACCATCTGTGCACTTTTTATTGTCAAAATCATAATAACAGCAAGTTATTTTTGCATTTTCATTTTTTATCAGATCTTCTTTTTGGCAAACATTCAATTTATTCACTTTATTTAAATCACTATATGTGATAATTTCTTTTGGATCTTCAACATTATATAGGTCAACATAAATTGTATTTTGAAAATCGCCTTTAAACATATCATCGTATTTGGTGACAGATTGCATTTTAAAATTAGATATATCAATAAAGACTAAATTGTTACAATTAGAAAACATTTTACTCATATCTGTTACTGAAGAAGTATTAAAATAAAATAATTTAATAATTTCTAGTTGTTCACATCCTTCAAACATTGAGCCCATATCTATTACATTGGATGTATTAAAATTAAATAAATCAATCGATGTTAAAGAATCATAATTAGCAAACATCGAATTCATATTAGTAACTGCTTCAGTGTTGAATTCAGATATATCAACAGAAATTAATTTTTCACATCCATTAAATAAATTACTCATATCAGTTACTAATGAAGTATCAAAATTATAAAAATTTATTGATTTTAAATTATTACATCCTTTAAATAAAGAATTCATATCTGTTAAATTTGATGTATTAAAATTAGTAAAGTCTATTGATTCTATTTTTTCTACATTAGGATCTTTTTCAGAATTAAAAAAGTCTTTTAAGCTTATAATTTCTTCATCAAAAGCAATTTCTAATTCTGTATCTATGTTTTCTATAGTAAATCCTGTACTTAGTTTATACAAATTATCTCCATTTTTAATATACAATAAACTTTTATTCCTTACATCGTTCCCAAAACCTTTTTCATAATTTGTTGATTCACCATATTTTATTTTAATTAAATTAAAAGATTCACATGATTCTGCACTGAGGAAAAAATTACAACATTTATATTTAGAAAATTTATTTTTATTTTCTGCTTGGCTTAAATTATCATCATTTAGACAAATAGTTGTTTTATTTTTTGAAAATATGATATTTTTGAATTGCTGTCTTATTTCTTCTCTAAATTTAACATTTTTTATATTAAGGTACTTCAAATTAGGAAATCCATCAAATAAAGCATAGTTTCTTTCAATATCACCAAAATTAAAATCTAATGCTACTAAAGCTATTAAATTTTTACAGCCTTTAAGAAAGTTTTCCATATTTATTTCTTCTGATGTAATAAAACTACTTAGATTGACTAATAATAATTCTGTACAATTTTCAAACATTGAGGCCATAGTATTTAATGCTGGTAATTGTATATTAGATAAATCTATTTCTTTTAAAAGACTATTTTTAAACATTGAGTTCATATTAGTTATTGCTTGTATATTTATATTAGATAATTTAATTGTTTTAATAGAACTACCTTTAAACATTGATTCCATATTAGTTAATTTTTGGAAACTTAACTCAGACAAATCTATTTCTTCTAAAGGAGTATTTTCAAACATTGAGGCCATATTAGTTAATTCTGGTAAACTAGGTAAACTTATTTTCTTTAAAGAACTACCTTTAAACATTGATTCCATATTAGTTAATTTTTGGAAACTTAACTTAGACAAATCTATTTCTTCTAAAGGAGTATTTTCAAACATTGAGGCCATATTAGTTAATTGTGGTAAACTAGGTAAACTTATTTTCTTTAAAGAACTACCTTTAAACATGCTTTTAAATGAAGCCATTGAGGAAAAATCCATTTTTGATAAATCTATTGATTCTATATTTTTTTCTCCTTCAAATAAACTTTCTAATGTTGACAAAGGCTCTAAAAAATATATTATTATTTCATTGCTTACATCTATTGAAGAGCCTAATTGCTCCTTTGAATAGGATTTTTGTCCACTTATGACGAAACGTATTTTTTGTTTGGGCAACTTTGAGGTGTTAAATTTATTACCTTTAAAATATATTTTCATATAATTATCAGGAATACAATTACCATTTCCGTTTGCATAATCACAGCAAGAATAGATATAATTAGATTTTATTAAAGAAGCTGAATTTTGGCAAATAGTTAATCCATTAAAATTATTTATAACGTTACTTTTAAAGGTTTGAGAGAGTGTAGTATCTCTTATGTCAAGATATTTCAGGTTTTTATATTTTGAAGCAGTAGGTCCATTACCATTAAATTTAAGTCCTGATATATCAAGTATTTTTAAATTAGACAAGCTTCCAAAAATATCATCAAAATTACTTATTGGTTCATCATGCATATGTGATAAAAAAACTTCTTCTACATTTGGACATCCATAAAATAACGAGTTAAAAAAAATTGGTCCAGGTTTAACTTCTTTGAGGAGAACAAATGAAATTTTTTCGTGATTGCCATCGTGTTTGTTTAAAAAGTTTTCCACATTTACATAATCAGCAGTATAATCGTATGCTTCATAAGGGAAACAGTTAAACTTAAATTTTGCTCCTTTAGGAATGAATGCATTCGGATAATATGAAAACAATCCATATGCGTTAAATTGATTTGTAACATCAGAGTTATATTTTAATTCTAATACCCATGATGTTACTAGTCTTCTTTTCATTTTAACATAAGGTTTTCCTAAGTTTAATTTTGGATAAGGTTTTGCATTGATGAGATCGACGGACTCTATCATAAAAATCAGAGCGCAAATAAAAGATAGCTTTATTAGTTTCATTTTAATTGAAATAAATAAATTTAATATTTATTTATATGGTATTTTGGGAGTATTTGATTAATTATTTTTTAAATGATATAGTTTTTATTAATTTTTAAATAATTAAAAAAAAATAATTAATATTAAATTAAAATAAGAATAAATGGGGATTGGGGATTGGGGATTGGGGATTGGGGATTGTGGATTGGGCCCAATGTCCCATCTCAACAACCCCAAGCCCAAACCCCCC
>JAEEGL011976452.1_pt1 | contig 14329 bp, 10 predicted proteins | sample 9134231 | NCBI WGS metagenome assembly JAEEGL01 (sample SAMN16246548, study PRJNA631951) | gut metagenome | biome: gut microbiome; feature: rumen; material: fiber-attached | host: Bos | place: Iran: Karaj | collected 2018-10
GGCTCTGTCGGTATACCGAGTGCTTTCCGCACACTGTTCCAGTGCGGATTGTTATGCAAGTTCTCTGTCATTTACATACCTTTCTTGATTTCAGTTTGTTCTGTGCATATGGAGCTAAACTCTGGTTCGGCACGTGCGCGGCGAATGATTCCGGGAACGATCTTGATAACATGCTCTGTGGCGGTTCCGTGTTCATGTGCGGTACGGGTAATCTCGTAGAGCTCCCGCTCAGGGCGTTGATTCGTTCAGCGAAGTGGCACCGGTCGATGTTCGGCCGTTCCGGAATCGTAGTCTTCATGATCCGTTTTCTTAGAAGTGCGGACATATTCAGGCCTCCTTTCTCGCATAGCTTTGTGAGCACTGCGCGCCCGGAGTCGTACAGCATGATATGGACCTAGTGATTGTGTTTGTTCATTTTTGTGTTTCCTTCCGGTCAAACACATTTTCCGCCTGAAGGCGGCATAGGGTTTCAGGGGCACCCTGACAAGCGGGATGTGTGGATACAAATCCCATGCTTGCAAGGACGTGTACTCGAGGAGGGTTCAGGATTCACAAGGAGGTGTACCGGAGGACAGTTCAGCATTCACATTCACATCCTTCCGAATCCGGTACACGCTGCAGCGTAATCAGCCGGGCGTCTCGCGTACGGCGGTAACCGTAGACGATCCCGTTTTCCTGCAGGAACGCGTGGTGCTGATTTAGGAGCTTCGTGACCACAGTTGTCGGAACATCCGTCACCTGCATTTCGGACAGCAGCGCCGTGGCAGTACCTTCCCAGCCGACCTTCGGTACCCATGCGACAACCGCATGAATAAAGTCCGGGATCTGCAATTCGCGGATCTCTTCTTCGTTGTATCGCTCAAGTAGCGACCACTCTCCGTTCATGAACTGCAGCTTCAGCTTCTGCTGTTCCAGGTCACGACCGGTGATATACAGCGTAGCGGTGTTTTGCTCACGCTCGCGCTTTAGCACGATCATGGCGTCGGACGCACCCTGCAGTCCTGTCGAACCGGTCAGCATATCGAACGGATCCTCAGAACTCAGCTTCCGGAGGTGATGAACGAGCACGATCGACAGCCCCATGCCGTCCGCCAGTTCCTTCAGACTGCACAGGCATTTGTAGTCATCCGCATATGCGTTCCGGTATGGATCCGGTGTCCGGATCATTTGCAGCGTGTCGATGATCACAAGCCGCAGCGCCGGATGCTTGCTTTTGAAGTCCCGGATCTGATCCTCCAGATCGCTGCCGAGCATGCCTGCGCGTACGGCGAAATGCAGACTTTCCGGTGCGGCATCCTGTACGAGCTTGAACAAACGGTCTTGCAATCTGGAGAGGTTGTCCTCCAGACACAGGTACAGTGCCTCTGCTTGCTCGGTTTCCATGTCGAGGAAGGGGCGTCCCTCCGCGACGGACAGGCAAAGCCGGAGCATCATCCAGGATTTGCCTGATTTTGAGGGACCGCCGATGATCGTGATCCCTTCTCCGATAAGCCCTCTGACCAGTTGCTTGCGTGGTTCATAGGGCGTTGCGATCAGCGTTTCCGCACTGATCGTTTTCAGTTCTTTCATGTTTTGTTTTCCTTTCTTTTTCTCTTGCAGTACACTTCCCTCGAACGGTGCGATACGGTTTTTTGTTTCAGCGTCGCCTCCTTTCTATGTGACGGGTGTGACGGCAGTGACGGCATAATCTCTATAGAGAAATCACCGTCATATCCGTCACCGCTGTCACAGCACAGCCGCATATCCGTCTCAGGATCCCCGCATCCCGCCGGGCCGCCCAATGCTGTGACGCGTTCAAGGCGGAAGTTTCATTGTCTGTGAGCCGTGCTTTTCTATGCAGTTGTCAAGGTGCAAAGGGCTTACAAAAAAGCCTTTCACTATATAGGCCGAAAAAAGGGCGTTTTATGCATGGATTCCTTAAAAAAGACAAAAACGGCACTTTTTTCTCCAGAATCGGGCTTATAAGTATTTACCCCTCTACTTATAACGGCATCCATTTTTGCGTTTTGAAGGGTGGAAAAAATAATATATTTTCCCTGCCGATCCCTGGCCGTCGTTCTCACGCATGTTCTCTCGAACCCCCGCATCCCGCCGGGCCGCCCAATGCTGTGACGCGTTCAAGGCGGAAGTTTCATTCTGGTGTTACCCGAGATCGGTTATTCCGTTGTCAAGGTGGAAGGCAATTTATCCCTCTACCTATAACTGCATTGATAAATGGCATTTTGAAGGGTGGAGAAGAAAATATATTTTTTAGGTTTTCAAGAATAGGGTCAATTGATGGATGATTTGATCCAGAAATCTTGTGTATATGAGAGGAAAAGAAAGCCAGGAAAAGACGTAATAATTTGACCGAACTCGTCAATTCTTGTTTTTCTTATTATGGCTATTCTTCTTTTTCTCATAATCTCCGGACAAAAAGAGCCGGGACACATAGAAGTGCACTAACAGACGAACATGGGGGTCCGCTTTTGTTGATATGGTGGCTTTTCTATCTACGATTCATATGCTGCGTTCCGCTTTTTTGCAAAAGAATAATTCTTTCTTATGCGCTTCTCCGTGTAAACTTGCACGGACTTGCACAAAACTTATACGCGTGAAAGTTTCATATACTCATTCCTTGGAAGAATTTTGGGGAGATGTTCAGATAGCTATGAAAACCAAACTCCTGCATTCTTACACAGGTTAGAGAGCATTTATTGTCTTGTTTTTTATATTTCCGCATGATTGTAATGTGTTTACGAGTTTTTTCATCAAGAAATTACATATTGGTTACAACGAAACAGCGCGAAAGGTACGAAATATGGGTACACTGTTGTCAAAGAGCCGAAGGAGAATGGCATGAAGAACAGGATTCTTGTGGTGGAGGACGACGCGGCGATTCGAGATGCAGTGCTTTTGAACCTGCAATTTGCGGATTACGACACCGTCGCGTTTGACGACGGAAAGAAAGTCGCGGAAGCGCTTGAAAGCGATCACGCGTATGACCTTGCGCTGTTGGATATCATGCTGCCCGGCATGGACGGATTTGAGCTGTTCGGGCTGATGGAGCAGTACAGTATTCCGGTCATCTATATGACGGCAAAGACGGATTCAGCGTCCGAGATAAAAGGGCTTCGGGACGGCGCGGAGGACTATATCGTAAAGCCCTTCGATCCGCTCACGCTGATGGTGCGAGTCGAAAAAGTGCTGAAACGTGTCGGCAAATGGAACGCCGTCTACCGTGTCCGCGACGTCGTGGTCAACACCGAAACACATACAGTCACGAAGGACGGCGAGCCGGTCGAGTTGCAACCGCTAGAATTCGACGTGCTGATCGCACTGTTGCGGCACAAGAATATGACCATTTCGCGCGAGCGGATGCTAAACGAGGTATGGGGCTTTGACTACCTCGGCGAAACGCGCATGGTCGACGTCAAAATTTCCGCGTTACGAAAAAAGCTCGGGCTAGAGGACGCGATCCGCGCAATCCACAAGATCGGCTATCGGCTGGAGGAACGATAAATGAAATTGAGTAATCGCATTACGCTGCTTGTTTCAATCGTTCTCGTCGCAATCATTCTCGGCGTATCGTTTTCGCTCCTCCTGTATGTAAAGAATGCGACCCTGTCGCTTTCAATTGAACAGGTGCAGCGTAAGCAGCAGAATCTTCGTACGTCGTTTTCCGAGATGGCGTGCTTTTACGCACGCACAGACGATTCTGATGCCGTACATGATTCTCTGATCAAGCTCTGCTTCGCGCGCTTTTCCGATCAGTACGGCGTATTACTGCGCGACGGTACAGAGATGGTTTCGAGTGTGGTCGTTGATCCCTCCGCGTATGTTCCTTCGAACAGTGAAGCGTTTTCGAAAGGCACGCCAGTCGCCGTTACCGTACGAGGCAGAAATCTGCTGATTGCAGGGAGCCATGCCAGCGTTGGTGGTCGATCCTACGACGTATATGTGGTTGAGGATGTAACCGAAGTCCATAGTGGCATTCGTCGTATGGCCTGGATTTTTGCTGGCGTCAGTGTTATGGCGATTACGTTCGGCGCGATGGCGGTGACGCTGCTTGTCCGGCGCAGCACAAAACCGATTACGTTGCTTTCCGATGCAGCAAAGGAAATCGCCGACGGCGCATACGAAAAACGCGTCGAGGTACGTACGAAGGACGAAATTGGGAGCTTAAGTGAGGACTTCAACCGTATGGCAGACGCGGTCGAAACGAAGATTTCCGAGCTCGAAGAATGCAACGAGCGACAGCGTTTGTTTATCGGCGGAGTCACACACGAGTTCAAAACTCCACTGACCGGTTTGCTGCTCCACGCGGGACTTCTGCGCTGGGCATATCTTTCTGAAAACGAACGCAACGCATCGCTTGAACACATCGAATTACAGACAGCATGGCTCGAACGGCTGACGCAGAACCTTTTGAAACTTACGACCTCCGACGACGAAATCGAATTGCAATCCATCTATATCCCGGACCTTCTTATTGAGGTCAAAGACGGTATTGAACCGAAATTGAACGAATGCGGCGCAACACTTTCCGTGAAGTGCGAAACGGAGATGCTAACGCTGAATCCTGAACTGATCCGGTCCCTTCTCAACAACCTGATCGTTAACGCGGCAAACGCGTACGACGCGGACGCAGTGGAAAAGCCGATCACGCTCACGGTCAGCGGCAAGACGTTTTCCGTCGCAGATCGCGGACGCGGCATCCCGAAGGACGCGCAAAGCCGCCTCTTTGAGCCGTTTTTCAGAGTGGATAAATCCCGCAGCAGGAAGCAGGGGGGCAGCGGCCTCGGCCTTGCGCTTGTCAAGGCAATTGCCGACGCGCACGGTGCAGACATTATCGTGGACAGCGAGGAAGGCAAAGGCACCACGGTTTCGGTCACCCTGCCATAACGCAATTGCATTACAGTTTCATTACAGTTTCGCAATGTTTTTCCTATGGCGGGTCGGTATGCTGAAAGCAGCAAACCGAAAGGAGTTTTTTCGATGAAAAAAAGATTGTTTCTTATTCTTATCGCATCCCTTTTCCTTGCCTGCGCCTGTCAACCGACGCCGGGGGCCGAGATTGTCGTGAATAAAAGCGACAACGTATGGGAGCAAAAACTGTATGCGACGCCGAAACCGCTTACCGATTCGTCTTCGTTGAACGCTAATTCTTCCGACGCGGCGAATGACGACCGTATATTTGATCCGACGGCAGCGTCGAGCACGCAGTCCTTTCCGGACCGTTGGGACGAGGATAACATTCAACTTCGTGAACATGCGACGCTTTCCATCCATACGGATGTATTAACGCGCGCGGACGGACAGTATCCCACCTATCGTACACGGATGGAACCGTTCACGGAGGAAGACGTCGTTCGTATAGCCGATACACTTTTGCCGCGGCCTGTTGTGCGAGAACTGATCGAAACGAAAACGAAACAAGAACTGGAAGCGGAGCTTCAGCAATATCTCGACGACGTCGCCGATTGGGAAGAGTGGGTGGCAAACGGAAAGCAGGGAGATCGCGATGATACGGGCTTTGATCCGGAAGAAGTCAAGGAAACGACGGATCGTTATAAAAAGGAGATCCAGAACGCCCCGGATACGCTCGATACCGCGCCGGTTTCGGACTATTCCGGCTATCGGATCGGACAGCGCGTGGGCTATCAGCTGGAGAGCGGTGAGTTTGCCTCGATCTCAACTATTGTAAAGAACTCATGGAATACTTTACAAATCTCAAACCGCTGCAGACGATATGGGTATGTGTATTACGAAACGCAGTATAAACGGGATCAGGGTGACCCTGAATTCGGAAATGAAAAGCTTTGGCTGGGCACCGCTTTGTCACGGGAAAATGCCGAAGCGAAGTTGCGGCAGACCCTGGACCGGCTCGGACTGAACGACTTTGAGATCCGTTTTGCTGAACGGGCGACTCTGCTTGACACCTCGGATACGCGAACCGTTAACGTTTCAGGCGGTTGGGGCTTTGAACTACAACGCAGCTTCGGTTACCCGCTGATCGACATTAACTATCGAGCTAGTAGCCATTTGGAGTTCGGATCCGGTAACGGGCTCTTTGAAAACAATAGCATCAGAGATGAGACTATTACGGCTTTTGTCGATGAAAATGGCGTTGAATACTTCATTTTCGGAGGCCGGAAAAAGGTGTTGCAGGAAGTAAATCCGGATGTAGAACTTCTTTCGTTTGAGGATATTCAGCGCATTGTTAAAAACACGCTGTCCGTTTCTCTTCCCGCTTGGGCATCTGGAGACGATGCACGCACGTTTGCAATTGAAATCTATCGAATGACGCTGACCACACAAACAATGCGCGTGCCGGATTCGGATGACTATTACGAAGTACCGTGTTGGGTTGTCCTGTTTGACGGGCTGTTTGAATTGACAGCTGAAGATCGTGCTGTGACACGAAACGATCGTGGCGGAGTACATGATGCGCTAATCATTAACGCTGTAGACGGTTCGGTGGTCATCCCTGAAGACTTGCGTCCTAGGACTGTTCCGGACTAATAAGAAGAAGCAGTCATGAAACTAATAGTTATGATAACAAAGAATACGTATGCAGTTATCTTTATATGACTGTTACCAGATCTGTTATGAGTTGGTAAAAATCGGGTATGAAATCACCCATTAGCTGAGTGATCGACCTCCCACACAATATAAGGACTCTGATTTGGATACAATCGGGGTCCTTATTCTTTGCAACTCGCTCGTGCGAAAAAGTCCTTGTGGCATGGGCTTTTCCAGTTTCTTGCATACGAGCTGCAGAATAAACGAAGTCCCCGACAGATTATTTTGCCGAGGACGTCTGCAATTCTGGAACAAAACTCCGCTTTAAAAATCGTGTACGAGATAGGCATTTCATGTGCGAGATTGGTAGAAGAAACGCGACTGCTCCTATCCATCATTATTCGTTTAATGCAAACAATCTGGTTTCTATTGCATAAAGGTGCTCCTTGTCTATTAACGTTTTAGAAAGGTGCAAGGTATGTTCACCTGCCTCAGAGTAGTTTGGGGAACATAATTAAGAAAAAACCATCAAAATATTCCCCCTTTCGAATGTTCATTGCGTTTTGGGGAACAGCATGATATTGTATACATCAGAAATGTTCCCCAATCGGAGGATGATATGGAAAACAACACATTTTCGGCCATTCAGGAATTGTTGCAGCAGAAAGCGGACTATCAGGCTCGTCTGAATCTATTACCGTATGATGGGACTCCGGAGATCAAAGAACGAAATGGAGGCCGTTATCTTTATATTCGTAAACGGATTGCTTCCAGAGTGACCTCTGAATATGTCGGCATCTATACGGACGATTTGTACCAATTGCTTTTGCGCAACGGCCGAGAGGCAAAGGAACTTCGCAAACAGATTCGACGCATTGAAAAGAGACTTGCAGAGCTTGGTTATTCGGAAGCAAATCTACCATCGCGAGTCCTGCTGAATCTTGATTTTGCACGGGCGAATATGAAAGCCAGCATCTATGACCAGGCTGTTTTGGAAGGGGTGGCAACGACCTTCCCCCAGACAGAAGATATCATCGAAAATGGCAAGGTAGCGGGCATGACAGCTTCCGATGTGCAAAAGGTGCTGAATCTAAAGCATGCTTGGGACTTTATCATGGACAAGGATGTGATTACATGTCCGACAGATTATTATGTGCTCTGTCATATTGCCCGACTTGTCAATGAGGGTTTCTATCTGGATGGCGGAAGGATCCGGGGCGTCCCAGTGACCATCGGTGGGACAACCTATATTCCGCCGCTGCCCATTGAGCAGATCGTGCGGGAGGAACTGGACAGGATTCTGCATGATTCCGGAGATGAAGTCGGGACAGCGATTCGGCTATGCCTATATTGTATGAAGACGCAGATTTTCAATGACGGCAACAAGCGCGCCGCTGTCATCGTGGCGAATCATTACATGATTGCGCATGGGCAGGGACTGCTTGTCATCCCTGAGGCTGTCGTGCCGGAATTCAAACGGTTGCTGGTCGCATATTATGAGGAGCGGGACAACGGAGAGATCACGGCTTTCCTCCGGGAGAATTGCTGGAGAAAGTTCTAACATTGTTACTGAAGCTGAAGATGCTACAGACAAAAAAACCGTGTCGAGTGGTGATAACCGATTTCGTCAAGATAAATTAGGATGTTTTTTGAAAACACATGATTTTTCTTTGGTTTATGCAGGGGACGGCCTTAGAAATTGCTCATAAATATGGCATTTTGCCCTTGTGTTAAATCTTGCGGTAAAATTATTCAACCGCATGGTTGACCTTCGCTATTCATGTGCTATACTTCCATCGACCGTTAAGGTTTAAGAAAAAAGGAGGAAGGCCCCATGTTGACGAGTATAGGAAGATTCCTAAAGAAGCTGCGGGTTGATCGCGGGGAAATTTTGAAAGATATGGCCGAAAAAGCGGGCATGATCGGCGTAACGGGCACGAACGCAAGGCCGTCCGTCGCTCCGACCTTCGGCGTCGAGCCGATGATGGGCACCAACCCGCTGACGGTCACGCTGCCGACCGACGAGGCTTTCCCGTTCAACTTTGACTGCGCGACCTCCATCGTGCAGAACGGCAAGCTCGAGTTCTACGCCCGTTCAGGCAAGGAAGCCCCCGCGGGTCTGGTCGTCACCAAAGAAGGAAAGACGCTGACCGATCCGGATAAGATCCTCAAGGACATGCGCAAGGGCGAGTGCGCCCTGCTTCCGCTCGGCGGTCTCGGCGAAGGCACAGGCGGATACAAGGGATACGGGTTTACGACGATCGTTGAGATCCTTTCCGCGGCGCTTGCGGGCGGTCCGTTTATGAAGCAGCTCAGCGGCAAGGATGAGAACGGCAACAACCAGATGTACCGGCTCGGCCACTTCTTCTTTGTCGTCAATCCCGAGTTCTTCATGGGTCTCGATACATTCAAGAAAACGGCTGGCGATATCTGCCGCGGTCTTAGGAATTCCGAAAAGGCGCCGGATGCCGAGCGCATCTATACGGCGGGCGAAAAGGAATATCTTGCCTGGTGCGACAGAAAGGACAAGGGCGTTCCGGTAGGCGAAGCCATTCAGAAGGAGTTCATCAATCTGCGCAATGAACTGAATCTTCCCTATCACTTCTCCTTTGAAGACAAATAATTGATCGAAGAAATTTGTCAATTTCCTTTGAATACGAGGGGTGCTGCTTTAAAAGAGCAGGCCCCTTTTAAGTCGGATGTCAGATCAAAATTGGTATGAAAACTATATCGATTGATATACCACATTCCGCTGTGGTATACTGATTATCAACGATTATCAGAGTTCTGGGGCTTAAAATCATGCGATCTTACACCGTTCGTCCGAGAGAATCGGCGCTCGAAAACATTCTGGCATATATTCAGGAGAATCATCTGGATCCCGGCGACCGTCTTCCCGCAGAGAGAGAAATGTGCGAGATGTGGCAGATGAATCGGAGCACGCTCCGGTCTGCGCTCAGCAAACTTGTTCAGGCCGGGTTGCTGGAAGTCCGGCACGGGTCCGGCATTTTTCTTGCACCGCCGAAATACATGCGGATGCTTCAGGGACTGACTTCTTTCACAACGGATGCAATGCTGCAGAACAGCATAAATGACAGCCGGCTGATCTCCCTCGAGCATCTGGAATGTGACAAGCGTCTCGGGAAACTGCTTGATCTGACCCTGGGAACGCCGGTCTGGAATCTCGTCCGTCTTCGCCATCTGAACGGGAGAGTTTTGATGATCGACAGCTCCTACTTCTCCGCCGTACGTTTTCCCAACATCGACCGTTTTGACTTTGAAACGGATTCCCTGTACCGGGTTTTTGAGAAAGAGTACGGAGTCATACCGACACGCGGGGATGAACTCATCGCTTCCACCGGAGCGTCGGAGGAAGAGGCGAAGCTGCTGGAAATTGGAACCGGCGCCCCGATTTTCCGGATCGAAAGCAAGACCTGCGATCAGGACGGAAACATGCTGGAATATACCCGTTCCATAGCACGGCCGGACCGTGTCGTGCTGCGGAGCACGCTCAAACGGTTTCCTGCCGAAGAAGGGGTAGAGGAGGACGGTCATGACAGACAGTAAAATCAACGCCCGGTCTCCGCTCTACCTGCAGCTTCGCGAAGTGATCAGAAACAAGATCGAGAGCGGAGAATATCCGCCCGGAACGGCGATTCCGTCGGAGAATACGCTTGCAGAGACCTATGGGATCCACCGTTTATCCGTTCGTTCTGCAATCTCCTCGCTGATTTACGAGGGACTTCTGAAAAGCGTTCAGGGGAAAGGCGTTTTTGTCAACGGGGAAAAAGACCTTCGTGATATGGAGATCATCGGAGGATTCAAACAGACCATGCGTCAGCTCGGACATACGTCGTCCACCAGGATCATTGCAAAAGCTACGAGGAATGCGGGTCCCTATTACAGCAGGCGTCTCGGCATCGATTCCGAAGATCCCATCTTTTATATCAAGCGCGTCTGTTACGCAGAGGACGAACCTTATTCCCTGGAGGAGATTTATATTCCGCAGACCATCATCAAAACACTTCCTCAGGTGGATCTTGAGCTGTATTCTCTCTATGATATCTATGAGTTTTATGGGATCCGGGTATCCAGAGTGGAACAGACGCTGGAGATCGAGGAACTGGATCAGGGAGACGCGAGACTTCTGGACGTGGACAGCTCGTTCGCCGTGATGAAATTCCGGGGGACCAGTTTTGATCAGTTCGGACGTATCGTGGAATATGCCCGGACCTATACGCGGGGAGACCGATGCATCTATCAAGTTCATTATGAACGGGAATGAGTCGTTTCCAATTCTTACGAGGCTGTGCTGGCTGCACGGCTTTTTTTATTTGTGCGGACGGAGCCTGCATGTCCGGAATACGGAACGCACCGGCAGTGAAAATGCCGGAGCGCGGGTCCGGCAATAAACATATAAGAACATAATACAAGCATACCAGTTGAAGAATATTAATGAAATTGGTCTGATTTTGAAACGAAATACGGCATATATTTGCGGAGAATCAAGTTGAAGACGAAAAGCCGGAACCTAAAAAATCTTCGAAATTCAGTACTTTTTGACATACGTTCCCGAAACGTAAAAAAATGGCGCGGATGATAATATCATCGGGTATAAGTGGTATAAAATAGTTGACATGTTATATGTTGAATGCTATGATTTTTTGAGAACAGGTTAACGCCTGAAAAATGAATTTCTCCGGCATACAAGTCCGGAAAAGGAGAGGAAAAATGAAAGTAGCAAAACGATGGCTGCCCTTTTTGCTGATCGTATGTCTGCTTGCAGGCTGTGCTGGCGCACCGGAGCAGGCGGCAGCGGGAGGTTCCGCCGCCGCACCGCAACAGAGCGGTTCTGCACCGGCTGCTCCGGCACCGGATGGTGCCAAGGTTCTGAATGTGGGACGCATGGCCGAGCTGTTTGACATGGATTCCACGATTGCGACGGAAGCTGATTGCCTTGAAGTGATCGAAGCGATCATTGAACCCCTTTTCGTTACAGCTGCGGACGGAACACCCACACCCGCGATGTGCGAATCCTATGAGATGAATGATGATGGAACGTTGTATACCTTCCACATCCGCTCTCAGGCAAACTGGATGAACGGCGTTCCTGTAACGGCGCATGATTTTGTATATGCATGGCGGCGTCTCGTGGATCCCGTAACGGCTTCCGAATACAGCTTCATGATGGAAGTTGCCGCAGTCAAGAATGCGACGGCCTGCATCACCGGAGAGAAACCGCTGGAGGACCTCGGCGTCCGTGCCGAAGACGACAAGACCCTGGTCGTTGAGCTTGACCGCCCAGTCACATATTTTCTGAATCTGATGGCGTTCCCGAGCTTCTGCCCGATCAATGAGGCTTATGCGACGGAAAAAGGCAGCGAGTACGCGCTCGGTGCAGACAATCTGCTCTGCTGTGGTCCGTTCTACATGTCTGCCTGGGATGTCGGCGGCAATACCTACCAAATCCGCAAAAACCCGACCTACTGGGACGCGGAGAACGTAAAGCTTGACGAGATCAATTTCCAGATTATCAAGGATCCCCAGCAGACAATGCTCGCGTATGAGAGCGGAGATCTGGATTACGTCCGTCTTTCCGGCGATCAGATCGTCAAATACGAAACGATGGACGGATTCACCCGCATTGAGGAAGGATATCTGTGGTATCTTTCTCCGAATCTGAATCCAAAGAGCCCGGAATACTCCACCGGTCTTGAGAATGAAAACCTGCGCAAGGCGATCGCTCTGAGCTATGACAAGGATGCCATCTGCTTTGAGATCCTCCAGGACGGCTCCACGCCCGCTGATTTCGCGATTCCGAACAAGCTCGCCATCGGTCCGGACGGAAAGGACTTCCGTGAGACCACCGGTACTTATCTGACAACGGATAAGGCTAAAGCGAAGGAATACTGGGAGACCGCCAAGAGCGAACTCGGTGTGTCCGAAGTCAATATCGAACTTCTCTATGACGATTCCGATTCTACGCCGCTGATCGCGCAGTTCTTGCAGAGCGAGATCGAGAACAACCTGCAAGGCGTACATATCTCTCTGAAGGCGCAGCCGAAGAAGAGCCGTACACAGCTGATGCAGGACAGAGAGTATCAGCTCGGTCTGACCCGCTGGGGACCGGACTATGCCGATCCGATGACCTACCTTGACATGTGGACCACAGGCTCCACCTACAACTACGGTGAATGGTCCAATGAGGAATATGACAAGCTGATCGCGGATGCGAACGGCGCACTTGCCACCGATCCCGCAGCGCGTTGGGAAGCTCTGAAGAAAGCGGAAGCCCTTGTCATGGAGCACGCAGTGATCCTTCCCGTTTATCAGAAAGGTACTGCTGCCATGGTGCGTCCGGGCATTAGCGGTCTTGCGTTCTTCCCGGTCGGCGTCGGTACGATCTACAAGGATGTTGACGTTACATTCTAAGCGTTTATCTGAATAAGAGGAGGGCGTCCACGGTCTCTGTGGCCGCCCCTTTTCTGTTCCCGGCCATAGCCGGAAAACATTTCTGTAATAAACTGCAGTATTCCTCTTTGGGACAGGCAGCGGGAATGCTGCGGAAGGATCGTGATATAAATGCTGAAATACGTTCTCAAGCGGATCCTGATCTCGGTTGTAACCGTATTGGTGATTCTCGCCGTGCTGTTCACCATGCTGCACAGCATGCCCGGATCGCCGTTTAACGATGAGAAGATCACTGCGGTTCAGCGGGCGAATCTGGAAGCCAAATACGGGCTGGACAAACCGCTTCCCGTACAATTCTACAATTACCTGAAGGCAATGCTGGCAGGCGATTTCGGAATATCCTACGTGATTCAGAAAAACATGCCTATCTCGGAATTGCTTCGGGCAAGAATACCGGTATCCATCAGGATCGGTATTCAGTCCGTACTTCTCGGGATGGTGATCGGTCTGATTCTGGGGATCATCGCTGCATTGAAACGGAATTCCTTTCTGGATACGTTCGCAACGGTGGTTTCCGTAATCGGAGTTTCATTTCCATCCTATGTTTTTGCGATGGCAATGAGTTATTTTATAGGTTTTCGCCTCGGATGGCTTCCACTTCTGTACAGCACGACTGACGCCGCGCGGTCCACGATCATGCCGACCATCTCTCTGTGCATGTTCTCTCTCGCTACGGTCGCGAGATTCGCGAGGACGGAAATGGTGGAAGTCATGGGAAGCGACTACATGCTTTTAGCGGATTCCAAGGGTATTACGACCCTTCGGCTTCTCGGCGTGCACGGTCTCCGTAACGCGCTGATCCCGATCATTACGGTTCTGGCGCCGCTCACGGTCGAACTGATGACGGGCAGTCTGGTGGTGGAGCAGATCTTCGCCATTCCCGGGATCGGATCGCTGCTTGTTTCCGCCATCCAGTTTAATGATTACAACGTTGTGCTGGCGGTCATATTCATTTACAGCATCATGTTTATTTCGGTGATGCTGATCGTGGATATCCTCTATGGGATCATAGATCCCCGCATCCGTCTGGCAAAGGAGGAGAAACGATGATGACCGCGAAAGAATATGCCTCCCGGGTGGAGAAACAGGATTTTGTCCTTGCCAACCGGAGAGATATCGGCGTGGACAAGGTTTACGGGTCCCAGAGCTTTTTCAGGGATGCCGTCAGCAGGTTTACAAAAAACAAAGGCGCGGTGTTCGGACTGATCATGATCGTGATCATCGTGGTCATGGCTTTTGCAGGCCCGCCGCTCAGCGGATATGATTACAGGACGCAGAATCTGTCCCAGAGAAATCTTCCGCCGCATATACCGGGACTGGAATTCATTCCGATCTTCAGCGGGGTATCCACACA
>JAEEGL012157935.1_pt1 | contig 14329 bp, 12 predicted proteins | sample 9134231 | NCBI WGS metagenome assembly JAEEGL01 (sample SAMN16246548, study PRJNA631951) | gut metagenome | biome: gut microbiome; feature: rumen; material: fiber-attached | host: Bos | place: Iran: Karaj | collected 2018-10
CCAGACCATGCTCACCATGGATTCTCTCGGAACACGCAAGCTATACGACAAGGATTCCACCTCAGCACAGCAAACTGAATTTTTAATCTACATGTTGGAAAAAACAATCAAGCTTGTCGCGTTCACCGACGAAATCAACGACCCCATCCAAAGATTTTTCCAAGGCCTAATTCGCGAAAGATTGGTCGAAGCATTTATTTACACTATCTGCGAACCCATTGACCGCCCGACATTCGCACAATGGCTCATCAAGAACCGCACTGAACAAGCGCGACTCTACCAATGGTTCAACAAAGAATGGTTGATGTTATAATTCTCAAAGGAATCTTATGCGATTTTTTGTACCCACAAATATCTACATCGAAAACGACTGCGTCAAAAACCACGCAGACCTTCTATGCGCCATCGGCCAGCGCGCGCTCATCGTGACCGGGCAACATTCTGCTGCAGCAAACGGTTCGCTGAACGATGTAACAAACGTCTTGAACACAGGCGACATTCCATACTTGATTTTCAGCGAAGTCGAAGAAAATCCATCGACAGATACCGTAGAAAAGGCCACAGAAATCGCGCATAAATTTAACGCCGATTTTATCATCGGCATTGGGGGAGGTTCCGCTATCGATGCCGCCAAAGCCGTGGCACTCCTCCTCGTAAACCCGGACATCAACGCAGATGAGATTCACAACGCACCAAGCCATCCGCGCAACCACGCGCCCGTCGTAGCAGTCCCCACAACATGCGGAACAGGCTCCGAAGTAACGCCAGTTTCCATCATCACGAACCATAAAATCAATCTCAAGAAAAGTATCCCGCATGTGATTTTCCCTGACCTTGCCCTCGTTGACGGAAAGTACCTTGTCTCTGCCCAAAAGCGACTGATCGTGAACACCGCCGTCGATGCGCTTGCCCACATGGTCGAAAGCATCCTCAACGTGAAATCGAATTTGCTCAACCGCATGTGCCCGGAATATGGCCTCAAGCTCTGGGGCGAAAGCAAATACGCGCTACTCTTGGACTGCGATAATGGCGACAAAAATGGCGCTGCACCAAACGCAACGGCCATCGATGCAATCTTGTACGAAAAACTCATGCTCACCTCGACAATCGCCGGCATGTCCATCGCACAGACAAGCACCGCCGTACCGCATGGAATGAGCTACGACCTCACGCTCCACGCAGGCATTCCGCATGGCCCCGCAGTAGGATATTTCCTCGCCGCCTACGTAGAAGTCTGCGCCAAGTTCGTCCCGCAAGATGTCGAAAAAATTCTCTCGCTTTTGGGACTCAAAAGCATCGAAGAATTTGGGGAAATGCTTCGCAAGCTCATCGGCACATGCACCGTCACCCGCGAAATGCGAAACCAGTTCGCCGCCGCGATGAAAGAGAACCATTCCAAACTCGACCTCGTCCCCGGAAAAATCACCCCCGAAGACATCGACTACATCTACGAAAAATCGCTAGTGGTGGAGTAGGGGAGACGGGAAAAGGAACCTGCGATAAAATGCGCAGGAAAGCCCCTCTTTGAAGTCATCCTCCGCAAGGAGGAACCATACAATCTCGATTTACACCTGCATTAATACACACCCCAAAATTTTTATATTAACGCAGTAAAACTGGAGAAATCATGAAAAAAGCTTTAATCGCCCTCATCGTTGTCGCCGTCATCCTGCTCATTATTGTCGGGAAAGGCATCGGCACCTACAACCACATTATCGCCCTCGAAGAAGGCGTAAAGGCACAGTGGGCACAAGTCGAAAACACCTACCAGCGCCGCTTTGACCTCATCCCGAATCTCGTGAGCACCGTGCAAGGCGAAGCCAACTTCGAAAAGAGCACCCTCACCGAAGTCATGGAAATGCGCAGCCGCATGGGCGGAACCATCAAGCTCGACGAAAGCCTCATGAACGACGAGGCCGCCCTCAAACGCTTCCAGGAAATGCAAGGCTCCCTCGGCGGCGCCCTCCAGCGCTTAATGGCCGTCTCCGAAAACTACCCGGATCTCAAGAGCAACAAGAGCTTCCAGGAACTCCGTGTGCAACTCGAAGGCGCCGAAAACCGCATCGCCGTCGAACGCAAGCGCTACAACGAAACCGTCCAGAAATTCAACACCACCATTCGCCAGTTCCCGACAAACCTCGTCGCCGGATTCGCAGGTGCCTCCCCGAAAGCCCTCTTCTCCGCTGACGCCGGCGCAAGCGTAGCTCCGAAAGTTCAGTTTGATATAAAGTAAAGTAGGGGATAGGGATTACTTCAATTCGTCATTCTCGACCAAGTGTAACGCGGGAGGGAATCCATAAAATGACAGTGTCATCCTGAGCTGTCATCCTCGAACGAAGTGAGGGGAACCATAATTTCTCGAAAGTCACTTATCGAAGAATCTAAAGCATTTAAAACGGTCATCGTGAAACACGATGACCTAATTTTTTAGATATATACTAAGCAGGTAAAACATTCCTATTCTTAGCCATATCTATAATTTTTGTATTTATACCACCTTTAATAAATTTATAACATATAAGATCAGCATATTCTTTTTCATGTGTTGATAAAATAATGGAATAATCTTTAAACGATCGACGAATATTTTCCATAAATCCCCATACATTTATATCATCTATCGTTTGAATAGGATCATCTATCGCAATGACTTTTTGTTTACTATACAGCTGATTTAATGCTAAAATAAAAGCAAAAATAACAGAAACCAATTGTCCTGAACTTAAATTATATAAAGCATCAACATCTGATCTATATTCAGTAACAAATAAGACTCTATTATAATTAGGAGAATATTTCATAAATAAACCACGTCCATAATAGTTGTCTTGCATTATTCTTCCTGAATATATATAGAACAAGACTTCAACATCATTAATAACCTTTCTTAGATATTCATTTCGCCTAGACTCTAGCTCTTTTTTCATTTTTGTTATTCTTTTTCGACAAGAATCACAAAATTGAATTTTTTTCTCAATTAATTCCAATTCATTTTTTTTACGAGTATATTTTTCAGACTCCGATCGATTCCAGCAATAACGCAAATATCTTCTCTTTTTTTCTATAGATTCAAGATTTAGTATATCAGGAGCAATATACCGAATATACGAATTATAAATCCTATTTATTTCTTCATAATCAACATTTGTCAATACATCCATTTTTTTTGCAATCAATTGATTTTGTAAATCCTTAATAAAACTTTCGGCATCATCATAACACATTAAATCTAGATTAACAAAATTTTTGATCTTTTTTATAAGCGGTAAAATATCGTCTTTATTCAACTTAAGAAATTCATCACACATTTCGGATGATTTATCATCAAAAAGCTTTTCAAACGGAATAATAATTTTTTCTTTAAAAGAATCCTTTATAACTTTTACCAGTTGCACTGAAGTATTTAAAATAAACTGACTAGTATTATCAAACACCAACTTAAAATCGTTTACACAAGATATCAATTTTTGACTATTTTCAAATTCAGATCCACAAAGAGGACATTTTTTTAATTTCAAACGCTCTGCATTATTCGTAACACTTTCTCTCAACGATTCTCTAGCAGTACTCAATTTTGTAATAGCATTTTTTATTTCATCTTGAGATGACTGCATCGAACTCAATATATTCAAATTTTCCAATATACTATTAATATCTTTCTCATCAATTATTTCTGTATATTCTGCCTTAATTATTCCTAAAACATCTAACAGTTTTTTATCTAATGATTCTAGTTTAGATAATGGTTTTAACCTATTGATGAAAAAAGAATACCGCTTTACAATCTGCTCGTTTTTATGCCCCCATAAGAAGAAAGGCAACTCTACCATATGTGAATCATTTAATATTTCTTCAAGTTGACGGTTTATTGTCCATTGTTCAAACATTTCCCTGTTATTTATATACGAACATATACCATCCAATATTCCATTTTTCTTCAGCAAATTATCAAAAAGCTCGTATTCTATTTTTGGATTTCTTTCATCCCATAACATTTTTCCGTTTGATATTTGAAAATATTCACATTCTTCTATTTCCGAATTAAAATGTAATTCGTTCAATTCAACATTTAGCTTTCCTTGCTCTAACTGATAGTCTTTTTTCTTTTTTCCAAATTCTCTAAATGCACTATCAAACTTTGAAATCCTATAATCAATAGACTTCGTATCAAATAACTGTTCTACCGCTTCCGATCTTTCAGAATCCTTACTTTTTAGAAAAACAGTTGTATCTTCTTGACTTATGTAATTAAGAAAAGAATAATGACAAAATAAATTTTCCAAATAAGAGAGTTCAGATGAATCTAATTCTCCTATTATTTTTTGTTGAAAAGATGAAAAAGTAATTGGGTTATCAATATCATCTGTTTTAGAGGAACAAACAATAGCGCATTCTTTTTCGTTCAAAACAAGATTTACACAAACTTTTACTTCTGGAATATCACTCTTATACGCTAACGGAACTACAGCCTTACTATAAGATTGATGTTTATTATGATTATCTAGATAATTAACATATCTTTTTATTTTTTTTGTAAATGCCAACTCTATTGCATCAAATATTGTTGTTTTCCCATATCCATTTTTTCCTCCAAGAATTATACTTTTGGCACCACAAAAATCAATTAATTTATGTTCAAATCCTTTAAAATTGAACAATTCTATAGATTTAATTCTAAAATCATTCATTGGAGACCTCTCTATTCATTTTTTCTTCAATATATTTTTCTATATCATCTCTTTCAAGCAATGAAGACATAATCCAATCGTCTAATTTTTCATCATCTTCATTCTCAGCTACAATCAAATTAATATTTTTTAATTCTTTTTCATTAAAGTTTATTTTCAGAAAATGAAGTTTATGCACTATTTTATAAAGTAATTCATAAAAATGATATTTATCATTTTTTTTGAATTTTTCAAAGATTTCCGCATCCATTATTAAATGCTTGAAATCATCTAAATTCATAGTCGCTAATTGGTTCCAATCTTCAATAGAATATAAAAGTACGTATTTTTTAAAATAGAATGGATCATTTTCTATAATAACAGCCTTTTCAAAATCATCATTTCTTTTTATTTGCTGTAAACAAAGAACTGAGGTATTCTTCTCATATGGCCATTTTTTCTGTTTGTTCATAATCTGTTCGTTCATAATTACTTTATACTTTTCATAAATTTCACGCTGATTTTCATAATCAAAATTTTCATCTATAATCCAAAAATCATTTTCCTCGCTATTTTTCCAAATGGAAAAAAAACTATCCTGTTCAACTTTTGAATATTTTTCTTCTTTAAATAGATTTTCAATAAAAGACTTAATAGTTTTCATTTTTCTTATCCTCTATTCTTAATATTCCGATGTTCTTCTTATTAAAAATATTGTCAGGATCATTATCCTTAATCTTTGTACATCTTGGTTCACTTGCAATATTATTGACTTTATAATCTACATCTCCCACAATCCAATCATATTCATATAATAAATCTAAATTGGTAGAGTTTTCATAAATTTCTTTGCACAAGGTTCCTATTTTTTTACCCGTTCCCAAAGCCGAAGGAGTTTCTTTCTGATTACAATCTGTCCAATTTAAATCACTATTCAACTTTGAAGTTCCAGCCAATACATTATATAAATGTGAATGAGCGTAGTCATTGGCAACATCAATCAACAAATTTAAATTACGACAACTAAAATCATGCCTCAAATGCACTCGCTTTAAAAAATCATAAAAAATTTCATCAGAAACACTTTGAATTTGAGCTATAAAATCATTTATCAATATTTTACAATCTGGATTATCTTCATCATCAAGTTGTTCTATTAAGTCAATTTTCATTTTTGATTTTACATAAGAAATAAAATCTTTTTTTTCAAAAGAAGTAATAGTCTCATTTTTTTCTAACTCATTTATAATTTTACAAAACGGAATAAATTCTCTTCTCGCAATATCCCTCAATTGACCTTCTCTATTTAAGAATTTTTGATGGATGTCCATAACTTTATCATCAATCAATTTATATAAAACAGATGTCTTCTTTTTACATACTGGAATGTCTGCTTGAGTAATATTTTCTATTATTTTCTCTATATAGTCAATTAAATCCTTAGGTTTACAATATGTTATACCCGGTTTAAAATCATATGCGATAATATCTGGATCCGTAATACGATTATTTTGACTAGAATGAAAATAAAGAAGACAGGAAGAATTTCCACAAGCATCCCTCTTTCTTTTCATCTTATTGAATTCTTCAGTATATTTTTTCTTTACATTCTCATTTTTGCATTGATGCAAACTAATTAATTTTTCTTGACCATCAAAAATAGAAAAATCTTCATACGAGTCTAAATTTAACTTATAATCTTTACAAACCTCTTTATCTTCTTTTATAAGTCTTAGACAATGATACAAAGCACACAAGCCTTGAAATATAAATCCAGACCAACCTCCTATTGCAGAATTATAAACTTCTCTATCATCATTTACATTAGTACTACACATATGCATTATCTTTTTGTTTATTATTCGCCTAATTTATACTTTCACTAACACCTTGTCAACAAATGAATCTAAAGTAAGTTTTTTATAAACTTCTTACTTTTATCTGTTATAGACAATGTTTATTTGCAATTATCTTTCACCTAGAATGACATAACCAACGGTGATTCCGGCACGGTGGCCGGAATGACAAAGTCAAAGGGGGACTTCACTGGATTCTTCACGGCATTGCCGTTCAGAATGACGGGGTAGGGAAGGTGATGGCATTGTTCGGCGCATTCCCCACGCAGTGCCTACTGACTCTCGATGCATTTTCACATACGCTAGGTGATTCCCGCTCGGTGGCGGGAATGACAACAAAACTCGCGCATTCCCTTCCACATTTCACAAGCATCCCGCGCATCTCGTTCAGCAATCTCAACGCGATTTCCGTCCCGAATCTCGCGCAGTCCCATTCCGCATTTTCCGTGCACTCTCGTCTCACAATTCCAACGCATTCCGCACAGCCCCGTCTTGCATTCTCCGCGCTATTTCCCTTCCGCATTGTCCGAGCTTTCCTCAAAAATTTTTACTACTTTTCCATACATGATTAAATCGCAAGTTATTGTACATCCTTACGACATGGGGCAATCGGACTGGGTCCGTTGCATTTTGCCTGTTACACAATTCATGGGGGCAAACGACTTTCAGGTCGTCCCATCGGTGACGCAGATTATCTGCAACAACAAAGACGCGCTCAAGCAGACGCGGACTGTCATTTTGCAGAAGCCGACGGCACCGGGGCGCGCACAGATTGCGCTTTACTATGCGAAACTCAAAAAAGAATGTGGCTTCAAGCTCGTGACCGACCTGGACGACTTGCAGTGGGACTTGTCTCCGGTGATTGCTTCGTACGCAAAGAACATTCCGAATCACGACCAGATGATGCTCACGAGTCTCAAGCAGGTGTTGCCGCTTTTCGACGTGGTAGTCTGCTCGACGCGCTACCTCGCGAGCCGCATCAAGTCGGACCTGGGCGTGAATGCGGTGGTAATGCCGAACGGTATTTCAAGGTCGCTGTTCGGGATGAACAAGCGGACGTCCGCATTCTCGGGAAAACCAAAAGTGATGTATGCGGGAAATCTTGGGCATTTCACAGCCGAAATTCCGGGCGACCTCGAAGGTGCATGGATGCCGTGGATCCGCAAGCATATCGAAGACGGGAGCATCGACTTCCAGATTTTCGGCGAGCCGGATTTTCTAAAAGACCTCGACGGAAAATTCACGAAAATTCCTTACACGAACTTCATGCAGTTTGCATCGACGGCTGCAAGCTACAAGCCCGACTTTTTTCTGGCGCCACTTGCATCCAACAATTTCAACCGAGCAAAGAGCGACTTGAAACTCAAGGAAGCGGCCGCACTGGGAGCAGTTTTTATCGGGAGCGATTTCGCAAGTTCCCCGTACAGCTACGCTCCAAAGGAACAGCTCGTCGGCGCGAATGCAACGGTCGAAGAACTCGATGCAATTTTCACGCAGCTTTGCAATCCGGAAAAATTTATGCAGGCCATCAACTGGCAGTACCAATCGATGGAAGAAAAACACTGGGCGCACGAAGATTTGGAATTCCAGAAAAAATTTGTGGCGACATATTTATAAGGCGCCTTCGGCGCAGTTACTAATTAACAGTTTTAGTTACTCGCGATTTTCCGCTTGCAAGTTTCCAGCTTGATCCGTTTCCGTTTTTTCCATTCCCTGACTCTTGCGAATCTTTTCTGCAGCACGCATAATATCGCGCTCGCGGATAGCTTCATCTACGCGTTTCTGGAAAAGTGCCTCGGTGTGAATTTCGAAGAGCTCACGTTCCTGCTTGACGTAAGCCGAAAAACTCATAATGTACAGAATAGGTATTACGACAATTAACGTCTTTTCCAAAAACTGAAAGGCGTGTTTTCCATCGACGTCAAACGTCGAAGACACAAACGTCAAGAAACCAAGCTGATTAGGGTCAACAAAAACAAGCACCAATAACACTAGCGATGCAATAATCCACGCGTTCAAAATTCTCTGCGGAAAACGTTCTTTGAGAATTCCTTTTTGCCGCATGTATCGTTCCTGACTTTTGACCATATCACTGAAAATAAAGTAATTCAGGAAATAACCGACAAACGGGATGCAGGTGAGAAGCACGGCACCCATCGGAGAAAATTTCGTCGTCGTCAATATTCGCAAATTCGAAACTGCCCGGTGGAGCCAAGACAAATAGCTAACGCCAAAAGCAAAAACCGAAAGAAAAAATACAGCACCAGAAATAAAGGAAAATAGGACGCCCGCAGCCAATATTCCCCCTAAGACAACTAATAAATCCTCCGACATAAAAAACACGCTCAACATCATAAAAACAAATAGAAGCCAAAAAAGAGCAAAAAGGATAAAGATGGCCTTAATCCAAAAAAGCACGCGGTCGGCACGTTTCGTATTGTCCTGCATAAATCCTCCAGTCAAAATATAACAAAAAATCTATCCACAAATGTCATTCAAAAGCAGGGGAGACCTGTAGTCGCTATTATAGAAATCTATTTAGACCACAATCATTTACCATATATTTCAAAAATAACGATTGTTAATAGAATGTATATTATTAAGACTAGTTTTAACAATTTATTTTCTCTTTTTACAATTTATCCACTTATCTTATTGAATGTTTCACGTGAAACATACTTTAGTGGAAATATATAAACATCATCTATCAACAAAAATTATAAACAACAATGGTTTTAATTACAACTAAAAATCTTTGTTTATAGATTGATTCAATTTTATCAACAAAAGCAAATAAGATTTATCAACATATAAAAAATAACCAAGCCCATTATAGAGCTTGGTGTTAATAGATTATTTCGAACTTTTCAACAATCGTCTAGAACGTCACCGTGCGCGGAGCTTCTGTAAAGCTGCAGAATGTGGCGGTGGCATCCTTGAAATAGAGGACTTCTGTGTTGTCGTCATCAGGGGAGTACATCGCCTTGAGTTCAGGATAATGTTCCAGCATGTCAACCTTGGGTTCACGGCGGTCATCGCGAACAAGCGTTCCCGAAAGGCGGAGCCATTTGCTGCCAGACTTGTCCATAGCGCAAAGCTGTACCTTGCCGTTTGCCTGGATCTGCTTCGAGACATTCTTGGACTTGCCGGTCTGGATGTAGAGCTTGCCCTCGAAAATGTTGATGGTCCCGAACGGGCGCACCTTCGGTTCGTCACCATCGACTGTTGCGAGGAAATAGGCGCCAGCTTCCTTGATGAATTTTTCGACTTCTTCCATGTGTTTTTCTCCTATAAGAAAAGTTCATTAAAAAAATCCAAAATCACATTGCTGTTTCCACAGGGAATCACGGGAACGTCAAATGCAAGTTATCCGCCAGTCACATAAAAGCGTCCATAACCAAGGTTGAAGCCCTAATGGATAAAGCAAACTTCAAAAAAGGATTCTCTCATGAAAAATAATAAAAAAAAATGGTGGAAAAAAATTAATATATCTACTAATTTAGTATGGATTTACAGAATAATAACCGAAAATATTTCTGTAATTCAACTCATATTAGACATAAGCAGCAATTTGATATAATTCTTATTTTAGTTAAAAAAATCTACTATATCCTGGTAGATTTTTTCCATCTGAGCACTGAAGCAACAGAAGATGACTTTCTTGACTTTCTGCGCAGGGAATTCGCTGACTGTTTTCACGGCAATTTCGGTTGCCTCTTTCCAGGGGTAACCATAAACGCCAGTCGAAATAGCAGGGAAGGCAACCGTCTCGCAGCCATTTTCTTCGGCAAGGGCGAGGCAACTTTTATAGCACGATTCCAAAAGTTCGGGTTCGCCATGCAGACCGTCATTATATATTGGCCCAGGAGTGTGGATCACGAACTTCGCCGGCAACTTGAATCCGGGGGTAATTTTTGCCTTGCCCGTCTCGCAGCCATTCAAAGGAATGCATGCACGTAAAAGTTCAGGCCCAGCCGCACGGTGAATCGCCCCATCGACACCGCCGCCACCCAACAGCGAACAGTTCGCCGCATTCACTATGGCATCAACATTTAGCTTGGTGATGTCGCCCTGAATAATTTCGATTTCTATCATAAAACCCTCCACTAAAATTTAAACCCAAATTCCAATGCCTGTAGGGAGATTCAAAATGATGTTTATGTAGGTTCGTTTTGAATTTACCAAATACCCCATTTCAAAATTAAAGATATCTATGAATGTACCTATGCGGAACGACCCACCATATTCAAATCCCGTCTTATATTCATATCCAATTTCGGGCCCGACCGAGATTTTGAACATAGCCAAGAGGCTATTAAAAAACAAATATTGTACCGTAGGCTGCAAATAAAAACCAAAATTCGGAGCCCAAAGTGCCTGCGTCCTAAGAGCCCATACCCACGAATGTTTTGGAACTCCATCTATTCGGGAGGTGTCTGCACGAGATGTAGAAGCGTAAAGAATGTTGAAACTGCCAAATATCCAATCGGCACCGACTACAAAACTATTCCCGCCACCAATAAATATGTTCCAGGGAACCAATGAAAATCCAGATTCGCTCGTATGGACTGAGGCATTTTCCATTTTTGGAGCATCATCAGCAAAAGATGCGGTCGCCATCAAGAGGACAATTAAATAGGGGAGGAGAGATCTGTAAAACTTCATGGAATAAATATACTATATAAAACAGAATTCTGCGGATGCTAGGAAACATTCCCAACCTAAATCCATCGAAATTTTCCCCATAACATTCAACAAAAATGTGAATAGATGTTGAAAATTCATGAAAGCGGAACGAGGATGCTCCCCAAAATGTAAATTTTTGTATATTGTGCCAGAGGTCCTATGAAAATCGAACATGTAGCGATTTGGGTAAAAGACATCGATAAGGTCTGCGAGTTCTACCGAAAATATTTCGATGGGGCAGTCCAACCACTTTACCATAACCCTGCAAAACAATTTACCAGCAGGTTCATTACCTTCGAAGACGGAGCCCGCCTGGAAGTTATGCACCGTCCTGATATCGTCAACAATAATATTGGGACTTCGACAGATTCAAATGTTGGGAGTAATGTTGGGAGCTATGTTGGGGCTGTAACGAAGTTACAGTCCAACACCCATCGGTCAGCAAATGAAAAAATGCAATCATTTTTTCGCTTTCTGACCTCGGCGGTGTTTCACGTGAAACCTCTGCAGGGCGAATGCAGCGACCATACTTGTATGGGCATTGCTGAGCCCCAAGAGGTAGGACACGAAGTGTCCCAACATCTCGGGTTTACCCATCTTTCCTTTTCCGTTGGTTCAAAAGAAAAGGTGGACCGCCTGACCAAAGAAATGTTGGGCGATGGAATCGTCATTGTAGGACAACCCCGGACCACCGGCGATGGGTATTACGAAAGTGTCGTCCTCGACCCCGAAGGGAACCGAATTGAGATTACTATATAGCACCCAAACAACCTATGATATTAAGATTTCTAGCCATATTTTTTCTATCCTCCAGCATCGTCCTTGCGAACACTTACGAAGATAAACTTCCTTTCGAAAAATCAATTGATAGTAACCTTAATATTGATACCACCAAATTTCAAAAGCGTGATCCCCTTATCTTTTTGAAATTAATTGGGGGAGGTTACACTTCGACAACAAACGATTGAAATTCGATTTCATTCCTTTGCGATTCGATAGACGCCTACCAAGAAAAGAAAACGGCAAGGAAATCAACGAAAGTTCCCTTGGGGTAATTATCGGATCATTAGTATTCGGAAGCACATCCTTATTGACTGACCAAAAAAGTACATTGCGAAAAATCGCAATTGGTGGGTTATGGTTGTCATCAGGATCAACGCAATTCGACGTGATAGAAAACCCTTTTTTGGTATATCGCTCGTAGAAACCCATGCCTTCGAATGGTTCCTCAGCAACACCAAACATAACGGGAAAAGTAATTTTACCTTTAATGAAGTTGGTTTCATTGAAGAGATTGGCATTCAATTAAATTTATTGATTGCCTATATATCTTCCGGCATATCGATGGAAGCAACAAACAAACAGCGCAACATCGGATGGTACGCAAAGCTTTCGTTCTTAGCAATACCTTTTGAATCAAAATCCTGGAGCGAAGGACACAATTAATATATTTGTTTTAGCCGCGGCCATAGAACATATAAGCATGTTCTGCGACTCTAAAACCAATAACACTCGTTGGGCCTATGGCGATGCCATAGGCCTACACCCTGCGGTTTCCAAATAAAAATATGCAAGCACATTTTTGCTTGGAAACCTTGGTTGTGTTTCACGTGAAACATTGCAAACCGAGGAAGTGGTGAATAATTTATTTTTCGACATTTCCGAGGTGCAGAGTGCAGGACACGAAGTGTCCCAACATAGCAGACAGAAAGTCGTAGACTACATTTGAGTGGATACTAAAGCCCAAGAACGTTGACTACGTTGAAAAGACAGTTTCAATAACAGTAGGTGGGATAGTTTAATGAATTTTTGGAATAGTTTAAAGATCTTACTTCAGGACTGTATGGATTCTCCCTTCGGGAGAATGACGTTTTCGCGATGCTCGACTTAACAACATTTGCGCAATGTTGAAAAAGCAGTCCCAATAATAGTAGGTGAGATAGTTTAATAAATTTTTGGAATAGCCTAAAGAACTTACTTCAGGACTGTATGGATTCTCCCTTCGGGAGAATGACGTTTTCGCGACACTCGCTTTAACAGTTTTTGCGCAAGCGCGAACTCAGCGGTTCGGTCATAAAAAATAAGCAAGCTTATTTTTTGCGACTTTCACCTTAACAAGTTTTCAACATTTATCAAAATGTTATCAACATATATTTTATAAAAGTTTTATAGCGGGGGAGTTTGTTATTTGTTTTCTAAAAAAGTTATACTAAATTTCAATGCGGAACATAAATATTGGAAATGTTTGGACTATAACCTTTTTATAGTCCTACATACAGGGGTTCGGCAATATCCACACAAGTATGGCCGCAGCTCACACCCTACGTATGTTTCACGTGGAACATTTTCAATACACCATAGTTCTAATATGCAAAAAACTTAACTGGATCCTTCCCCTTACGGGTCAGGATGACGACGAGAAAACTTGAGTTACAGAACTAATAAAGCACAGCAAAATCTTCTGAATCAGTTCTTGGCAGAACATGGTGTACAACTGTCCGAAGAGACTCTCGATAAGCTTTACCAATTTGCAGACTTGGTTGTTGATACCAAGGAATTCGGGAATTTGATTTCTGCAAAGGATGCTGGAAAGTTCTTGTCTAGACACATCGCCGACTCGCTGGTTCCATATATATATATAGGCAAGAGTTTACTGGATCCTTCGACTTCGCCTAACGGCTCCGCTCAGGATGACTCACACTCACTTCTCAAAGCGACCGCAGGGAACGACCTCACTCCTCAAAACCTCAGATGGGCCGATATGGGTGCAGGTGCAGGTTGCCCGGTTTTCCCGCTTGCAATTGCCATGCCGAACGTACAGTTCTATGCTGTCGAACCGCGTCATATGCGCGTGAACTTTATGCAGATGGTCAAGGAAAAACTCCACTTGGATAACTTGACCGTTGTCGGCAAGCGCTTCGAAACTTCCGAACTTAGCAATCTTGATTTTATCAGCTGCCGCGCCCTCTCGACTTTCGAAAACGACTGGGAACGTGCGCAGCCCGCCCTTAAGAAGGGTGGACTCTTCGTCACTCTCAAGAGCCCCAACAGTATTTCACAACTGGAAAACGACCCGGCAGTCAATATCTGGGACTAAAAGCTGACGCACGACGAAGAGGA
>JAEEGL012694248.1_pt1 | contig 14329 bp, 12 predicted proteins | sample 9134231 | NCBI WGS metagenome assembly JAEEGL01 (sample SAMN16246548, study PRJNA631951) | gut metagenome | biome: gut microbiome; feature: rumen; material: fiber-attached | host: Bos | place: Iran: Karaj | collected 2018-10
GAGCTCAAGGCGAGCAAGGAGGCCGAGGCGGCGACTGACGCCTCTGCAGAATAAGGAGTGACCATGCCTTCCTTCAACAGAGTCATCGTGATGGGCAACCTGACGCGCGATCCGGACGTCAGGGAGGTCGGCATGAACGCCGTCAAGGTGTGCCGCTTCTCCCTGGCCATGAACGAGCGCCGGAAAGACCGAAACGGAAACGTGATCGACATCCCGACGTTCGTCGATGTCGATGCGTGGGACAAGCTCGGCGAGCTTTGCGGACAGTACCTCAAGAAGGGCCGTTCGGTTCTTGTGGAGGGACGTCTGCAGTCCGACACCTGGGAGAAGGACGGGCAGAAGCACCAGAAGCTGAAGATCCGCGCCGCGACCGTGAAGTTCATGCCGCAGCCGGCGCCGAATCAGAATCGCCTCACGGGCGAAGCGATCCGGCCCAGCGAGGCGGATGCGGGTTACGACGAGGATGAACAGCAGTTCTGATCAGAAAACAAATTTAAAGGAACAAAGCAATGGCTTACCAGAAAAGAGAGCGTACTGACCGCGAAGAGTTCGCGCGTCGCCGTCCGGCAATCCCGGCCACGGACAAGATCGACCTCAACGACGTGGAGGTTCTGAAGAACTACGTCACGGAATACGGGAAGATCATTCCCGCCCGCGTGACGGGCGTAACCGCGATGCAGCAGCGCCAGATCAAGAAGGGCGTCCGCCGCGCGCGCAACATGGGCCTCATGGCCTAAGGGAGGAGAGATACCATGCAGACAGAAGTGATGCTCATGGCAGACGTGAAGCTTCTCGGCAAGGCTGGCGAAATCGTCAAGGTCGCGCCGGGATATGCCCGCAACAAGCTTTTCCCGCAGGGTCTTGCCGCGCCCGTGACGGAGGCGTCCCGCCGCCGTCTCGCGAAGCTCGAGGCGCAGCGCGCCGCCGAGCGTGCGGCCCGCAAGGCCGGTGCCGAGGCGCTCGCGACGAAGCTCACGGGTCTTTCCGTGACGGTCTCCGCGCAGGTGAAGGAGGACGGCAAGTCCCTCTACGGCAGCGTCAAGGCCGCCGACCTGCTCGCGCCGATCGAGGCCGACCGCGGCGTGAAGCTCGAGCGCAGCCAGCTCGACCTCCCCGACCATCTCCGCGAGGTGGGGCAGTACGATGCGAAGATCGATCTGGGCGAGGGCGTCTCCGTCCCGTTCAAGGTCTGGATCGTCGCCGAGAACAAGCCGGAGGCGTAAGCCCCGCGCGGAATAGCGAAAAAGGCCGCCCCGTCCGGGACGGCCTTTATGGTATAACCGAAGCGTGGCGATTTCACCCGCCCGCCGCTTCCCAAAGACCAAAATCCAACTTCCAACTCTCAACCCGAATCGTGGTCCGTCCGTATTTTGTCCGTAGCTCGTCCGTGTCTCGTCCGTTCTAAGCCCGTGTGACGTCCGTTGCCCGTCCGTGGATAGCCCGTGGCCCGTCCGTCAGAAGTCCGTTTGGTGCCCGTAGCCCGTCCGTTAGGTGTCCGTTTGCCGCCCGTTTTGTGTCCGTGGGTAGGTTCTACCCAAACGGCGGTCACAAGTGGAGCTCTGTCGGAGCTCTTGCGCCGCTTCGTCGAATTTGATATACTTCGCGCACAAATGAGGTAATTGTTATGGTGGGTAAAACCAGAAATATGGTATTCAAATTCGATGGTGCGAACGTAAGCACTCAGGCGTTTGGGCGTGAGTTTATTCCGCTCATTACTAGTGTTTACACGCTCGTTCAAGCTTGCTCTGACGAGGAAGTTCGTATTGTTAGCATCGAGAACAATTGCATTAAGTTCACTTTTGCCGTTGTCGCTCTTGCATCTTCCGTGTTGTGCGGTGAAGGTGTGGATGGTATAAGGGACGTTGCGAAGTACAATGTAGCTGCGAAGGCTATCAATGCTACGCTAAAGAAACACAACGCCACACTGGAGTTTTATGACTCCGAAAGTGACAAGGTCTGCCGTTTCGACGAACACAAGGAAATGCCGTCTGTTCCGGAAGTTCATCATGACATAAAGACAACTCTTGCAATATACGGCGAACTGCTTGACGTTGGCGGAGTGAGTCCCAATGCGCATATTCAGAGTGATGCCTTTGCGGATGATGTTGTACTTGATGTTGAGCGTGATGATGCTAAAAAGCTTGCGCAACGGCTCTACTCTCAGATAGGCGTGAATGCTACCGTAACCATCAGAGATGGTCATGTCATCGCCGGCAAGGTTCTGAATGTCATTGATTATGCCCCTGAAGACATGGGGGAATGGTTGGATCGCAACAAGAATGCTCTTGGTATTGAGGCGTTCAAGGGTGTTAATGTTTCCAGTTTCATTGCGGAACAGCGTATTTGAGGCGAGCCATGTCAACGCGTAAGACATCAACTTCGGTATTTTTCGATACTTCAGCTTTCATTCCGTTGCTGGACGAAGACAACGTACTCCATGCAAAGATATTGCAACATCTGTCTGAGGGGAAAGCGTTTATCAGTATTGATACGGTAGTTCTTTCCGAGTTCCTTGCTGGATTGGCTGACGCATCTGAACGGGAGACGGTTGCTGAGAAATGTTCGAAACAGTTTCGTGTGCACTCGTTTGACATGCAGACTGCCTTGGTTTGTGCGGAGCTGTTCAGAATATTGAAGGCAAAGGGGCAGATTCCGAAAACGCCTACAAAGCGACAGTTGACAAAGATTGATGTAATGATTATGGCATCAGCGATTGTGTCTGGGGCTAGCGAATTTGTCTTTGAGGACGGGCACTTTGCCAACTATCCGGCGTTGTTACCGGATTCTGTCTGTGGTCGTTCGATACCTTCCTTCGTCCGTGTCAGTAGGCTTCCGGCTGTGGCTGTTCAGGAGAATCTACCTGACTTTGATGGAAATTCTTCATCTTGACGTAACCAATACTCGCTAAAAGAGAGGAGAGTAGTTTTATCCGTTGCTTTGCGCTGAACGCAGTTTCAGCAACCGAAGCATAGAATCGGTGTCGAGGGGCTTGATCGTTGGAGGCGGTTCGCAATTGTCATGTTCCTCGTAGTAGATTCGTAATTCTTCTTTGAAACGTTTACGAAGCGCAGGCGCAATAATCCCAATTCTCTCCAATCGGTGCGCAAAAGTCTCCGCATTTACCCCAAATCTATATTTGAGTTGCAGAAGAATCTTCATCGTCCAGTTTGTTGGACCAAGGGCAAGTTGCGCGGTAAGTTCGTTGATGGCCTCTTCCGGCATCAAGAATGCCGCCGCAAAACGACGTACAAACTTGTGGGTAAAGGATTTTTCAACTACGGTGGTAAATCCATTTGAACCAAAGATGCATATATAGCCAAGTTCGTAGGCGATGCGATAAAGTTGCCGCTCAGGTGAGAGAGTTTTATTGATTGCTATCGCGACGATGTGGTTGGCCTTGTCATAGAAGCTCCGGCTTTGTATCCTCGGCGAAGCCTTGACCATAACGATCCGCACATGTTTGGATTCAAGAAGTTCAGGCAAGTTGACAAACGGGGCATTGCCTGATTCGCAAGCCGTGCGCAATGAACGGGCAAGGATCTCTGCTCCTCGTTCGTCTTCGGAAAACGCGAAGCGGAGCGGTAACATGGTTGCGCTAGAAATCCCAAGCTCAGCCTCCAGTGTAACATACTGTGCGATGGCAGACGTGATTTGCTTCTGGATTTTTCCCATCTCGTCTGGCGAGTCGTCCGTGCTGCGAATGGGAATGATCCGCAGGTCGTCGGCAGTGTCTGTGCGGTTGTCTGCGTAGGTGCGTGAGCTGTCAGAAGAATCACCCGCATTGGCTTTCACATCAGTTTGCCTGTCTTCCATCAGCTCTGAAAGCGACATTCCAAGAGCTTTGGCAATGCGAGCCAGCGTCTTGATGGACGGTGAGTTTTTTGATCCTTCGATTCGGCAAAGCTGTGCTGAAGTCATCTTCAGCTTCTTTGCGAGTTCACCCTGCTTGAGGTTTTTCCCTTTGCGGATAGCCTTAATCTTTTCGCCTATTGTATTCATGATATGGTATCACTTAAGTGGCAAAGATTATATCACATAACCCGATCTGAAATAAACAACTTTGTCAAAAAGTATTTTATGTGGATTATTGATAAGGAAGTCAAGGTGTGATATAATTCATCGCCATTAAACCGAATTAGGGTAAAGCAATGTCGCTTTTGGCTGAAGGAGCAAAGATTCGTGACACATACGAGGTTGAACGCTTTCTTGGAGAGGGAGCGTTCGCCGAGGTGTATCGTGTAAATCATAAGTTCCTTGGCCGTCAGGCGATGAAGGTGTTCAAGCAGACTTCGGCCGATGTGGACGAGGTCGTGAAGATGCTGGGCGAGGCGATTCTCCTCTCGAAGATAGGGCATCCGAATATCGTTCGCGTTTTTGATGCCAACACGGTTGAAACAAAACAGGGCACTTGTGGTTTCTTTACGATGGAGTACGTTCCTGGTGGAACGCTTGACAAGTTCTGGCGGTCGTATGGTACGAAGCGCATCCCTGTTGAAACATGTGTCGATTTGATGAAGCAGATTTGCCGAGGATTGAGCGTTGCGCACAATGCGAATCCTCCGATCATCCATCGCGACATCAAGCCGCAGAACATTCTTGTCGGATACGAAGCGGATGGTTTGCGTGCGCGTTTGAGCGACTTTGGCCTCGCGAAGGAGGTCAATCCGCTCACATTGCTTGCCACGGCGGCGGGTACACTCTCGTTCAAGCCTCCAGAGGCGTTCTCGGGCAAGCGGCATAGCGATTCGGCTGCGGGCGACATCTTCGCATTGGGCGTGACGTTGTATCTGCTTCTGACAGATGAGTTGCCGTTCCATGTTGATGCCGACCTTGGTTGGGGACAGGACGTCAAGAAGTGGAAAGTTCCCGACAAGCCAAGCGACTGGAACGTCGGCGTCAACCAAAAGCTTGATCGCATCGTGATGAGGTGCATTGATTTCGATCCCGCAAAGCGCTATCAAAGCGCGATGGAGCTTCTGGAGGCGCTGGAGTCGTGGAAGCCGGGCGGCAAGACGGCGGTTAAGGAATCACAGAGTTCTTCGACGATGAAGAGTATTCTTGGTGATGGCTCTGGGATGGACGAGTCAAAGGGGCGCGAGATGGCCAAGGACGCACGCAGACTTGCCCGCGAGGGGCTTCTCGGCAGTGCAGCGGACAAGATGGAGGAAGCATTCAACCAATGCCCATCGCTTCGCTCCAAGTACGCGGATCAGGTGCGTTTGTGGCGCATGGGGATTGCGATGTAGGGAGTTGTCTCGTATGGCGGAAGAGAAATCAATGTTGATGCGGCTGTGCACGGAGAATGTGTACAACGACAATATCTTCCATCTGTTGGGGCTGCAAACCACGGCGACATTAAGAGATATCCGGCGCAGGCGGGAAGATTTGGAGTCGGCGCATGATATGGGTGAGGGGGCGTGGAAGCGTGAATTCAGACATTTGCTTGGCAACAGAGTGGTACCTACATTTGAAGAAGTCAAGGCGGCATTTGAACATCTTGCCGATCCGGAATATCGCATTGTCTCGGAATTCTTCTGGATGTGGCCCTTGGACAAGGACGATGCGGCGCTGAATGAACTTGTAAATGGGAAGCGATCTGCCGCAATCAAGATATGGGAGCAGACTGCGGTTGGGTTTGGCAAGAAGCGATCAATCGCGCAGCATAATCTTGCCGTACTCTATCAGTTCTACGCGATTGATGCCGAGCTTCAGGCGATAGATGCCAGTGAAGATGTGCCAGATGATTTCCATCGGCAGATGTGTGGTTATTGGGAGAAGTCATTCGGCTATTGGGAGGATTTAGCTGACAGCGACGATTTCTGGAACATATTCGAAGCGCGGATGCATGAGTTTGACGATCCACGATTGACTGGTGATTACATCCGCATTTTACGCAAGCAGTTCCCCGTGGCGTTCGACAACATCAACGCCCGCATTGCCGCAGAATACGCGAAGCATGACAAGTTTGCCGACGCGAAGCGTCATGTGGATTACATGCTCACGACGATGAGCGGACTTGACGACGCGGAAGAGACATTGCGCATCTTGTTCGAGCCGATGGAGCGTAAAGTTGAGGGATTTATAAAAAGGTATGACACGAGAGTCCACGGCAATCCTAAAGATGGAATTGATTGTGCGGATCAACTATTAAAAGATACTGAAGAAATTTGCAAGATCGTACAAGGTGTTCTTTCAGAGGGGCATAAGTTTCGCGTATCAATTTTGTCAGATATTGTTCGTGCTTGTAATCGTTATGCTGTAGCTTTTTGCAATAATACGAATAAGTGGGATGATTGTTTGCGAGTATTGGAATGCATTAAGCCTATGGCATGTACGAGGGAAAGTATTGAACTGATTAATACTAATCTAAAAACAGCGATTAATAACATCCAGTACAAAAGAGAAGAAGGGATGTGCCCAATTTGTCGGACAAACAACACGGATGCTACATATTATACAGTTACTATGCATGGAGACGTTAAGTATGAATGTGGGCGAACTCAATGGAAGGTTAAGGAGATACCGATAAAGATTTGTCAGAAGTGCAAGAGAAAAATAACTATGAGTGAGAAGCTTGCGTCTGAAAATGGCTTTTTGTTAGGTGGGTTTATTTTTATGGTGGTAGGCATTATAGCGATTGGTATAGGGGCGGGGATAGGGGCGGGGCGTATCCTTGCCGCTACATATTTCTTCGTTTATATGCCGTGGTGTTTAATTCTTCGTCATAGAAATCGCAAGAAAATATCTGGAATTCCAGTTGTGAAAGATGCGCTTTCTAATGGCTGGACTATAGGACGTAAACCTTAAGAAGGATGTCATAGAGAAGCGGGAGGTTTAAGGTGCTGTTAAATAGCGACACAATAAAACTGGGCAACTGGATTTCCTGATCGGAAATTCAAAGGACGCATAAAGGATAAACCACACGAATGGAGACAAAGATGGGTAAGGGAAAAAGAAATAAGGCTATGCGCCGTGGGGAGAACGGTTCATACGGAGAGTCTTTAAAAGATTTTTACCGTAGTTGTTCTGGCGCTGGAGTTCATGGTGCGAATATCTCTGCAGTCCCAGAAACGGAAGCAGATCTTGATTCAAGACAATCCAGAACGGATGAAGAACGTCTCTTTCGGCTGTATTCCACCATCGCGACGAACGTGTGGCGAATGAAGAATCAGATCTTAGATGCCGAGACAAAAGAACCCAAAGAGACGCTTGATGATCGCGTAGTCGGGAAACTTGCCCGGTATCTCGCGTCGCTTGACGGTGCGTTGGAGGACGCAGGCGTGCAAGTCGTCGGCGACTACAACGGCAAGCCACATGACGAAGGCAATGCGGTCAAAGTCATATCCTACGAGGACAGGGCTGACTTGAAGCGTGATGAATACATCGAAACGCTTCTGCCGACCGTCCGCTGGACGAATGAACAGGGACAGACGCGGCTTCTGCAACAGGCTGAGGTTGTCGTCGGACGACCGGCTGGAGCAAACAAGTGACAATCTTCAAGAAAGGCAAACAAAATGAATCGTACAACAATCGACTTTGGAATCGACCTTGGAACCACTAACAGTGCCATCGCGGTGCTTAAGGGAGTCAAGGCAGATGTAATCAAAAGCAATCTCGATACGGACATAACGCCATCGGCCGTATTCATCGGGCGTCAGGGAAACGTCATCGTCGGCTCAAAAGCAAAATCGAAACTTGAGGATGACCGTTCGGCAGAGGATGCCTACATTGAGTTCAAGAGGCGGATGGGCGGCGATTCGGTCTATGAGTTTAAGTCGTCAGGTCTTCGTAAATCGCCAGAGGAATTGTCGGCAGAGGTTTTGAAGAGCCTCAAGGGCAATGTGCAGCAGCGTATGGACGAGGACATCAAGGCCGCCGTCATCACGATTCCGGCGGCGTTTGCAATGCGTCAGTGCGTAGCCACGAAACGTGCGGCAGAGTTGGCCGGATTTGTGCAGTGCCCGCTATTGCAGGAGCCGGTTGCCGCGTCGCTTGCGTATGGATTCCAGGCCGATTCAGAGAAGCGCTCTTTCTGGCTTGTGTTCGACTTTGGCGGCGGCACTTTCGATGCGGCAGTCATGAAGTCGGAAGACGGAGACATCCAGGTTGTCAATCACGGAGGTGACAACTTCCTTGGTGGTGCGGATATCGATTGGGGCGTAATCGAGAAAATCATCATCCCGGACATTACGGCATCCCACAACCTCCCCGATTTCAAGCGCGGGAATGATCGCTGGCGTAGCGCATTCGCAAAGATCAAGCGAGCTGTCGAATTCGCTAAGATTGACCTTTCGCGGTCAACGGAAGCTTACCTTGACGGGTGCGTATTTGAAGATGATGACGGCAATGAGGTGGAGCTTGATGGGTTCAAACTAACGCAAAATCAGCTTGCGGACATTGCCGAGCCGCTGATTGTCCGTGCCGCCGAGAAGTGCAAGGCTGTCCTTGCGGAGAAGAACCTGGCACCTTCGGCAATAGAAAAAACGATACTCGTCGGCGGTCCGACGCTTGCGCCGTATTTCCGCGACATTCTCGCAGACAAGCTTGGGATTCCGCTTGATCACAGTGTCGATCCTCTGACAGTCGTTGCACAGGGTGCGGCAGTGTTTGCGGGGACGCAGCGCATAGACCGTTCGATCCGTGCGGGAGGAGTGGCACCTATTGCGGCTGGCACCTACAAGTTGGTCGTAAACTACAAGCCGATTGGGCCCGACGACGATCCGAAGGTGACAGGTGAGGTCGTTGCTCCTTCAGGCGGCAGCATAGAAGGGTGCACGATTGAGTTCACGAACCGTACGACGCGGTGGTCAAGCGGGGCGATTCCGCTCAATGACGAGGGCAGGTTCGTGCTGCGCCTTCGCGCGGAACGCGGAGATCAGAACATATTTGATATCACGCTTGTCGATGCACAGGGCACGAAGCTCCCATGCGACACTACGGAGATCGCGTACACTATTGGCGTGAGTATCAAGGCGCAGATTACGTGTAATGATATTTCTATCGAATTGAAGGACAACCAACGGTTGGTTCTAGTGCCAAAGGGAACGGAGTATCCATTTAAGAAGACTACGAGAAAAACGACCTCGGACCGTGAGTTGAAGAAGGGGCAACCTGGACGTATCGTCATCCCCATTCTTGAAGCCAAGGGTGGTGATGCCGGACGCCTTGCCGACCACAACATGATTCTCGGTAAGCTGGTCTTAACGTCAGACAGTCTCCGGCGAGACCTTCCGTTGGGGAGCGAAATTGAGGTTACGCTTTCTGCAAAAGAGCCGGGGGCGTTGGTTGCCGAGGCATACGTGCCTCTTCTTGACGAGACATTTACGGCAAAGATAGATTATGACAGGACGCCAGGAGCTACGGAAAATGATCTTCGAGAAGAGTTCCGCAAGGCCAAAAATGATGTTCCCTTGGCCAAAGACAAGGGCGAGGGCCAAGATGAGCGGAAGATAGATGGGATGCTTGAGGATATCAATTCGCTTTGGGATGGCGCTGGGAGCGTTGAAGGTGCAAACCAGATTCAAGCGCGTCTTATCGAGCTGCGGATGAAACTTGACGATATTCAGGAGCGTGCGAAGATACCAGAGAAGATAGAGGATATTGAGTATTACATTGGTCGTGTGGAGAAATGCGGAAGCAGCATTTCTTCGGCTCAACGCTCTGAGCTGTCGCTCGTCAAGAATGAGTTGGAACGCCTACGCGATAAGAACGATGTTGGGGCACTTGATCATCTGTTTGAGCAGGTGCTTGACCTGTGGCGCGATGTAATGTATGACCGTCCAGAACATTGGCGCGGGTTGCTTCAGTACGTCTATCAGCATCGTGGCGAGATGTCCGACAAGAATGAGGCAAATCGGCTGTTTGCTCAGGGCGGCAAGGCCATTGAAATGAATGATGTTGACATGATGCGCAAGTGCGGTATCAGACTCTTGAACCTTCTCCCTGAGGTGGTGCGAGATAAGGTTCAACGTGGACATATCGGAGAAAGCGAAGGCGGACTTGTTGTTGGGTCGTGACTATGACATCCGAAGTTGCTATATTGCGCGCGTATGCCTATGCCTCACAAGGCAAGTATGCCAAGGCCGAGCAGCTTCTGGCATCGGTACCGGAGGCGTTGAACACGCCTTCAGGCGCGGATATTCTCGCACGCATCAGGTTCGAGCAGGGTGATGAAGCGGCGGCGCGGCACATCTGGGAACAGATGTTAGCCGTCGATCCATCGAACGAGTCCGCACGAAAAGCGCTTGCGGCTCTTGATGTTCCGCCATGCGAATTAGGCGATGATACGGTTGTGTCGTGTTTCTGCCGCAGGTGGAAGTATGTTGTGGCCGCCTTGCTTGCAATGTTGCTCGGAATTTCATTTTCGCTCGGCAAGGCATGCCGAGGTACAGTGCCGCCGCAATCGCGAATCATTGCCGAGCAGACGTTGGACATCTCGAAGATCAACGGCAAGATATTGGAGGAACTGAGTAACGGAATTCTTACTAACATGACCGATAACACCGTTCTTGTTATTTCTGGAGGGATGGGCAAGTATGTAACTGACCGACAGAGAAGTCTGTCTGTTATTGCAGAAAGTATAAGTCAAATCGCTGGAGTGCAAATGGGCGACATCCTAATCAGTGTCGCAGAGGATTCGCAGAAGGAAGTGAATATTGCGATCGTTCCTAAAATCATTCCGCCAAAAAAACGGGAAGAACAGCATGTTGACTAAGTGCAAGGAGTGTGGTGGTGATGTGGCGGACAAGGCCAAAGTAACGAGATAAGGATGGTGAATTAGACAATGGATGCCCCCCAAAAAGTGATAAAAGCTGACGGACTGCTCCAGGTTTGCTGGCTGATTGCGAATACCGAAGCCAAGAATCTTGGTGCTGCCGAGATACTGCCGGTACATTTCCTGCTTGCGGTCATGAAGATAATCGATCCAGAATTCCCAAATCAACTCGATAAGCTGAATATCTCGTCCGCCGAGTGGGCGGCGATGTGCAGGGAGGCGCAGAACATCCGGCAGTACATAGATGTCGTACCTGAGCGCGTGACTGACAAGCGCAGGGGGCTGCGTCGTCGTCTTGCCGCGCAGCAAACCACACCGCCGATTGCGGCCGAGGGATCCCTGCATAGGTCGCAGGAATTGAAGCGTGCGTTCTCCGATGCCTGCATGTTTACCGAGGGCGACACTCTGACGCTCAGAAAACTTGTTGAGTCCCTATTTGAACTTGAACTTATTTCGTTAGATGACATTAAGGGATGATTGATAGGGCGTCAGAGCTTGTTGAGAGGATTATTAGGAACCTTGGGTCGCCTCAAGGCTTTTCATCTGCACAGTTCGCATTGCAAGCATTTGATCTGGAATCTGTCTCAGAAGATAAGCGCCGAAAGCTAATTAATGCCATTCGTATGGCTTCTGCCATGCGAGGTGGGCCGTTGTTGGTTTTGTCTTTGCCGCCAAGCATTCAGGCCGAGATGTCTCTATTTTGTCCGGTTAAGGTCCTTGGTATTGATCGGATGGCATTAAAGCGAGCGACGCCGAATCAGATTGTACGCTATTTGACGGCAGACTCGACAAATAAAAACGCATACGATGCGATCATTTCGAGCTGTAATTTTTCTGCATTTACGAAAGATCACTGGCTTGCATATTTCTCGAAATGCTCAACGCCGATTGCAGCGGCAAAGACATTTCTGTCGAAGAGCATGGAACTCGGCGGATTTTCTGATGGTGAAATTACGCAACTTGTTTTACGTAACCCGGCATTGGTTGAGTTCATTCCAGTTCCACGACTTGAACCCAATACGGTTGTTGCGCTACTGATCTCCGGCCGGGCAGAGTCGTTGTGGCGGACCTATGATTTCACGCGCTTTGCAAAAGGGCATTGGCAAGAACTTTTCCTGCATACGAATCCATCGAAATTACCGGATGCGTGTAGGCCATTCATTGAAAACAAGGATGGGAAGGGATTCTCAAATGATGAGCTGATTGCAATGGCGCGCAGGTGTCATGCGCTCATCAACCTGCTTGACCCCAACAAGGTGCCTTTCAGTGTCGCGTACGAGCTTTATCAGACTGGTCGTGCAGATCTGCTGTGGAAGAACTTCCCATTCGCGTCCCTCGACAAGTGCGAATGGCGCACGATACTGGGCAATCCGTCCGTTCGCATCCCTGACATGTTCCTTGAGGTTGCGAAGAGCGGGCGTTTCAAGGACGATGAATTGTGCGAAATGGCCATTGGGAACGACCGTCTGCTGCCGTTTCTCATTGGCATGGACATTGATGCAGACAAGGTGATCGATTTGCTGATCGCCGCAAGGTGTGATTACATCTGGGAGCATTATCATTTCAGCAAATTCTCGGCCGCCAACTGGGAGCGGCTGATACTCGGTCTGAAATCGGACGATGTCATCAGACCACGGGCAATGTCGTCTTTTAGTCTTTGCAAGGGCATCACGGAAGCGCAGGTAAGCAGAATATTGAGGAAGAACCCTACGTATGCGCCCCATGTGTCCCTCTCGTTGATTGCCCCAGATGCTGCCGTAGAGATTCTTGTGCGCGGAAAGGGGGATTTCCTTTGGCCGGTATATGATTTCACGCGTCTTAACGATGATCAGTGGCTTCACTTGCTGGAATGCACGTTTGGCGAGGTTCCGCCCGTGGGCAGGGATTTTCTGCAGTACAGGGCTGCGTCTGTTGACAATGTACGACTCAACAACGTGCTTTCGCAACGTGAGGAGTTGATTGCCTTTGTGGATGCGAAGTTGATTTCGCCGGAGTTGGCGGCAAAGGTTCTTGCCCGGCACCTAAGACACGAATTGTGGAATCGCTTTGACTTCGCGCGCTTTGACCGTAGCCAGCTCAAACGAGTATTGAAGGAGTCAAGACTCAAAGATGAATGGCCGGACTCCGTTAGGGCCTGCCTCAAGGCGAAAGGTCAGCCCCTTGACACTGAAGACCTGATTGAGATCGCTTCGGTGAATCCGGTTGTGGTCATTGCACTTGTTTCCACGGATTGGTTACGAACTCTTGATGTGGGATCCTTCACAAAACTTATTGCGCTTGCTGTTCAAAATTACAAAGGCCTCGCCGCTATCAGGGAGCGATTTGGCAAAGTAGATGACACCTGGGATTCATTGCCAATTGGACATTTAAAACACATGCTGGTTGAGATGCCGGATTTGCGTTCTGTCGTTGCTTGGAACAATTGGCCCTTCGCCGTAATCGCAGAGATGGCAAAGACGCATCCCGTATACGAGAAGGAAATACCCCGACCGGTGCTTTATTTCATCTGGAAGCACTTTAAGAGCTTATTTGGAATGGGAGCGCTTACGGCCGCTGCGATTGTTGCTATCTGCTTGCAAAATCGAGAGCTTGCAAGACAAGAATCTCAGCGGCAACATTGGAATTCCATTGTCCAGACTGTCAAACAGCACGATCAAGCCAGATCATATCGAGCGCTGAAAAAATTCTGGGCGGCTGTTGAACCGGATGATCAATCAGTTATTAAGAACGATCTGTTTGTCAAGCATGCATTTGAGAATCTGATGGCCTGGGAGGAAGTTTGCAGCATAATCGAATCTGAGATGACTTTTTTAAGATCTGCTGCGAAGGTTGGTTGGGATTCAGTTAACGAGGACACTGTTGAGGCGACTATCGATAAACTTGAGAAATGCAATGTGAATAGTTTCGAAGAGGCTTCCGAATTCCAATCGCTTAAGAGTGCTCATGCTGAGTATCGGAAAGAGAAAGCTGAACGGGCACGAATAAAGTCGTTACGTGACAAACTTGTTGATATTAATGGAAGGTTCCGTGGGTGTGAAGATCTTGGACAGCTTGGTGAATGGAAAACGTCGCTCAGTTCATTGGTTCACGAGAACGAACTTAAAGACGAGGCGACTCAGACCTTGGAGAAGTTGACTAAGCGAATTGAATTGATTCAGGCGCAGATCAATGCAAAGAGGATCGCACAAGAAGTCAGTGCGATAAGCAATGCAGTCGTCGCCGTCTTTGGAGAATTGAGGAAGGCGACAGCATTGAAGAACGTTTCAGCTTGGTCTGCTGAATATCGACGGATCGGTGATATGCCAGGTTTTGATGAGTATGTCAAGCTGCCATGTTATAGGGACTATGTTCATTTGTCTGAAGATTTTAAGAAGTTTGAAGAACTAATGTTGGGCGCGTCCGACAAGCTTGTTAAGGCAAGGCGACTTGACGAAAAGTTCACCAAAGAGTTTATGACAATTGAAGGAAGGGCGGAGTGCTCCAATATCATATCTTATTGCGAGGCGTCGCTGAAGATATCCAAGTCGAAAGGGTGGCATGCTCTATCGGGTGCTA